>ENA-OYXA01000164-OYXA01000164.1-human-gut-metagenome-genome-assembly--contig:-NODE-164-length-35328-cov-8.723046_pt1 | contig 35328 bp, 30 predicted proteins | sample MGYA00244212_ERZ653411 | MGnify/ENA primary metagenome ERZ653411 (study PRJEB26926, sample SAMN06165066) | human gut metagenome | biome: ENVO:00009003; feature: ENVO:2100002; material: ENVO:00002003...
TGTGTATAAGAGACAGGTCCGGTCATGTCATGGGCAGCTACGGCTTCTTCAAGGTCTGCGTCAAGTTCATCACGCCGCTGATCATGGTCCTCATCCTGTACGGTCAGATAAAGGAATTCTTCCTGTAAAGTCTCTTGACGAATTGTTAACAAACAAACGCTTACTTAACAGAGGGGACGCCGGTGCCGCCGCACCGGCGTCTCTTTTTGCGTCCGCGGACCCGGAAAGACTTGTGCCGCCTGCCGTAAAAAGCACACGATGCTGTGTTTGCCGCCCGGTTTCTCTTGTAAAAACGACGAAAACGGAGTTCACAATTTGTTAAAATAATGGAATATGACGTTAAGAACTTGACAATATCTTGGCGTGACGGTATGATACAGGAGGTTGGCGGGGCAGATACACTGTTTCGCCGGCTGATGGTATTCACCACCAATTTGTGAGGAGGTAAATCACACACATGGAAAAGAAAAGCACCAAAATAGCGTATTTCGTAGCGCTGGGTGTTTTCATTGTCCTGCTGGTCATCCTGGGGATCCAGTTTAAGGGCAAGGAAAACCCCGTCTTCGTCGGCGACGGCGCGTTCTACACCACCGGCGACGGCGTGTTCCTGGATGGCATCCAGCGGACCGTGGACGACAGCGAGGGCTCTAAGTATGCGCTGGACGGCTCCTACTATGTGAGCCCCGAGGCCGGCACCTACTTCGAACTGTCTGAGGATGGCAACACCATCGTCGGCGCCGACGGTACCGAGTACGTCAAGTCCGAAGAGAAGTCCAAGGACGTCAACGGCGTGGAGTACACCACCTATGAGGAGCAGGTCTACTCCGATACGCCCTTCGCCGGTACCTTCTGGTCCCTGCTGCCCCCCATCGTGGCCATCGTGCTGGCCCTGATCAGCAAGGAAGTGTATTCTTCCCTGTTCCTGGGCTGCCTGGTCGGCGCACTGCTGTACACCCAGTTCGCTCCCTGGGACACCATCGTGACCCTGGTGGGTGCCGATTACGGTATCATCTCCGTGCTGGCTGACGGCGGCAACATGGGTATTATCGTGTTCCTGGTCACCCTGGGCATCATGGTGGACCTGATGAACAAGGGCGGCGGCTCCGAGGCCTTCGGCCGCTGGGCCAAGAAGACTGTTCACACCCGCTGCGGTGCGCAGCTGCTGACCATGCTGTTGGGCGTGCTGATCTTCGTGGACGACTACTTCAACTGCCTGACCGTGGGCGCCGTTATGCGTCCCGTCACCGAGTCCCACAAGATCTCCCGTGCCAAGCTGGCGTACCTGATCGACGCCACCGCGGCTCCCGTCTGCATGATCGCCCCGGTGTCCTCCTGGGCCGCCGCCGTTTCCGGCTACGTGCAGTCCCCCAGCATCAACGGCATTGAGCTGTTCCTGAAGCAGATCCCCTGGAACTACTACTGCCTGCTGACCCTGCTGATGATCGTGGTCATCTCCGTACTGAACATTGACTATGGCTCCATGCTGACCCATGAGTACAACGCCCAGGTCAAGGACGACCTGTTCACCACCCCCGAGCGTCCCTTCGCCGGCGACGATGAGTACGAGACCGGCTCCAAGGGCAAGTCCTCCGTGCTGGATCTGCTGGTGCCCGTGATCGTTCTGATCGCTGTCTGCATCGTCTCTCTGGTCTACTCCGGCGGTTACTTCGATGGCGGCATGACCTTCATGGAGGCCTTCTCCGCTGCCGAGGCCGGTCCGGCGCTGGCCATCGGCGGTCTGATCGGCTGCGTGTTCACGTTCATCTACTTCTGGCTGCGCGGCGCCATCGGCTTCGAGAAGTCCTTTGAGTCCGTGCCCCAGGGCTTCATCCAGATGATCGCCCCCATCCTGATCCTGACCTTCGCCTGGACCCTGTGCTCCTTCACCCGCAATGCCATGTACTCCGCTGACTTTGTCAGCAACGCTATGGCCAACGTTGGCGATCTGCGTATGTTCCTGCCCGCCATCATCTTCATCATCGGCGCGGCTATCGGCTTCGCCACCGGTACTTCCTGGGGTACCATCGGCATCATGGCCCCCATCGTTGTCTCCGTGTTCAACTACGACGTGGAGCCCATACTGTGCACCATCGGTCTGGCGGCTGCCTGCTCTGGCGGCGTTATGGGCGACCACTGCTCCCCCATCTCCGACACCACCATCATGGCTTCCGCCGGTGCCCACTGCTACCACCTGAACCACGTGTTCACCCAGATCCCTTATGCGCTGACCGTGGCTGGTGTGTCCTTCGTCAGCTTCATCCTGGCCGGCCTGATCCAGAACGTGTTTGTCAACCTGCTGATCGCTGTGGTGCTGATGGTCGGTACTCTGCTGGTCATCCGCGCTATCGTTGCCAAGAAGCACGCTGGTATTTTCCAGGAAATGGCCGAGGCCGACAAGGCTCTTGCCAAGTAAGCTATACCCCGCCTAATAAAAAGAAAGCCCTCCGTTGGGGGCTTTCTTTTTTTTGCGTATACTATGTCGGTATATCGCTATAAATTCCGGTAATATTTGCTAAAATAAACATATATTTCCAAAAAAGGAGGGGAGAAGCGCGCTAAGAAACTGTAAAGGTTTATAATAATGTCATAAATATTCCGAAAAATGGCCGCTAAATTGGATAAAAGGGAGAAAAACCGGTTCATAATTTGTTCAAAATTACCCACTCCCGGCTTTGCTGAAATGTTGACAATCTGCCAGGAAAACGTTAGGATGGTGGCACCAATTTGTGAGGAGGTAAATCACACACATGGAAAAGAGAAGCACCAAAATAGCGTATTTCGTAGCGCTGGGTATCTTCATTGTCCTGCTGGTCATCCTGGGCCTGCAGTTCAAGGGCAAGGAGAACCCTGTCTTCGTCGGCGGCGGCGCGTTCTACACCACCGGTGACGGCGTGTTCCTGGATGGCATCCTGAAGACCGCGGACGACAGCGAGGGCTCTAAGTATGCGCTGGACGGCTCCTACTATGTGAGCCCCGAGGCCGGCACCTACTTCGAACTGTCTGAGGATGGCAACACCATCGTCGGCGCCGACGGTACCGAGTACGTCAAGTCCGAAGAGAAGTCCAAGGACGTCAACGGCGTGGAGTACACCACCTATGAGGAGCAGGTCTACTCCGATACGCCCTTCGCCGGTACCTTCTGGTCCCTGCTGCCCCCCATCGTGGCCATCGTGCTGGCCCTGATCAGCAAGGAAGTGTATTCTTCCCTGTTCCTGGGCTGCCTGGTCGGCGCACTGCTGTACACCCAGTTCGCTCCCTGGGACACCATCGTGACCCTGGTGGGTGCCGATTACGGTATCATCTCCGTGCTGGCTGACGGCGGCAACATGGGTATTATCGTGTTCCTGGTCACCCTGGGCATCATGGTGGACCTGATGAACAAGGGCGGCGGCTCCGAGGCCTTCGGCCGCTGGGCCAAGAAGACTGTTCACACCCGCTGCGGTGCGCAGCTGCTGACCATGCTGTTGGGCGTGCTGATCTTCGTGGACGACTACTTCAACTGCCTGACCGTGGGCGCCGTTATGCGTCCCGTCACCGAGTCCCACAAGATCTCCCGTGCCAAGCTGGCGTACCTGATCGACGCCACCGCGGCTCCCGTCTGCATGATCGCCCCGGTGTCCTCCTGGGCCGCCGCCGTTTCCGGCTACGTGCAGTCCCCCAGCATCAACGGCATTGAGCTGTTCCTGAAGCAGATCCCCTGGAACTACTACTGCCTGCTGACCCTGCTGATGATCGTGGTCATCTCCGTACTGAACATTGACTATGGCTCCATGCTGACCCATGAGTACAACGCCCAGGTCAAGGACGACCTGTTCACCACCCCCGAGCGTCCCTTCGCCGGCGACGATGAGTACGAGACCGGCTCCAAGGGCAAGTCCTCCGTGCTGGATCTGCTGGTGCCCGTGATCGTTCTGATCGCTGTCTGCATCGTCTCTCTGGTCTACTCCGGCGGTTACTTCGATGGCGGCATGACCTTCATGGAGGCCTTCTCCGCTGCCGAGGCCGGTCCGGCGCTGGCCATCGGCGGTCTGATCGGCTGCGTGTTCACGTTCATCTACTTCTGGCTGCGCGGCGCCATCGGCTTCGAGAAGTCCTTTGAGTCCGTGCCCCAGGGCTTCATCCAGATGATCGCCCCCATCCTGATCCTGACCTTCGCCTGGACCCTGTGCTCCTTCACCCGCAATGCCATGTACTCCGCTGACTTTGTCAGCAACGCTATGGCCAACGTTGGCGATCTGCGTATGTTCCTGCCCGCCATCATCTTCATCATCGGCGCGGCTATCGGCTTCGCCACCGGTACTTCCTGGGGTACCATCGGCATCATGGCCCCCATCGTTGTCTCCGTGTTCAACTACGACGTGGAGCCCATACTGTGCACCATCGGTCTGGCGGCTGCCTGCTCTGGCGGCGTTATGGGCGACCACTGCTCCCCCATCTCCGACACCACCATCATGGCTTCCGCCGGTGCCCACTGCTACCACCTGAACCACGTGTTCACCCAGCTGCCCTATGCGCTGACCGTGGCCGCAGTGTCCTTCGTCAGCTTCATCCTGGCCGGTCTGATCCAGAACGTGTTTGTCAACCTGCTGATCGCTGTGGCCCTGATGGTCGGTACGCTGTTGGTCATCCGCGCCATCGTTGCCAAGAAGCACGCCGGCATCTTCGCCGAAATGGCCGAAGCCAACAAGGCTCTTGCCAAGTAAGTACATACTCCAGCAAAAAAAGAGACCGCTTCGGCGGTCTCTTTTTTGCGTGCAGGGCAGGGGAGGGCACCTCGTATCGGCGGCGGGACAGCAAAAGCTGTCCGCCGCGGGAATTTTGCGAAAAGATGTGACAAACCGCAACGAATGTGGTACAATGTCCTTATTGAGTACATAGGAGGTGTCGCTGTGCGGCAATATCCCCAATTAGAGATCGATCTTTCTCTGCTGCAAAGCAATGCCCGGGCGGTGATCTCCCGCTGCAATGCCGCGGGTATCTGTGTCTGCGGCGTTATCAAGGGTGCGGATGGCCTGCCGGAGATCGCCCGGGCGCTGCGTGCTGCCGGTGCCGCAGAGTTGGGCACCAGCCGCCTGGAGCAGGTGGCCAAATGCCGTGCCGCCGGTGTGCCCGGCCCCTGGCTCCTGATCCGAATCCCCGGCCTGTCGGAGCTGCCGGACGTGGTTGCCCTGTGCGATACATCCCTGCAGAGCGAGTGGGCCACCCTGCTGGCGCTGGAGGAGGAGTGTCTCCGCCAGAACAGGACCCACCGCGTCATCGTGATGACAGACCTGGGCGACCTGCGTGAGGGCTTCTGGGACAAGGATGAGCTGGTGGACGTCTGCCAGCGGGTGGAGCAGGACCTGCCCCATGTACACTTGGCCGGTATCGGTGTTAATCTGTCCTGCTATGGCTCCACTAAGCCCACCCCGGACAAGATGAACGAGCTGGTCGCTTTGGCTCACCGGGTGGAGGCGCGTATCGGCCGATCGCTGGAGGTCGTCTCCGGCGGCGCTACCAGCTCCTTTACGCTGGTCCATTGGGGCACCATGCCCGTTGGTATCAACCACCTCCGTATCGGCGAGGGCATCCTGCTGGGCAAGGACCTGCAGGTGGACTGGGGCATCCGCGACATGGATTACCTCCGCATGGACACCTTTACCCTTCGGGCTGAGGTGGTGGAGGTCAAGGACAAGCCCACCTATCCCATCGGCGAGCTGGCCATCGATGCCTTCGGCCGCAAGCCTACCTATGTGGACCGTGGTGTCCGCCGCCGCGCCCTCCTGGCCTTGGGCCGGGCCGACGTGGGCGACCTGGAGAGCCTGCTCCCCCGCGAACCGGGGCTGACAGTCATCGGCGGATCCTCCGACCACTGCATCGTGGACGTGGAGGACTGCCCCCGTCGTCTGCAAGTGGGCGACATCGTGGAATTCTCGCTGTGCTACAGCCATATGCTGTATGCCACATCACGGAGCGATATGCGGCTCCTATTCAAACATCAACAGGAGGAAGCGTAAGACAATGGGAGATTTAGGGATTTTGATCATCGGCGTCGTGGACACGTTTTTTGCCTTTTTTGTGGTGGCGCCCATGATGCTGCAGGCGGCCAGCCTGTTTGGCGTACAGAAGCAGTTTGCTAAGGCCATGGTCCAGGAGGGCGTCGTCAAGCAGGAGGACGTGGACCGCATCCACCCCAAGAAGCAGATCGCCGGTGTGGTGATCTCGCTGATCATGCTGGCGGTGCTGGCGTTTACCTGTGCCAAGGCCTCCCCCTGGGGCTATATCTGCGGCGGTGTGGGTCTGGTGGTAGGCCTGCTGAAGTACCGTGCCATCGTCCAGTACAACAGTGAAACGGTCAAGCGCTTCAAGAACACCTATAAGGACGAGATGGATGTGGCCAAGTTCAACAAGTTCGTGGAGACGCATTTCTGATAAGTTCAAGTGAATAAAAACCTCTCCGGCGCCATGCGCCGGAGAGTTTTTTATTCACTTTTTTCAATGGTGCCGCCGCCCAGCACCTCATCGCCGTCATACAGCACCACCGCCTGCCCGGCAGTGATGGCCCGCTGGGGCTGATCGAACACCACCCGCAGTCCGCCGTCCGGCAGGGGATAAGCGGTGCAGGGGGTCTCCACCTGGCTGTATCGCGTCTTGGCGGCGCACCGTACCGGCGCCGCCGGTATCTGGCCGCTGATCCAGTTTACGTGGGACGCCAGCAGGGAGGAGGCATACAGCGCCGAATCGTCTCCCAGCACGATGGCGTTGTGCACCTGATCCTTCTCCAGCACATATACGTGCCGCCCCACCGCCACGCCAAGGCCCTTTCCCTGGCCGATGGTATAGCAGGGCAGGCCCCGGTGCCGTCCCAGCACGCGGCCCGCTTCGTCCAGGAAGTCTCCCGGCGTCAGTGTCAGCCCCTGCCGCCGCAGAAAGGTCACATAGTCTCCGTCCGGCACGAAGCAGATGTCCTGGCTGTCGCCCTTGTCGGCGTTGTCCAGCCCCGCCGCCCGGGCCTTGTCACGGATGGCCGGCTTGTCGTAGCCTCCCACCGGCAGCAGCAGATGGGCCAGCTGGTGCTGCGTCAGCTGATACAGCACATAGCTCTGGTCCTTCCGCCGTTCCGCACCCCGCAGCAGGCGGTATCTGCCGCTTTCCGCGTCATAGGCCACCCGGGCGTAGTGCCCCGTGGCGATATAGTCATACCCCAGCGTCAGCGCCCGGTCCAGCAGGGCGCCGAATTTCAGCTCCCGGTTGCAGTCGATGCACGGATTGGGCGTCCGTCCGGCCGCATATTCCGCCGTGAACCTGTCCATTACGCACCGGCGGAAGCGGTCTGTCTCGTTGAATACATAGAACCGCATCCCCAGCCGTGTGGCCGCCTGCCGCGCGTCCTCGGCATCGTCGGCGGAGCAGCAGCGGCTGTCCTCGTTAGGGGCCAGCTTCAGCATGGCACCGTCGCAGTCGTAGCCCTGCTGCACCAGCAGTGCCGCCGCAGCGGAGCTGTCCACGCCGCCGGACATGGCCACCAGCACCTTTTTCTTGCTCATACGATCGTTCTCCGTAGTCTATATGCCTCCCGCGCCCGCATGGGGCGTATGCGCCGCCATTCAGCGGCGGCGCATACTTTCGGGAAAATGTGGAAAGCTATCGGGCGAAGAGCGCCATAGCAGGCAGGGGCGCGTCCCTGCCGTTCCGCGGCGGCCCTCCGCCCGACAGCGTGTTCTTATTCGTCCAGATGCTTTGCCAGGAATGCCTCGTCGGGCAGCGCGTCCGCCAGCTCCAGCAGTACCCGCTGGAAGCCGCCGGTGTAGTCCTCGATGTTCTCGCCCAGCGTCCCCAAAGCCCGTACCATCGGCAGCGCGATGGTGGCAGTGGTGCCCTGGTCCTCCCGGCTGTTCAGCAGCAGCTGGCCGCCGTGCAGCCGTGCGATCTGATGCGCCAGGGGCAGTCCCAGCCCCACGCCGCCGGCGACATAGTCCAGGGTCATGGGCCGCATATGCCAGCGAAACAGCATTTCCTGCCGGTCGGCAGGAATGCCGCAGCCGGTATCCTTCACCTTGATAAGCACATGGGGCTTCTGCACGGCCAGCGTCACCGTCACCTTTCCACCGGCGGAGCAGGCCTTCAGCGCATTGGACAGCAGCTGCCACAGGGCCTGGCTCAGCCAAGGCTCGTTGACGGCGGTGATGGCGTAGCGTTCCTCGCACACCATTTCCAGCTGCACGCCCTTCAACTCAAAGGGGACCTCCGCCTCCCGGATGATCTCGTCCAGCCACACCTTCAGGTCCGTGTTTTCGGTGGGCAGCAGCTCCTTGCGGTTCAGCATAGAGGCGGACTCCAGGTTCTTTGCCAGCCGCAGCAGCCGGAAATAGCCATGGTAGAGCATGGCGGCGTTCGCGTCCAGTATCGGATCCTCGTCCCGTTCATCGGCGGGGGCCAGCTTCTGCATCCCATAGTAGATATTGCCCAGTGCGGACCGTATCTGCATCGCCACCAGCGGCAGCCGCTCCATGTATACCTTTTCCTGCTGTGCCTGTTCCATGAGACCAGCCTCCTTCTGTTGTCAGCATACCAGTTTCCCGGCGCCATCAACCGTGCCAACTTCTGTCAGCTTGTTCACATCATATCAAATGCGGTGCAAGAATACAAGATTTTTATCAAATTTCCGCGAAACGAAAAAAAGTTTCAAAAAAGGCTTGCATTTTGCGGAACAACTGCATATAATTCTAAACATACCATACATTTAGGATATTCCATCAGAGAGGAAGATGTTTTATGAGCATTAAAGTCGGTATCAATGGTTTTGGCCGTATCGGCCGTATGGTCATGCGCTGCTGCATGGATCACCCCAACATCGAGATCGTGGGCGTTAACGACCTGTGCCCCGCCGATTACCTGGCCTATATGCTGAAGTTTGACACCATGCACGGCAAGTTCAAGGGTGAAGTTTCCTCCGAGGGCAACAACATCGTTGTCAACGGCAAGGCCATCCCCGTGTTTGCTGAGCGTGACCCCGCCAACCTGCCCTGGGCCAAGGTCGGCGCCGAGTACGTTATCGAGTCCACCGGCCTGTTCCTGACCAAGGAGAAGGCCGCCGGCCACATCGCCGCGGGTGCCAAGCACGTGGTCATGTCCGCCCCCTCCAAGGACGACACCCCCATGTTCGTCTGCGGCGTCAACCTGGACAAATACACCAGCGATATGCAGTTTGTCTCCAACGCCAGCTGCACCACCAACTGCCTGGCCCCCATCGCCAAGGTCCTGCACGATAATTTCGGTATCACCGACGGCCTGATGACCACCGTGCACTCCACCACCGCCACCCAGAAGACCGTTGACGGCGTCTCCCTGAAGGATTGGCGCGGCGGCCGTGCTGCCTCCGGCAACATTATCCCCAGCTCCACCGGCGCTGCCAAGGCCGTAGGCAAGGTCATCCCCAGCCTGAACGGCAAGCTGACCGGTATGTCCATGCGCGTTCCCACCCTGGATGTCTCCGTGGTGGACCTGACCGTCAACCTGGCTAAGCCTGCCAAGTATGAGGATATCTGCGCCGCCATGAAGAAGGCCAGCGAGAACGAGCTGAAGGGCATTCTGGCCTACACCGATGAGGACGTTGTTTCCTCCGACTTCCTGGGCGACACCCATACCTCCATCTTCGACGCCAAGGCCGGAATCGCACTGACTGATACCTTTGTCAAGGTCGTCAGCTGGTACGACAACGAGATGGGCTACTCCGACAAGGTCCTTTGCCTCATCGAGCATATGTACAGCGTGGACCACAAGTAAATCGCTTACTACCGAAAGGTTTTCCTTCTTTTTGTTCCGCAGACAGCGCCGCGTCACGCGGCGCTGTCTGCATACAGAGACGCTGCGCGCCGCCTGTACAGAGGGGGAAAGCGCTTCCGGCGGTTTTTGAAAGAAAATCGACAGCGTGACAAATATTTTTCATTTACCCCCTACCATTCCACCGGATTGTATGGTACAATAGGTACAACTTACCTAAGGGTAACGCAAGGGAAAGGAACCCCGCCATGGAACAGAACTCCATTCTGCATACTACGCTGTCGCTGGACAGCGATATCCCCCTCTACGCCCAACTGGTGGGCATCATCAAGCGCAGTATCTCCACCGGCGCCCTGCCGGTGGGCGCCCTGCTCCCCAGCGAGGCCGAGCTCTGCCGCTGCCTGAGCATCAGCCGCAACACCGTCCGTCAGGCCATCGGAGAGCTGGAGGACGAGGGTCTGGTGGTCCGCAAGCGCGGCCGCGGCACCTTCGTGGCCGACCCCGCCACCAACCGCCGGGGTGTCCGCTATTCCTTCACCACCGAGGTCTCCTCTATGGGAAAGGTCCCCTCATCTACGCTGGTGGACTTCGCTGTGGAGGTCCCCAAGCCCACCGTCTGCGAGAAGATGGAGCTGCGGGAGGGAACGCCGGTCTACTGCTTCACCCGTGTCCGCAACGTTGACGGCGAGCCTCTGATCCTGGAGACCAGTTACTACCCGCAGTACATCTACCCCAATCTGACCCGCGATATGCTCCAGACCCACAGCTTTTACAGCCTGCTCTACCATGTGGGCATCGTCCCCTTCGCTGCGGACGAGAGCTATGAGGCCGTTATTCTGGATGACAGCTGTGCCGCCCTGCTGGGTGTGCCCTCCGGCAGCTGTGCCTTTTTCCACCAGCGGCTCACCCGCACGGAGGATGGCCGTATCTACGAGTATACCCGCAGCTACATACGCGGCGACCGGGTCCGCCTGGACGTACATATGCAGAAAAGCGGCATGAACTTCGTCCGCACCATCGACTGAATAGAAAAGCACCCCCGACAGGGGGTGCTTTTTTCGCACAAAGCCCCGATCAAAGGGCGGGGCAGCGCTATTTACGACAGCAACAGGCGTATCAGCACACGGGCGATGGCATAGCCCAGCACACCGCCGCCGATGCCGGCGACCGTAGCCCACACCCGCTTCCGCTTGGCATGGGGTACCTGCTGGCTGTACAGCCGCTGATTTTCCCGGTTCAGGCCTACCAGCGCCTCCGGGTTCCGGGCGGACACCGCCTGTACGATAGCGTCCGCCGTCCGGCGGCTGCCGCCCCTTTCGAGCCGCAGTGTGATGCTGCGCCCGTCATAGGTCAGCAGCTCCACCACCGTGCTTTTGGCCCACAGCAGCTTTAGGTCGTGACGATAGACCCACAGCACGTCCGCCAGGGGCAGAACGATGTTCTGCCGCCGCCCGTACAGGAACGCCGTGCTCACCAGCGCGTCAGAGCGCCGGTCACCTTCCAGATAGTGGAACTCGCTCTCCGCCCGTTCCAGCAGCTTTCCCTTTTTCAGATGCTTCAGCGTGCTGTTCAGTTGTGCGGTGTACAAGGCGGCGCTCGCCAGCAGCACAAAGGCGGCCAGCCCGAGGAAGCTGGCGATGAAGGACCAGAAGCTGCTCCCCGTGTCCGGTGTCAGCTCGCTGTCGATGTAATAGTCGCCGTAGGTGTACACAAAGTCCTCGGCGGTCATGCCGACGGCGGCGGCAATATCGTCGATATATGCCTCCGGCGTCTCACAGATCACGCCCGCCAGACGTACCGGTGCCGGCGCGGTGGTCTCCGTCAGCGGGATATAGACGGCCAGCTCCGAGGGCGCGGCCGTATCGTCCGGCACTGCGCCGTCACCGCTGTCGTCAGCATAGGTATAGTCCACAATGTCCGCATACCGTGCGTATTCGGCGTCGTTCAGCTGCACCAGATAGCCGTATCCTTCCGTGTCCTCCGCCAGATAGAAGACCAGCTTGCGCCCGTCGCCCAGCGTCACCCGATAGGCCCAGGTGGTCATGTACTGCACGTCGATGTAGTTGTAGTCGCCCAGATAGATCTCGTCCCCGATGGGCACGGCCTCCGCTGCTGCGCTGTCCCGCTGCGCCAGCAGCCCCAGCACGATACACCCCGCCGTCAGCAGGGCCAGTATGCCGCCCACGATCCACCAGGCAGAGGAGTGTCTTACGTATCGGCGCATTTCCATATGTTGCCCCTCCAAATTTGTTGTGGTACGACATATTGTACCATATTCTGCCAGAATGTGCAATATTATTTCCCATAAACGGCATAAAAACGCACCCCGGGTCTGACCCAAGGTGCGTTTTTACTCACAGTGCCGCTGCGCCGATGATGCCCGCCTCATTGCCCAGCCGGGCACATTCAATGACCGGCGGTGTCCGGTCGTGCCCGCCGAAGCAGTTGGCCGCCACATACGCCCGTATGGGGGCCAGCAGTCTCTCGCCCTGGCGGCTGATGCCGCCGCCGATGAGCACCTTTTCCGGCCCCAGAATGTTCACCAGGTCCGTGATGCCCGCCGCCACGTACACGCAGTAGCGGTCCACCACAGCCTGTGCCGCCGCGTCTCCGGCGGCCGCCGCGTCAAATACGTCCTTCCCGGTCAGCCCCTCACCGTATCCGGCCAGCAGGGACTCCGGCTGCGCCGCGGCCGCCCGCTTTCCCTGCCGTATCAGTGCTGTGGCGGAGGCATACGCCTCCCAGCAGCCCTTCCGTCCGCAGGTGCAGTCCTCGCCGTCCAGCACCAGCACGGTGTGGCCCACCTCCGCGCCGGTGCCGCCCACGCCCTCCAGCAGTTGGCCGTCGGCCACGATGCCGCCGCCTACGCCGGTGCCCAGGGTGATGAGTATCATGTTCCGGCAGCCCACGGCCCCGCCGGCCACTGTCTCCGCCAGCGCGGCGCAGTTGGCATCGTTGCTCAGATGACAGGGGAGCCCCAGCCGCGCCGTCACCATGCTGCATACCGGCACATTGAACCAGCCCAGGTTATAGGCCCGCACCACCACGCCGTTGGCGCTGTCGCAGGTCCCCGGCGAGCCGATGCCAACGGACGCGCAGTGCGCCGCCGTGATCCCGGCCTTCTCCATGGCCTTCTCCGCCGCGCGGCAGATATCCGCGACAACGGCCTCCGCCGGGCGTTCCGCACCGGTGGGCAGGCTGACCTCCGCCACGATGTGCTGGCCCTCGTCCACCACGCCGGCGGCGATGTTGGTGCCGCCCAGATCAATGCCAATACGATACATATGCTGCCTCCTTGCGCTTTCTGTCCCCGCGTTCCGGGGAAATAAACGGGGCGGGCGTATCGCCCGCCCCAAGTGCGTCTCTGTCTCAGATATGGGTCACAAAATCGGTGTTCACCGCCACCGGCCGTGCGATGTCGGAGGACCGGATGCTGCCGAAGATGGTCCGCATGGTGGTCAGAGCCTCCTTGCCGGATACCTCCGGCTCCCGGTCGTGGACCAGCGCGTCCACAAACTCGTCGATAACGCCGGAGTTGTGGGACGTTGTCTCGAAGGCGAAGCTGGTGCGGTTGCCCTCCAGGTCATTGATGATAATGGGGGCCGACGGCTCGCTGTAGATCATCATCAGGCCCTTGGTGCCGTACAGCACCGTGGACTGGCACTCGTGGCCATACACCGTCCAACTGGCCGCCATGGTGCCCAGTGCGCCGCCGGACATTTTCAGGATGCACAGGGCGTTGTCATCCACGCTGATGAGCTTGCCGTTGTCGTCACGCTTATTCAGGGTGACTACCTTGGCGGTGGTCTCGATGACCTTCTGCCCAAGCAGGTACTGGATCAGGTCCACCTTGTGGATGCCCATGTCGGACAGGGCGCCCATGGCCGCCTTGTTCTTGTCAAAGAACCACGTACCCTCCAGAGACCAGCCCTCGGGGCCGGAGTTGCCCAGAATGGTGCGGAAGGTGATCACATCGCCGATGATGCCGCTGTCCAGCATTTGCTTGGCCTTGCGGTGCACCGGGTCAAAACGCATGTTGTGGCCCACCATCAGGTGTCTGCCATTGCGCTCAGCGGCGGCCACCATGGACTCGCACTCCGCCAGCGTTACCGCCATGGGCTTCTCCACCAGCACGTGCTTGCCGGCGTACAGCGCAGCCGTGCAGATCTCCGCATGGCTGCGGTTTTCCACGCATATGGACACGGCGTCCACGTTGGGATCATCCACCAGCTCATAGAAGCTGTTGTACACCTTGCCGCCGTACTGCGCCGCCATCTCCTGCGCGCGCTCCATGTTCTTGTCGTAGAATGCGACGATCTCCGCATTGGGGTTGGCTGCATACTCAGGCAGATGGCGCACCTGTGCGATCTTGCCGCAGCCGATAATGCCGACTCGGATCATAAAAAGCGAACCTCCTCTGTCCGTCCTCAAACCGCCGGGCGCCGTGCGCTCCGACGTATGTTTCTGCCCCTATTGTACCAAAAGAAAACGGGAAAGAAAAGCCTTTTTTGCCAACTTTGCAAAATTTTTCACAAAATCTGCGCCGCGATGGTGAGGGCGCAGCCCTTTTGTGCCGTATAGTCCAGCGTTACGCCTGCCGGCAGGCTGAAGCGGCTCAGCGCCAGCAGCGGACCCTTGCCCGTCAGCTTGAACAGCGCCTCCTTGGCCGTCCATATCTCCCAGAACCGCTGGCAGTCGCCGTCGTCCCCGGACCGTATGTACGCCATCTCCTGCTCGCTGCATACCCGGCGCATGAACTTCTCCTGGGCCGAGCGTACCACCTCCACGTCCACGCCTACCGGCGCGTCCGCCGTTACGCATACCGCCCACGGGCCGGAGTGGCTCACGGACACATACACGCCATCCTTTTCCACGCTGGGCTTGCCCAGCTCGTCCCACTGAAGCGGCACGTCCTTCTCCGCGCAGCCCATCGTCTGCGCGAGCATCCGCCGCGCCAGCAGCTCTCCGGCGATGGTGCGCTTCCGGTCGTCCTCGCCGGCGATGTCGGCCACACGCCGCCGCCGCGTCTCATCCATCATGCCTATCACGGTCTGGGCCGCGTCCTCCGTCAGCTCCCGGATGTCAAACCACTGCAATTCCATATCCCGCGCCTCCCGCGTCATATTTTTCGCACCCATTGTATCACATCCTGCCGCGCCGCGCTACTGCTTTTTCGCCGCCGCAGGCTTTTCTCTGTACTTTCCGGTACTTCCACCCCTTGCCCAGGGGACGCGGCGGTGGTATACTATCCCCGTATCTGTAGTTTTCCATGAAAGGAGATGACGCCATGACCCGTGATGAGCTCCGCGCCAAGGCCAACGACCTGCCCCTGCTGCCCGGCGTCTATCTGATGATGGACAAGACCGGCCAGGTCATCTATGTGGGCAAGGCCAAAAAACTGAAAAACCGCGTCAGCCAATACTTTCAGGACACCGCCAGCCATAATGAGAAAACGAAGATGATGGTGGCCCATGTGGACCGGTTCGACACCATTATCGTCCGATCGGAGTTCGAGGCCCTGGTGCTGGAGAACTCCCTCATCAAGCGCCATCAGCCCCGCTACAACATTCTGTTGAAGGACGACAAGGGCTATCCCTTCGTGCGGCTGGACAGCGGCGACTACCCCCGCTTTACCCTGGTGAACCGCACCGCCGACGACGGCGCGAAATACTACGGTCCCTTCGGCGGCCGGCACGAAACGCGCCTGGCGCTGGACGCCGTGTGCGCCGCCCTGCGCCTGCCCACCTGTTCCCGAAGGTTCCCCCGCGACATCGGCAAGGAGCGCCCCTGCCTGAACTTCCACATGGGCCGGTGTGACGGCTTCTGCCGCCCGGATGGTCCGGACGCGGCGGAATACCGCCGCCGCATGGCCCAGGCCACCGCCCTGCTGGAGGGCAAGCTGCGCGCCGTCACTGCCCAGCTGACGGAACGGATGACCGCGGCGGCGGAGGCCCTGGACTTCGAGACTGCTGCCGCCCTCCGCGACCGTGTACGGGCCCTGTCCGTGCTGACCAAGGACCAGCAGGTCATCGCCGGTATCTGCGCCGACACCGATGTCTGGGGCGCGTATACCAGCCCCGCCCGGTCCGGCTGCGCCATTCTCCACATTGAAGACGGCGATCTCCTGGCCCGGCAGACCGAGGTGTTCCCCGACGCTGCCGACAGCGAGAGCGCCCTGCTTTCCGCTGTGGTGCCCCAGTACTATCTGACCCGCCAGTCCCTGCCCCGTGAGATATTGCTTCCCGCCGCCATCGAGGACGCTGACGCGCTCTCGGCCCTGCTGACGGAGCGCAGCGGCCACGCCGTGGCCCTCCGGGTCCCCCAGCGAGGTCAGCGCCGCGCGCTGCTGGACATCGCCCACCGCAACGCCCGGGAGGAGGTGGAGCGCGTTACCGACGCCGTACAGCGCATTAACGGCACCCTGCGTCTTTTGCAGGAAACGGCTCAGCTGCCGGTCCTGCCCCGGCGCATGGAGAGCTATGATATCTCCCACACCGGCGGCGCGGACCAGGTGGGCGGCATGGTGGTCTTTCAGGACGGCAAGCCTCTGAAGTCCGCCTACCGCCGCTTCCGCATCGAGTCCTGCACCGGCGCCGACGACTACGGCGCCATGCGTGAGGTGCTCACCCGCCGGTTCCGGCGCTATCTGGACGGCGATGAAAAGTTCGCCCCTCTGCCGGACCTGCTGCTGATCGACGGCGGTCAGGAGCACGCCCGCGTGGCCGAGCAGGTGCTGGCAGGCTGCGGATTGGATGTGCCCGTGCTGGGCATGGTCAAGGACGACCGCCACCGCACCCGGGCGCTCATCACCGCCCGGGGCCATGAGCTGGGCATACAGCAGACACCCGCCCTGTTTGCCCTTATCGGCACGGTGCAGGAGGAGGTACACCGGTTCGCCATCGCCTACCACCACCAGAAGCACACCCGTTCCGCCAAGCGCTCGCAGCTGGACGGTATCCCCGGTGTGGGCGAGGCGCGGAAGAAGCGGCTCCTGCAGCACTTCGGCACCGTCACCGCGGTAAAAAACGCCGCGCTCGAGCAGCTCTCCGCCGTGGTGCCGGAGGCGGCCGCCCGGGCGGTATATGAGAAGTTCCACGGATAAAAAAGTGCCCCCGGCAGAGCCGGGGGGACGTCGTACGCAAAAGAAAAGAGAGACGGCGAAGCCGTCTCTCTTTCATTGTGTTTACTCGTCCAGGTTCTCAATCAGCTCAGCCAGCGCATCCACAGCTTCCTTCTCATCGCTGCCGTCCGCGATCAGTGTCACTGTGGTGTCCTTCATAATGCCCAGGCTCAGCACGCCCAGCAGGCTTTTCGCGTTGACGCGGCGTTCTTCTTTTTCTACCCAGATGCCGCTTTTGAACTCGTTGGCTTTCTGAATGAAATAGGTCGCGGGTCTGGCGTGCAGACCAACCTCATTTTTCACCGTGATCTCCCGTGTATACATGAACCAGCACTCCTTACGCACATTTTTACTCTCGCGCCAGAGGGTGCAGCGCGCAGAAACTAACCCTCACCATTTCCTATTATACTGGATTACGGCAGGATTGCAATGGGCATTGATACGAAAATCCCGCGATTTGCTCTATAATTCCCACTGCAATTTGTGAAAAATGATGTATCTTGCAGACAAATTCCGGTATTTGTCCAATCGAAAGCTCACATCCTGGCCTCTGCCCAGTCGCTGAGCTGCTCCAAAATGGGCAGCAGTGCCCGGCAGCTGTCCGTGGGGCCGTATTCCACCCGCACCGGCACCTCCAGATACTCCCGCCGTGTCACTAGCCCGTCGCGCTCCAGCTCCCGCAGGGCCGAGGCCAGCACCGTGTTGGAGATGCCGTCCAGCTTGCTCCGCAGGGCGTTGTAGCGGATGGTCCCGGCGTTGGCCACGGCGCACAGGATCTGCACCTTCCACTTGCCGCCGATCAGCTGCATGGCGTGGTGCAGCGGACATTTCTCCATACAGGGACAGTCGTAGTGGCTTTGCGGCATGGCCTGTGACATGGTAAGCCCCTCCTTACTTGCCCATAAAAATCTGCGCTCTTGCATTTCTCCAAAGCTATGGTATCATTATAGCAGGTAAGAAAACCGGAGTAAATAGCATGAGGAGAAAATCACAGCCATGAATATCTATCTTCAGGGGCTGACCATGGGTCTGGCCTACGTGGCGCCCATCGGCCTGCAAAACCTGTTCGTCATCAACAGTGCCCTGACGCAGAAGCGCAGCCGCGTCTACATCACCGCGCTCATCGTCATTTTCTGGGACATCTCTTTGGGTGTGGCCTGCTTCCTGGGCGCCGGCGCACTGATGCAGGCGCTGCCCTGGCTGCAAAAGGTCATTCTGGGGTTGGGTAGTCTGATCGTCATCTATATCGGCATCGGTCTGCTGCGGTCCAAGGCCAGTCTGGAGGGCGGCCGGGACGTGAACGTCCCCATCTGGAAGCTGGCCGGATCCGCCTTCGTGGTCACCTGGCTGAACCCCCAGGCCATCATCGACGGCACCATGATGCTGGGCGCCTTCCGGGCCACCCTGACCAACGGCGGCGACCTGTTCTTCATCTGCGGCTTCGGCTCCGCCTCGGTGATCTGGTTCCTGACGCTGTCCACGGTCGTCTCCCTGCTGGGTAGCAAGTTCAACGAGAAGGTGCTGAACATCATCAACAAGGTCTGCGGCGCCGTCATCATCTTCTACGGCCTGAAGCTGCTGTACAGCTTCGTCCAGATGATGGGTTGGCTGTAAAACACTTCACAAATCACGTCCTTTCTGTTACAATAAGGCAGAAAGGGCGTGATCTTTTTATGGAACAGAACTACCGGCTCACCATCGCCTACGACGGCTCCCGCTTCTTCGGCTGGGAGCGCCAGCCGGACAAGGATACCATCCAGGGGAAGCTGGAGGCCGTGCTGGGCACGCTGCAGGGCCATCCGGTGAACGTCATCGGCGCGGGCCGCACCGACGCCGGTGTCCACGCCCGGGCCATGACCGCCAATGTGGTGCTGGACGTGACGGAGACGCCCGACGCCCTCCGCGACTATCTGAACCGCTACCTCCCCGACGCCATCGCTGTCCGGGAGGTCAAGGAGGCCGCGCCCCGTTTCCACGCCCGCTATAACGCCCTGGGCAAGACCTACCGCTACACCTGCCACACCGGGCCGGTGAAGCCGGTGTTTGACCGGAAGTACGTCACCCTGCTGGACTACGACCCGGATGTGGAGAAAATGCGGCAGGCGGCGGCCTATCTGCTGGGTGAAAACGACTTCGCCAGCTTCTGCGGCAATCCGCGCATGAAGAAGTCTACCGTCCGTCTGGTGGACCACATCGCTATCGAGCGCCGGAAGGACCGGGTGGTATTCACCTTCCACGGTACCGGTTTTTTGCAGAACATGGTCCGCATCATGGTGGGAACCCTGTTGGAGGTGGGCCGCGGCTACTGGACGCCGGAGCAGGTGCGGGATATCCTGAGCGCCAAAGACCGCAAGCAGGCGGGCCCCACCGCGCCGCCGGAGGGTCTGTGCCTGATGAAGGTGGATTATTGAGCAAAAAGCATCCGGGCGCTATCCCGGATGCTTTTGCTGCGTAAAAATGACCTAAGCCTTGGCTTAGGTCATTTTTGTTACATATTGTGGATATCGTCCAGCAGATCGTCCAGCGACATGGTCCGCACCTCGTCCTCGTCGGCCTGGGTGGGCTCGTCCTGGGCGGAGCGCTCTGCGGTCGCCGGCTTCTCCGCCGGCGCGGCGGGTGTCACGGGATCTGCCGGGGTCTTGTCGGGGATGGCGGCAGGCTCGCCGTCGCTGCTCTCCTCGCGGGGCACCAGACGGGGCACCCGTGCCGTGTGCCGTTCCTCGGGGATCAGGGGCTTCGCCGGGGTCCGCGGCGGTTCGTCGTCGTATTCCTCGTCATCGCCGCCGCCCGTGTGGCCGCGGCCGATCAGGAAGCCCAGCAGGAACAGCACCGTCACCAGCAGCACCGCCGCCGCGATGGCCACATACACGGTCTTGACCTCGCCGATCAGCGGCATCGCAATGGTCCCGGGGATCTCCAGCGGCGGTACCTCGGGGATGGTGGCCGGGTCGATGACCTCCACCGTGGGGACAATACCGGTATAGGCCGGCATCCGAAGCACATGGATGGTATAGTTCTGCTTGGTCTTGCCGTCCTCGGCGGTTCCGGTAACCGTGAGCACAGTCTCCGCCTCCGTGGCGGACAGCCGCACCTCGCCGGTGCCGGTGATGCCCTGGGCCTTTTCGTCCTTTGCCGTGGCGGCGATGGTCACCTGCTTCGTCTCATAGGGGACGTAGGCGATGTAATCCGTCACCGTGGGCGTGAACGCCGGAGACAGCGTGGCGCCCTCCAGCGTCAGGGCGGCGATGGACGCGTCGGTGGAGGGTTTGTAGTTGGGGTCCTGCTGGCGTGTGGCATCGATGGTATAGCTCTTGGTGGCGCCGTTGGCCGCCGTGACCTTGATGGTCACGGTGTTGACGCCCACCGCCAGCTCATTGCCGCTGACAGACACCGTAGCGCTGTTGTCGGCCTTTTTGTAGTTCAGGTCCAGTTTTTCCACTGCGAAAGGCACCGTGCAGGTGTAGTACGTGGTGCTGCTGGAGAAGGAGGGGCTCAGCGTGGCGTTGGAGCAGCTCAGCGAACTGAGGCTGCAGTTGCCGCTGGGTGCCGCGCCCACCTTGCCGGACCAGCTGGCGCTGTCCAGACTGGTGTCGCTGTTGCCGTCGGACACCACGATGTTGGAGAACGTGGCGGTCAGGGCGTCGCCCTCCTTGGCGCTGCCGGACACCTTCATCTTGATGGTGACCAGTCCGCCGCTGGAGCTGGACGTGCCGTAAACGCTGAACTTGTTGTTGTTGACCACGATGCTCCATCCGCTGACGGAGCAGTTGTAGTTGGTGAAGGACAAATTGCCGCTGTAGCTCAGGTCGGCGGTCAGACCGTAGACCTTGTTGGGCACGGACAGCGTCAGCGTGACGGTGTCGCCCGCCTGTGGGGCGGCGGTGCCGGTCAGCGTCGCCCCGGCGGCGTGGGCCTGCACGGGCAGCAGCGTGACCACCAGCAGCAGCGTCAGCAGCGCGGAGGCCGCGGCGCGGAACAGTTTGTTTTTCATAGGATGTTTCCTCCTCAGCCGATGGTGCGCTGGCCCACGGTGACCTGGGCGGCCTGCACCACGTCGGTGATGGTGACCTTGCCGTCACCGTTGATATCGGCCGCCTTGGCGTAGGCGCCGGACAGGCTGCCGGAGCCCACCACGTACTTCTGCAGCTTGACCACGTCGGTGATGGTGATCTTGCCGTCGCCGCTGACGTCGCCGGTGACCACGATGGTCACGGTGGCGGAGCTACTGACAGCGGTCATGCCGGTACCCACGAGACCGGAGGTCACCTTGGTGCTGCCGCTATAGATGGTGTAGCCCGCGCTGTTCATTGCGGAGACAGACGTGCTGGGCGATACGCCGGTCAGATAGTTGCCGGAGGGCTTGGGCGTCTCGCCGCCGGTGCTCCCACCGGTGCTCCCACCGGTGCTACCGCCGGTGCCGCCGCTGTTGGCCGTCTTGGTAAACACGGCGGTGTAGGTCACGTCGCCCGCGGGCATGTAGGTTCTGCCCTCCACGAATCGCTTGCCGCTGCCGTCCACCCAATGGCTGAAGCTGTAAACATAGCTGCTGTCCGCCGACTTGAAGGGATTGGAGGGGGCAACGATGGGGCTGTCCTTGGCCAGCTGGCGGCTGCGGTACACGCTGCCGTCCACCTTGAAGGTGACAGTATACAGGGTGCCGAACTTGGCCGTGATGGTGTGGTCCTCGGCCGCCACAATGGAGTTCTCGAAGATCTGCTCGCCGTCGTCGGTAAACCAGCCCTGGAAGCCTTCGCCACTTGCCGTAGGCAGCGTGCCGTAGGTGTCACCCAGCTTGTAGGTCCGGGTTACGGTATTGCTGCCGTTTTTAAAGGTAACCGTATAGGTATCGTCCTTGACGGCGGGTGCACTGCTGTCCTTGGCGCCCACGGTAAAATTGTCAGACCAGATGTCAACCTCACCGCTGGCGTTTTTGCCATAGATGGTCAATTTGTAGGTGCCCTGCTTCAGAGAACTGAAGGTCGCGGATTCATCCAACTCCCACAGGTCAAACCAATTGCCCTTGCCGCTGCCCGTGACGGTAAAACCCGGTTCGCCGGAGGTACCTTTCACCTTCACAGTCACAGAATTGATGCTTTTGGTGCAGGAGATGACGCCGCGCAGGGGGAAGGAGGAATTACCATCGGTGAGATGGTGGGTGACCGTGCCGCCGATGGCATCGGAGTCATCGCAGCCGGGGTAAAACAGACCGGTCAGGGTCCAATCGTCGGTGCCGCCAAGCTTGTTCAGCGACCAGCGGGCGGCCTTGGCACTCTCGTCCGTCAGACCCACGGTGTAGGTAGTGATAGTGGTGGAGGGCTTCGGTGCCTCCGCTTCGACGGCCATCTGCTCGTCCACCAGCTTACCGGCTACGATGGCGATGATTTCGTCAAGCGTTTTGCCGGTAAAGTTCTTAATGGATTCGAGATACGCATTCTCAAGCTCAGAGTATTGCTTCTGATGCTCTTCCGTGATTTTGTCTTCATCTTCCGGGAGAGAAACGATGAAGTCATACATAGCCTTTTCGGCGGCTTCGAGCTTATCGAGGTCAGCTTTGATCTCATCCTCACTTTTGTCCTTCAGATGTTCCTCAGTCAGGGCGGTGACCTCTGCAGTCGTCAGCTCTTCAAACCGCGCCTGAGTGGTCTCATCCAGCGTGTCCTCGTCAACAGCGGTGATCATGGCGGCCACGCGTTCATCACGGGTCAGCACGTCGCTGCCGTCCTCCGTGACCTCCTTGCTGGTCACCGTCACGGTCACATACTGCTTGGTGCCCACATTTTGCAGGGTATAGCCGCTGCTGGTGCTGCCGTAGATCACCCAGAACTGGTTGTTGTCAGCGGCGGGGGACGCCAGCACCGGCTTGCCGCCGGAGATAGTCAGGCGCTGACTTCCGTCCGTGGTAGCGATGGTGTATTTTTCACCGCTGTAATAGGTGATCTGCAGCTTGACGGCCTTGTCGGCCGTTACAAGGGTAGACTGGCGGGGGTCGAGCCCGTGGGCCTGCTCGTTGTTGTTGATGTAAAGCAGGGTGTACTTGCCTTCGGCAATATCAGGGGTAGAGTTGACATAGCGCATCACCAGCGCGTCCGACGGCTCATTGACATGGAGACGGCTGTACACAGAGGTCTGAACGCCGCCGCTGTTGACGTTGAAATACGCCATGGAACGACCGTACACGCCGTACTTCTGGGCGGTGTAGGTGTCCATGTTATCTTCTGTATATTTGCCGACGGGGTCCAGACGGCTGCACTCGGCGTAAATAGCGGCGATCAACTCTGCCTCACTCTGGTTCTTGAAGCCGCCCAGTGACCGGAACGCCCGGGCAATAACGCCGGTGGCGCCACTCATTTTGTCATCACTGTTGGCGCCGTAGGTAACGCCTACGCCATGGTGGACGCTGCGGCTCCAAAAGACGTTCTTCAGGGCGACGGAGTAGTTGTCGATGTCAAAGCCACTGAACAAACGCTCAATATTGCTGACAAGCTGGGTGTACTGGGTGCTGCCCCAGAACTCCGTCTGTGCCTGACCGAACTCATTAGAGTTTTTGCCATGGCCGATGGACTGCCACACCGTCTTGAAATTAGTGCCATAGCCGGGGTTTTCATTGCCGTTTACATCGAAGTTATAGGCTCTCCACAGCGTGTCACCAAAGTCGTAGTATGTACTGCCCTTGGGCTGCTGCTTCAGCCAATTGATGAAATTTGTCACCGTGCCCTCCACGAACATATACAGTCCGTAGGAGGTGCCGCCGCTGTCACCCTTTACATTGGAGACACGGCCCGGGTCCGCGTTGTTGCCGGTCTCGTAGTACTGGCTCAGTTCACCGATGCCCACGCCGGTCCACGGCTTACTGGCAGCCAGCAGTATGGTGGTCAAACAGCTCACCGCCATCACTGCCGCCAGGATCAATGCCATTCCCCGTTTCGTCCTCTTCATGTCGATACACCCTGCCTTATCTCTAAGTTGTATGGGAAGCGCCGGCGGCGGGAAAGCCCTCCGCCGATTTACATAACAATAGTCATGTGTAGTATACCATCGGTCTGCGTCGTTGTCTACCAAAAAAACGAGAAAAACACAAAAAATATGAAAATTTTGTCACCGGCGCCACAAGATTTGGGTGGATTTATGGCGCGGAATGGCGTATAATGGCCGCAGGCTGACAAAAATACGCAAGGAGAAATCAATTTATGTCAACGAATACGAAAAAGAAACACGGCACCGGCGCGGCGGTGGTACTCATCGTGCTGTGCCTGCTGGCGCTGGGCACGCTGGGATATATCATCTGGCGGCAGTTTAATCCCGTGGTGCCGGAGACGGCGGCGGGCTATGTGGCCGCCGCCGGGACCACCGCCCCTGTGTATGACGAAAACGGGACTCAGCTGGGTTCCCTGGTCCGCGGCGCGGAGGTACAGTACGTTGCTGAGGACGCCGAGGACGGCGCGGACCGCGTCCGCGTGGTCAACGGCGAGGGCTATGCCTATCTGGACGCGGCCAACCTGACCGCGGACTACAACGGCGCGGTGCTGACGGAGACGGTGTACGCCCTGCGGGGCATGAGCCTGACGGACGAGACGGGCGCGGTCCCCGGCTGCGCGGTGGAAAAGGGCATGGCGCTGACCGTCACCGGCTTTGACGGCCTGGACGAGAACGGCGAGGTCCTGCGCTGGGCCGTCAGCTGTGACCGGGGCGAGGGGTACATCGACGGAGAGAACGTCCGCATGACGGAGGAGGAAGCGCTGGCGCAGTATGACGACGCGCTCTACCAGCGCCACGCCGCGCGGGGCGACGCCTGGGGCGGCGGCGACGCGGCCGACCTGGACTACTACCCCACGGAGAAGCCGGCCTTCACGGACAATGTGATGCCCGACGAGGTGCGGGCCCTGTACCTGAACGGCAGCGCCATACAGTATGCGGACAGCTATATCCGGCTGGCCCAGGGGACGGGCATCAATGCCTTTGTGGTGGACATCGTGGACGGCACGGCGGTATCCTACGCCTCCCCGGTCATGCAGCAGTACAGCCCGTCCGCCTACGCCGCGGCTCAGGACACTATGGAAGGCTTCAAGGCCAACGTGCAGAAGCTCCGCGACGCCGGCTACTACGTCATCGGCCGCATCACGGTGTTCAACGACGCCCACCTGGCCGCCGACCACCCGGAATATGTCATCTCCGACCTGAACGGCACGCCCCTGAAGATCAGCTCCATGTACTGGCCCAGCGCCTACAACCGCACCGTGTGGCAGTACAAGGTGGATCTGGCTCTGGAGGCCGCCGCTCTGGGCTTCAACGAGATCCAGTTCGACTACATCCGCTTCCCCGACGGCGCGTATAAGTACGAGCAGGCCGGTACCATCGACTACAAGAACACCTATGGTGAGAGTAAGGCCCAGGCGGTCCAGCGGTTCCTGATCTACGCCGCGCAGCGGCTGCATGACGCCGGGTACTACATCTCCGGCGATGTGTTCGGCGAGTGCGCCAACGCCTATGTGACGGCCTGCGGCCAGTACTGGCCGGCCATCAGCTCCGTGGTGGACGCCATCTCCGGTATGCCCTACCCGGACCATTACAGCGCCCAGGGGGACTATAAGCCCTGGGAGCACCCCTACACCACGGTCCACAACTTCGGTGAGAGCGCCATGGCCCGCCAGAGCGAGACAGCCTCCCCCGGCGCGGTACGCACATGGATACAGTGCTACAACGCCATCCGCGAGCCGTACAACCACTACGGCGCAGCGGAGCTGGCCGACGAGGTGCGGGCCCTCCGCGACGCCGGGTGCACCGGCGGCTTTATGACCTGGAACGGCGCGTCCGACATCGACAAATACGCCGAGGTCATCTCCGCCCTGCAATAAATAAGCAAAAAAAGAAAGCCCGCATGGGCTTTCTTTTTTTGCTTATTGCGCTTCCATGGCCTTCTGGGCAAAGCTGTTGTCCACCAGCTTGTCGAAATCCACCCACTGGTCCTTCTCCAGCTCGCCGGCCTCAGTCATCACCGTCTCCAGCCGTTCCAGCGCCGAGCGCGCCATCATGGGCCCCGCGTTCCATGCGTCGATCTGCCGGTGCCGGGCGGTAACGGCCTCCAGGGTATCCAGGTCCGTATCCGGGAACTGGTCGATGATGGCCTCCGCCACCTCCCGGTCTGTGTGGTCCACGATCCACTGCTGCGCCCGGGCAATGGCGTTGGCAAAGCCCTGAATGACCTCCGGATGCGCCGTCATATAACTCTGGCTGGCGAAATAGGCGGTGTAGGGTATCTCCCCGGACTCCTCGCCGATGGAGCAGAGGATATACCCGTGTCCGGCGCGCTCTACCTCCGTGGCGGTGGGCTCAAACAGCGTCACATAGTCCCCCTGTCCGCCGGTGAAGGCCCCCGCCATCATGTTGAACTGCACCGAGGTGTCCACCACCGCGTCCTCCTGGGGTACGATGCCGTGCTGCTTGAGGACGTATTCCAGCGTCATCTCCGGAACGCCGCCCTTGCGCCCGCCGATGATGGTCTTGCCCTTCAGGTCGTTCCAGTCGAAGGCCTCATCACTGCGGCCCACCAGGAACGAGCCGTCCCGCTTGGTCAGCTGGGCGAAGATCACCGGCAGATCGTCCTTGCCCTGCGCGTGGATATAGATGCAGCTCTCCGGCCCGGCCAGGCCGATGTCCGCGCCGCCGGATACCACGGCGGTCATCACCTTGTCGGCCCCGCCGCCGTTGCTCAGTTCAATGTCCAGCCCCTCGTCGGCGAAAAACCCCTGGCTCATAGCCACGTACTGCGGCGCATAGAACACCGAGTGCGTCACCTCGCTGAGCCGGACCGTGACGTTTTTCGTCTCCGTACCGGCGGTAACACCGGTATCGGTCCCCGCGCCGCAGCCGGTCAGCAGGCTGAGCGACAGCAACGCGGCCATACAAATGCAGATAAGTTGTTTTTTCATGCACGTACCCCCCATAGATGATTTAAGAATGCTTCTGCCCGCAGCACCAGCAGGTACATTCCCACCGCCGCCAGCCCCAGCACCAGCACGCTGGCCATGACCAGGTCCATGTTGAATACCTGGGAGCCGTAGACGATGAGATACCCCAGCCCGGCCCGGGACACCAGGAACTCGCCCATGATGACCCCCACCCACGAGAGTCCCACATTCACCTTCAGTGTGGAGAACAGCGTGGGGCAGTTGGCCGGGAACACCAGCAGCCACAGGATCTGGCGCTTGTCAGCGCCCAGCGTCCGCATCAGCCGCAGCTTCTCCGGGTCGGTGGTGCGGAAGCCGGTGTACATACTCAGGATGGTGACGATGAGTGAAATGGCCAGCGTCATGGTGACGATGGCCCCCATGCCCGCGCCCATCCACACGATGAAGATGGGCCCCAGGGCCGTTTTCGGCAGTGCGTTCAGCACCACCAGGTACGGGTCCAGAATGCGGGCGGCGGTGTCCGACCACCACATGGCCACGGCGACGGCCGTGCCCAGCACTGTCCCGGCGGTAAAGCCCAGCACCGTCTCGCCGATGGACACCGCCGCGTGGTGCCACAGCTCGCCGGAGGCGCACAGCCGCCACAGGGTCTGCACCATGCGGCTGGGACTGCTGACCAGAAAGCCGTCGGACAGCCCCAGCCGGCAGCTGAGCTCCCACACGGCAAACAGCCCCGCCACCAGCGCGATCTGCCAGATACGCACCCGGCGCTTTTCGCGGCGCACGGTCCTCAGGTACGCCGCACGGCGGGGCGAAGGCGCTTTCTCAGGCATGAACGTCCAGCTCCTTCCATATGGCGTTGAAGTACCGGTGAAATTCCGGCGTGTCCCGGCGCTCCAGCGGCGGCAGACCACGCAGCGCACCCATGTCCATCTCCGCCTTCACCACGGCGGGGCGGCGGGACAGTACCACCACCCGGTCGGACATACTCACCGCCTCAGCGATGTCATGGGTGACCAGCAGGGCCGTTTTGCCCTCCTGCTGCAATATGCGCCAGATATCCGCCGATACCGCCAGCCGTGTCTGGTAGTCCAGGGCGGAAAAGGGCTCATCCAGCAGCAATATCTCCGGCTCAGTGGCCAGGGTCCGGATCAGGGCGCAGCGCTGGCGCATACCGCCGGAGAGCTGGCAGGGCCGCTTTTTGGCAAAGGACGCCAGCCCGTAGCGCTCCAGCAGCCGGGACACGTGTGCATAGGCCGCCGGGTCCTTCTCACCACGGACCGTCAGCCCCAGCGTCACGTTGTCCCATATATTCCGCCACTCGAAAAGCTGGTCCCGCTGGGGCATAAAGCCGATTTTTGGCGACGTGCCCTGTACCGTCCGGCCGTCGATCTCGATAGCGCCGCCGCTGAGGGGCTCCAGCCCGGCAATGGCGCTGAGCAGGGTGGATTTGCCGCAGCCGGAGGGCCCCACTAAACTGACGAACGCGCCCTCCTCCACCGTGAAGGACACGTCCCGTACCGCCTCCACCTCGCCGTCCGGGGCTTGATAGCAGGCGGCGGCATGACGGAGCGTAATGCTCATATCCTATGTGACCTCCTGTCGGGAATGATGGGAGACTTCTCTCCGTGGTCATTCTACGCAGGAGGGACCATCGGGGTGCCCTATGCCGGCAGGTATGGCGCCAGCAGTGCCGCCAGTCCCGCTGACAGCGCCGCCTGCACCGCCTTGGCCGGCACATACAGACGCAGGGAGATGCCGCTGCCCGCCGTCACCGCGGCTGCGCTGCTGGGCTGGGGCGGGCTCAGCGTCCACTGCCAGACGGCGGCGGTGACGAAACCCCGGCGGTCCGGCGTCAGGCGCAGGATGCCGTTGGTCAGCTCCAGCACCCCCGCCGCCAGCGGCGGCAGGGGACCGATAAGCCCCTCCGCCAGACGCAGCAGCACCAGAAAGAACACCACGAACCCGCACACCCGGGCCATGGCGGACACCGCCCCCTCCACCGCCCGGAGAAACTGCCCCGTCAGTCCGGCCCGCGGCGGCACAGGCCGTTTCGGCATGGCGGTGACGGGCAGCGGGCGGCGGCAGAAGAGCAGGCCCGTCAGCAGCGCGGCGGCACAGTGCAGCAGATATAGCCAGGCTCCCGTCCGGGCGCTGCCGAATACCGACACCCCCGCCACGCCGATGGCAAAGGCCGGGCCGGCGTTGTTACAGAACGTCAGCAGCCGCGCCCCCTCGGCAGGGGACAGCTCTCCCCGGCGCACCAGCTCCGCCGCCGTCCGCGCCCCCACAGGATAGCCGCCCACCAGCCCCAGCAGCAGGGCGGCGCACCCCGCACCGCCGCAGCGGAAGAGCCGCCTGAAGGGGTGGGCCAGCACCCGGCCCGCCGCCTCCGCCGCCCCCAACGCCACCAGCAGGGACGAGACGGCGAAAAACGGGAACAGCGCCGGTATCACCGACGTCAGACACAGATGTATGCCGTCCCGCACCGCCTGGGCCGCCGTCTCCGCCTGCCGCAGCAGCAGTATCGCCAGCGTCCCGCTGCCCAGCAGCGCCAACATGCGCTTTATCATCACCATCACCGGTCCCCAGCCTATGCGCGCCGCCGCCGGGAAATACCCCGCCCCGGACAGGCAAGTTACGGTGCGTCCGCGCATAGCGTTCTGTATCATCCGCAGGGAGGTGACGGTGTGGCGGGACTGAAAAAGAAGCTGGCCCAGGTGGGCCAGGAGGCGCTGGAGCGCCTGGAGCTGCCGGTGAACATCGCCGCCGGCGTGGCCCGGATCGAGCTGCTGGGCAACCGGGAACTGTATATGGACCGGCACCGTGGCGTGCTGGCCTACACCACCGAGGCGGTGGACGTCAACGGCGGCGGCGTGGTGGTCCGCGTCCGGGGCCAGGACCTGCAGCTGCTGGTGATGACGGAGCAGGAGCTGCGGATCACCGGAAAAATATCCGGCATCGATCTGGTGGAGTAAGGGGGATCGCCGTGTACCGTAAAGCAGTGAATTATCTCCGCGGTCAGGCGGTGGCTGAGGTGGTCTGTACCGCGCCGGAGCGCGTGGTGAACCTGTGCGCCGCCCACGGCATTCCCTTCTGGGACCTGACTTGGCTGACGGAGACATCCTTCCGCGTGACCACCACCCTGTCCGGCGCGCGGCGCCTGGCCGAGGTGACGGCGGACATCGGCGCACAGGTGACCGTGTGCCGAAAGTCCGGCGCGCCGGAGCTGTGGCGGCGGTGCAGGCACCGGTATGTGCTGCTGGCGGCGGCGCTGGTGCTGCCGCTGCTGCTGGCGGTGGGCAGCGCCTTCATCTGGGACTTTGAGGTCACCGGCAACGACACCGTCCCCACGGAAAGCGTATTGCAGGCACTGGAACGATGCGGCGTGCGCGTGGGCACGCGTGGTGTGGGCCTGGACCAGGACGAGCTGCGGAACCGGGTGCTGCCGCTGCTGCCGGACGTGGTGTATCTGGCGGTGAACGTCAGGGGCTGCACCGCCCACGTGCAGGTGGTGGAGCGCGTCCGCCCGCCGCATCTCTACCGGGACAGCGACGTGCAGAACATCGTGGCGGCCAGAGACGGGCTCATCACGAAGATCGAGGCGCTGGACGGGGTGACCTGCGCGGCGGTGGGCGAAACGGTGCAGGCGGGGCAGGTGCTGCTGTCCGGGGTGGCTGACTCGCCCCGGGGCTGCCGGTATATGCGGGCCACCGGGCGGATCTGGGCCCGGACATGGTATGAGTGGACGGTGCCCGTACCTCTGGAGACGGTGCTGAAGAACGGCACGGAGCCCGTGAAGACCCGCACCCATACCGCGCTGGACCTCGGACGGCACCGAATTGCGCTGCCTGCGGGGGACAGCATATTGCAGGGCCGGGAAAACTGTGATAAAATAATACGATACCGTGGCGTGCAGCTGCCCTTCGGGCTGCGCCTGCCGGTAACGCTGGTAACAGAGACGGTGGCCGAGCGCGCGGTGTACGACGGTGAACGTCCGGAGGATGAGGCCCGCGCCGAGGGACAAAAGCAGCTGGAGGCCCAGTTGGCGCAGACCATCGGAGACGATGGCCGTGTTCTGAAAGCGGACGTATCCGCCCGGCGGCAGGGCGCGTACCTTATGGTGACGCTGCGGGCGGAGTGCGAGGAACAGATCGGCGTGGACGCGCCGCTGACTATAACAAGCGATACAGGGAGGTAAACCCAAAACATGGAACAACGTATCGGTATTGAACGCATGGAGGAGGCCGTCAATCTTTTCGGCTCCTTCGACGAGAATATCCGGCTCCTGGAGGCGGAATTTCAGGTGCAGGCGGTGAACCGGGGCGGCGAGATCGTGGTGTCCGGCGAGCCGGAAAACGTGATGCTGGCGGTGAAGGCGGTGCAGGCGCTGCTGACCCTGTCCAATAAGGGCGAGACGATCACCGACCAGCACGTGCGCTACGTCATCGGGCTGGTGCGCTCCGGTCAGGCCGAGCGTATCAGCGAGCTGACCCAGGACGTGATCTGCATCACCAGCAAGGGCAGGCCCGTCAAGCCCAAGACCATCGGCCAGAAGGAGTACGTCAACGCCATCCTGAAGCAGACCGTCACCATCGGCGTGGGACCTGCCGGCACCGGCAAGACGTACCTGGCGGTGGCGGCGGCGGTGGCCGCCTTCCGGGACAAGCAGGTGAACCGCATCATCCTCACCCGTCCGGCGGTGGAGGCCGGCGAACGGCTGGGCTTCCTGCCCGGCGATCTGCAATCGAAGGTGGACCCCTATCTGCGCCCGCTGTACGACGCCCTGTTCGATATGCTGGGGGCGGAGACGTACCAGAAGTATCTGGAGCGCGGCAACATCGAGGTGGCGCCCCTGGCCTATATGCGCGGGCGGACGCTGGACGACAGCTTTATCATTCTGGACGAGGCCCAGAACACCAGCCGCGAGCAGATGAAGATGTTTCTCACCCGCATGGGCTTCGGCTCCAAGGTGGTCATCACCGGCGACGTGACCCAGATCGACCTGCCCAGCGACAAGGTCAGCGGCCTGAAGGAGGCCATGAAGGTGCTGCGGGACGTGGAGGGCGTGGCCATATGCAGGCTCACCAAGGAGGACGTGGTGCGCCATGTGATGGTGCAGCGCATCATCGAGGCCTACGCCAAATTTGAGGAGAAAAAGAAATGAAACGACACTATATCCCGGTGACCGCCGATGTCCCCGGTGTCAGCGAGGGCACACGCAGCTTTCTCCGCAGGGTCATCCGCACAGCGCTGGCCGAGCAAGGGGTGGACTTCCCCTGCGAGGTGGATGTGCTGGTGACCGGCGACGCGGGCATCCACACCATCAACCTGGAGATGCGTGGGGTGGACCGCCCTACGGACGTGCTGAGTTTTCCGGAGTTTGAACTGACTCCCGGCGAGCTGCCCGGCGCGGAGGACGCCGACCCCGGCACCGGCTATGTGCCCCTGGGGGACATGGTCATCTCCCTGGAGCGCGTGAAGGCGCAGGCGAAGGAATACGGCCACGCCAACCGCCGGGAGTTGGCCTATCTGGCGGTACACTCCGTGCTGCACCTGCTGGGCTACGACCACCTGGACGAGGGTCCCATGAAGGCCCAGATGCGCGAAAGAGAAGAGGCCATCATGTCCGTGCTGGGCCTGGAACGAAAATAACGCTGCACGAAAATTGCTCAAACGGAAGAAAGCTGAGGATCACCTATGAACATCACAAAAACCGCAATGATCACCGTGTGCGGACGGCCCAACGTGGGCAAGTCCAGCCTGACCAACGCCCTGGTGGGCGAGAAGATCGCCATTGTTTCGGACAAGCCCCAGACCACCCGCAACCGCATTTACGGCGTGGTGAACCGGGGCGATACCCAGTATGTGCTGCTGGATACGCCGGGCCTGCACAAGCCCCGTTCCCGGCTGGGGGACTATATGGTCAAGGTGGTGCGGGAGAGCCTCAGCGACGTGGAGTGCGCGCTGCTGCTGGTGGAGCCCATCCCCCATGTGGGCGAGCCGGAGAAGGTCCTTTTGCAGCGCATCCGGGAGGAGCAGCTGCCCTGCGTGCTGTGCATCAACAAGATCGACACGGTAGAGAAAAAGGAGGCCCTGCTGGAGGTCATCGCGGCGTACAGCGCGGCCTATGACGGCTTTGATGCCATCATTCCCATCTCCGCCCGGACCGGCGACGGCCTGGATGAGCTGATGCGGCAGCTGTCCCAATACGCCCAGGAGGGCCCCCAGCTGTTCCCCGACGGCATGACCACCGACCAGGCGGACAGCCAGGTGTGCGCCGAGATCGTCCGGGAGAAGATGCTGCGCTGCCTTGACAAGGAGATCCCCCACGGCACGGCGGTGGAGGTGACGAAGTTCTCCGAACGGGAGGACACAGGCATCATCGACCTGGACGTGACCATCTACTGCGAGAAGGCCAGCCACAAGGGCATCATCATCGGCAGAGGCGGCGAAATGCTCAAGCGCATCAGCTCCGCGGCCCGTCGGGATATTGAGAAATTCATGGGCACGAAGGTGTACATGGAGACGTGGGTGAAGGTCAAGGAAAACTGGCGGGATAATCCCAACTTCATCAGAAGTCAGGGCTATAACGAGGAGTAAGGCTGCGGTCGCAGCATGCACTCCGGCCAGTTTTCCTGCGAGCGGAGCGAGCCGCCGCGCGTGCGGCGTGAATTCGAAGAATTCCGTAGGCGGAATTCATTTCCGCCGTAAAGCGATAAAATGCGGGGTCCCCGCTCGATGGGACATCGAGTGGGGCAAACTGGCGGGACAATCCCAACTTCATTCGTAGTCAGGGCTACAACGAGGAATAACATCAACAAATTTCCAGCCATAAAACCGGCGAAAGCTCCCATGCTAACGACATGGAGGTGTTCGCGTGGACTACTGGGAATTATTTTTGGACACCGGCGCGCCGGAGGCGTATCTGCTGTACCGCGGGGCCCAGGAGGCTGTATGCAAAGTGGAAAGACCGTGACCGGCGGCGTGGTGCTGCGGGTCACAGACACAAAGGAGACAGATCGGATATTGACGGTGCTGACGGCGGACCGGGGGAAGATACCCCTGATCGCCCGGGGTGCGCGGCGAAAGAACAGCCGCCTGGCGGCGGCCTGCCAGATGCCGGCCTATTCCGAGCTGACCATTTTCAAGCGGGGCAGCTGGTATATGCTGGATGAGGCGTCGCCCATCGAGCTGTTCGACGGGCTGGGCCGGGACATCGAGCTGCTGGCGCTGGCGGCGTGGTTCTGTGAGCTGACGGAGGCGGTGTGCGCCGAGGAGACGCCCTGCCCTGAGATACTGTCGCTGCTGCTGAACGCCCTGTACGCCCTGTGCCGCACGGGGAAGGACCCGCGGCTGGTGAAGGCGGCGTTCCAGTTCCGACTGATGGCGCTCTCGGGCTTTGAGCCGCTGGCGGAGGAATGCGCCGTGTGCGGAACGGCACAGCCGGAGGGACCGGTGCTGGACATCTCCGGCGGATTTGTGGCGTGCGGAACGTGCAGGGGTCCGGAGCGCAGCTTCCGGCTGCCGCTGACCGAGGCTGGTCTGGCGGCGCTGCGGCACGTGCTGTACGCGGACCCCAGGCGGCTGTACAGCTTTACGCTGGAGCCGGGCGCCCTGCAGGCGCTGGATCAGGCGGGCGAGGCGTTTATCGCCGCCCAGCTGGAGCGCGGGTTCCGGACGCTGGACTATTACAAGGCCCTGTTGGGATAACAGGAGGACATACATACATGAGCGAGTTATTTGAGAAATCTATCCGCACACTGGAGCTGCCGGCGGTGCTGGAGCTGCTGGCGCGCCATGCGGTCAGCGACGAGGCCAAGGCCCGGTGCCTGCGGCTGCGTCCTGCCACAGACGCGGCGGCGGTGGAGCACCTGCTGGATGAGACGGACGCGGCCAAGACGCGGCTGGGCCTGCACGGCAGTCCGTCCTTTGCGGGCGTGAAGGACGTATCCCAGGCACTGGACCGGGCGGACCACGGCGGCGTGCTGAACACCCGGGAGCTGCTGGATGTGGCCGGCGTGCTGACCGCTGCGCGGCGGGTCAGCGACTATGACGCGGAGCGTCAGGGGGAGGCCACGGCCATCGACCGGCTATTCTCTGCCCTCCACGTGAACCGCTATCTGGAGGATAAAATACGCGGCGCCATACTGGACGAAGAGACCATCGCCGACACCGCCAGCCCGGAGCTGGCGGACATACGGCGGAATATGCGCGCTGCGGCCAGCAAGGGACGGCAGATCCTGCAGCGGATCATCTCGTCGCCCTCCTACGCCAAGGTGCTGCAGGAGGCGCTGATCACCCAGCGGGACGGGCGGTTCGTGGTGCCGGTAAAGGCGGAGTGCAAGGGCAGTCTGCCGGGTCTGGTACACGACATCTCATCCTCCGGGGCCACGCTGTTCGTGGAACCCATGGGCGTGGTGCAGGCCAATAATGAATTGAAGGAATTGCAGGCCCGTGAGGAAAAGGAGATCGACCGGGTGCTGCGTATACCTGTCTCTTATACACATCTCCGAGCCCACGAGACGGACTCCTATCTCG
>ENA-OYXA01000167-OYXA01000167.1-human-gut-metagenome-genome-assembly--contig:-NODE-167-length-34735-cov-9.606776_pt1 | contig 34735 bp, 33 predicted proteins | sample MGYA00244212_ERZ653411 | MGnify/ENA primary metagenome ERZ653411 (study PRJEB26926, sample SAMN06165066) | human gut metagenome | biome: ENVO:00009003; feature: ENVO:2100002; material: ENVO:00002003...
TACGAGATAGGAGTCCGTCTCGTGGGCTCGGAGATGTGTATAAGAGACAGACGGGGACCTGTATGACAAGACCATCCGGGTGGAGTTCTGCCGCCGCCTGCGCCCGGAGCGGAAATTCGCCTCGCCCCAGGAGCTGAAGGCTGAAATCCAGCGCAATATCCAACAAACTCGCGATTATTTTGTGGAAAACCCCGAATAAGCCCCGCGCCGCCTGCCAAAAAGCAGGCGGCGATTTTTCATGCATTCGTTCACAATTTATTTACAAAAAAGGTCAAAGAAAGTCAGAAATCTCTCTTGACATTTGCCGGAGCCGTGCTATACTATAGACAAAGGTCAAGGAAAGGCAAAGTCAAAGATAGACGAAAGAGACGAAGACCTGAACAGAAAGGAAGTGAGCGGCTTGGGTACATCGGATATGATCGCCCGGTTCATCCAGGCGGAGCTGGAGGAGGCCAACGGGGTTTTGGAGCTGCAGCGCAGCGACCTGGCCCAGCGGTTTGGCTGCGTCCCCAGCCAGATCAATTATGTGATGTCCACCCGTTTTTCTCCGGAGCACGGCTACATTGTGGAGTCGCGCCGGGGCGGCGGGGGCTACATCCGCATCACCCGGGTGCAGGTGGACCGCCACACGCTGCTGATGCACGTCATCAACTCCGTGGGCGATACGCTGGACCTGGCCAGCGCCCGGGCCATCCTGTCCAACCTGGTTCAGTCCCAGGCCGTGGACAAAGCCGTGGGACAGACCCTTCTGTGGGCCCTGTCCGACAATTCCCTCCGCGCCGTGCCAAAGGCGCAGCGGGATACCCTGCGGGCCAATATTTTCAAGCAGGTGCTCATTCACCTGGTTTGAGTTTTCAATAAGGAGGCAATCATTATGAAATGTCAGAACTGCGGAAAGAACGAAGCAACGTTTTACTATAGGAGCAGCATCAACGGCCGGGTCATGGAGAGCCATCTGTGCCCCCAGTGCGCCCAGAAGCTGGGCCTGATGCAGAATATGCGCCAGCCCCTGATGAGCAGCTTCTGGGACGATGACGATTTCTTCACCCGTCCCTTCCGGATGCTGGAGCCCCTGCTGGGCGGCTTCGGCAGCCGCCTGCTGACGGAGTTCCCGGAACCCGTGGACGTGACCCAGCAGGCCCGCCGCACTGCTGCGGAGCCTCAGGACGACAGTCTGGTCCAGGGCGACGAACGGGAGCAGCTCAGCCGCCGCCGTCAGCGCAACGCCCTGGAGACCCAGCTGCGTCACGCCGTGGAAACCGAGAACTTCGAGGAAGCCGCCAGGCTGCGGGATCAGCTGCGGTCCCTGCCCCAGGCGTAATGGGGCGCAATTGACGAATTGAAATAAAGGAAGTGTACTATTATGATGGAAAATAAATTCACTCCCCGTGCGGAAGAATCCCTGCGGCTGGCCCAGGAGGCTGCCGAGGAAATGGGACATGGCTATGTGGGCTCCGAGCATCTGCTGCTGGGCCTGATGCGTGAGGAGGAGGGCATTGCCCACCGGGTCCTGGAGGAGGCCGGCCTCACCGACGATATGATCTGCGATGTGCTGCATCGCAGCGTGGGCACCGGACTGTCCGGCGCGGCTCCCTCCCAGGGGCTGACCCCCCGGGCCAAGAGCGCCGTGGAGCTGGCTGTGTCCGAGGCGTCCCGCACCGGCGCGGGCTACATTGGTACCGAGCATCTGCTGATGGGCCTGCTGCGTGAGGGCAACAATATGGCCATCCGGGTGCTGCGCACCGTGGGCATCGACCCCAAGAAGCTGTACAGCGCCGTGGTGAAAAAGATCAACGAAGCGCCCCGGGCCGCGGCCGCCGCAGGCGGCAATTCCGCCGCTCCCACCCGGGAGGACGGCAAGAAGGGCGGCGCCCTGGCGGAGTTCACCCGGGATCTGACGGAGGCCGCCCGCAGCGGCAAGCTGGACCCGGTCATCGGCCGGGAGAAGGAGATTGCCCGGGTCATCCAGATTCTGTCCCGCCGCACCAAGAACAACCCTGTTCTGATCGGTGAGCCCGGCGTGGGCAAGACCGCCATTGCCGAGGGCCTGGCCCAGCGCATCGCTGCTGCCGATGTGCCCGAGGAGCTGCTGGACAAGCGGGTCCTGTCCCTGGACCTGTCCGGTATGGTGGCCGGCACCAAATACCGGGGCGAATTTGAGGAGCGCATCAAGAACACCATCAACGAGGTGAAGAAGGCCGGCAACGTCATCCTGTTCATCGACGAGCTGCACACCATCGTGGGTGCAGGCTCCGCCGAAGGTGCGGTGGACGCCGCCAACATCCTCAAGCCTGCCCTGTCCCGGGGCGAGATCCGCGTCATCGGCGCCACCACCCTCAATGAGTACCGCAAGTACATTGAGAAGGACGCCGCTCTGGAGCGCCGCTTCCAGCCCGTCACCGTGGGAGAGCCCTCTCCCGAGGCTACGCTGGAGATCCTGAAGGGTCTGCGGGATAAGTACGAGGCCCACCATCACCTGACCATTACCGACGGAGCCCTGGAGGCCGCTGTGCGGCTGTCCCGCCGGTATATCAACGACCGGTTCCTGCCGGACAAGGCCATCGACCTGATGGACGAGGCCGCCAGCCAGGTGCGTATGGCTGCCGAGTCCGCCTCCCCCGATCTGAAGGACCTGGAGGAGAAGATCGCCGCCCTGCACCGGGAGAAGGAGGAGGCCGTCACCGCTCAGGACTTCGAGAAGGCCGCCCAGCTGCGGGATATCGAGAAGGACTATCAGGAGCAGGTGGAGATCGAGCGCGATAAGTGGCGCAAGCAGATGTCCGCCAATCGCGGCAGCGTCACCGAGGACGACATTGCCAAGGTAGTGGCCGGCTGGACCGGCATCCCTGTCACCCGGCTCACCCAGGACGAGAGCCAGCGGCTGCTGCAGCTGGAAAAGGTCCTGCATGAGCGCGTGGTGGGTCAGGACGAGGCTGTTACCGCCGTGGCCAAGGCCATTCGCCGCAGCCGTGTGGGCCTGAAGGACCCCAAGCGGCCCATTGGCTCCTTCCTGTTCCTGGGCCCCACCGGCGTGGGCAAGACCGAGCTGTGCAAGACCCTGGCCGAGGCCATGTTCGGCGACGAGAACGCCATGATCCGCATCGACATGTCCGAGTACATGGAGAAGCACACGGTGTCCCGTCTGGTGGGCTCGCCTCCCGGATATGTGGGCCACGAGGAGGGCGGCCAGCTCACGGAGAAGGTGCGCCGTAAGCCCTATTCCGTGGTGCTGTTCGACGAGATCGAAAAGGCCCACCCCGATGTGTGGAACATCCTGCTGCAGATCCTGGAGGACGGCATTGTCACCGACTCCCAGGGCCGCCGGGTGGACTTCAAGAACACCATCATCGTCATGACCTCCAATGTGGGGGCCAAGAACATCACCGCCGCCGACACGCCTCTGGGCTTTGACGGCAGCGGCGAGGCGGCCAAGCGCACCGAGGAGGAGCGGTTTGCACGCATCAAGGACGCCGTTATGGCGGAGCTGCGCCAGACCTTCCGTCCGGAGTTCCTGAACCGTATCGATGAGATCATCGTGTTCCACCAGCTGACGGAGGAGAACATCCGCAGCATTGCCCGCCGGATGCTGGATACCATCGGCAGCCGCATGGCCGCCCAGGGCATCACCCTCCAGGCGGATGACGATGCCGTGGCCGCTCTGGCCAAGGATGGCTTCGATCCCCGCTACGGCGCCCGTCCCCTGCGCCGTACCCTCCAGACCGAGGTGGAGGACGTGGTGGCCGAGCAGATGCTGGACGGTAAGCTCCAGTCCGGCGACACCGCCCACGTCCGTCTGAAGGACGACAAGGTGGTCATCGAAAAGTAAAATAATCCCCCGACCGGCGGCACCTCAAGCCGCCGGTCGGGGGATTTTACGTTCTGTCTTACGCCTTTACCAGCTCCACCAGCACCTGCACCATCTTTTCCATAGACGGCACGGGGACAAACTCGTGCACGCCGTGGTAATTGGCGCCGCCGGTGCACAGGTTGGGGCAGGGGATATCCTGTTCCCAGGACAGGCGCGCCCCGTCGGTGCCGCCCCGGATGGGAACGATCACCGGCTCCACGCCCACGGCCTCCATGGCGGCCTTGGCGTTTTCAATCAGCTCCATATGGGGCCGGATCTTCTCCTTCATGTTGTAGTAGCTGTCCCGCATCTCCAGCCGGAAGGTGCCCTGGCCCCACCGTGCGTTCAGATAGTCCACCAGCTGCTGCACGAAGGCCTTCCGGGCGTTGAACTTCTCCAGGTCGTGGTCCCGGATGATGGCATGCAGCACCACCTGGCTCTCGTTTCCGGCCAGGTCCGTCACATGGTAGAAGCCCTCGTAGCCCTCCGTGTGGGCGGGAGCCTCTGCCGCAGGCAGCAGGGAGATGAACTGGTTGGCCAGCAGGATGGCATTTTTCATCTTGTTCTTGGCGGAGCCGGGATGGATGTTCACGCCCTCCACCGTCAGGGTCACGGCGGCGGCATTGAAGTTCTCGTACTCGATCTCGCCCAGCTCGCCGCCGTCCACGGTGTAGGCCACCCGGGCGGGGAACTTTTCCGGATCAAAGTGATCGGCGCCCTTGCCCACCTCCTCGTCGGGGGTGAAGCACACGGCCACGGCCCGGTGCCGGATCTCCGGATGGGCCAGCAGGTATTCGCAGGCGGTGACGATCTCCGCCACGCCCGCCTTATCGTCGGCCCCCAGCAGGGTGGTGCCGTCGGTGACGATCAGCTCCTGGCCGATGTACCGCTCCAGGAAGGGGAAGTCCTTCACCTTCAGGCTCCCGGCTTTCTTCAGGGGCAGGTCCCCGCCCTGATAGGTGACGATCTCCGGATGGATATCGGCTCCGCTGACGGCAGGGGAGGTGTCCATGTGGGCGATCAGGCCCAGAGCCGGCGCATCGCATCCGGGGGTGGCAGGCAGCACGGCGTACACATAGCCCTTGTCGTCCAGGTGGGCCCCCTCCAGGCCCAGGGCCGCCAGCTCATCGGCCAGATACTGGCCCAGCACCCGCTGGTGGGCGGTGGTGGGCACGGTGTCCGACGTCTCGCTGGAGGTAGTGTCGAAGGACACATATTTCAGAAAACGCTGGGTAACTTCCATGATGGTTTCCCTCCGTAAATTGGATTTGCCCCCAGTATAGCACATCTCCCGCCTCTCCGTCAATCCACTGGGAAATATGGCACTTTGCATAAACTTATTAAGAATTATGAACTATTGATATACATGTTGACATGAGAAAATAGAGATGATATGATTTTGTTAACGGGGTATTCGAATAATAAACCAGAAGAAGATATCAAATAACAAACAGCCATGTAAAAAAAGGAGATGACAACGTGAGAAAAAGAATTACCACCGGCTTGCTGGCAGTTGTTTTCTGCATAATTGCCATCCTGCCTGCGGGGTGCTCCGCTCAAAAAGGGCCCTCTATGGTGAGCCGGGGCTTTGAGCGGGCGGTGATCGACGGCCACCAGGCCACCCGGTTTGTGGACTCCGCCCTTGCGGCGGAGAGCGAGACATCGGGCTATTTGTTTTCGTATTATTGTGTGGATTCCAGCCGGATTGTCCAATACGACTCCAGGAATGTCAGCGATGCCAGACTTCTGCTCTCCCTTAGCAGAGGGCAGACCAAGAGCGCGCCCCATGGGGTCACCACAACGGGGACCATCGTCTTTTCCGGAGAGCCGGACGAGAAAATGAAGGATGCGGTCAGCGCATGGGCCGGAGCCGACGGGAGCTATGCGGTCCGGTCGCTTATGGGGAGGGGGACGTTTTCGTTCCCACAAGATGAACGAAGCGACCGGGTTTCCTATTTTATAGGTGTCGGGTTTGATGAGTACGCCTTCCGGCTTCAGCGGTATGACGTGTATCAGCCGCGGCAGGGGGCGGTCGGTCTTGCGGCGGAGCCGGAGTACCGCCAGGCTGGCACGGTCACCGTGCATGCGCACATCCCCAAGCAGGTGGTTTATTGCACCGCCGGGAAAACGGCCAATGCATAAACGGCCCGGTTTTCTGTCCCGGGACAGGGCGGGACGTCCCGCTTTTGGGGCCGTTTTCGTCAGCCCTTCAACAAAAATCGCTTCGCCCATTTCTGAACCCTCCTGACAGCCCGCAGCTCGATATAGCCGCGCCCGCCACGGGGTTCGAGCTGGATGCGCAGGGTCTCATCGTCCCAGCGGTAACCGAGATATGCCGGGTCGCAGCTGTCCATGAATACCTGCACGGTATGGATCGCCTCGCAATAGTCCTCCTCGCAGAAGGGTTGACCTTGGAACTGGAGATATTCCGCCTCTGGCAGATGAATGGTGTCAAAGCCCTCCGGGATCATCCCCATATAATCGGTTTCGACCTCCACGCCCTGCACATAGGTAGAGGTGTTCGGCTTTTTGTACTTTTCGGGCAGCCACATGGAAATAGGCTCTCCGCAGAGTGACTTCATGCTCATAAGGATTATGTTTTGCACAGAGCCGCTATTTCAGCAGTTTTTCGTAGGTGAAGTTTCCAGCAGCCCCCTTCACAAGCAATATAGCAAGTGCTGCCAGAACAATGCCCACTCCCCAGAGAAGTCCCGCGCTGATTAGGATAATGCCCGTGAATTGTCCGATGAGCAAAGCGAGAATCGGGAAGATCAGGAATACTGCTCGCTGCTGTGCTTCTTCGATAGTCTGTGCCTTGGCAGAACTCCGCACGGTTACAGCAATTGCAACCAGAGAGATCGCCGGTGCGATCAAAAGCATGATCGCCAGCCAACTCGCTGCGGGAAGGAGCAGATTGCCGGTCAGGAAGAGCACTTCCATCTCCACTACCAACAGCATGGCAGCAAACGAGATATAGGAAATCATCATTCCAACCGAAAGCCCGGCCAATATTTTGGATTGGAACAACTGCCCCAGCGAGAGCGGAGAATACAGCAATGTTTCTAAGGTGTGCTTTTCTTTTTCGCCCACAAAGGAGCTTGCCGCCATGACAGAGGATGCCATGATCGGGATGATCAGAAAAAAGGGCGGCATAATGTTATTCAATATAAGTCCCAATATCCTCTGCTGCTGATTGTACTCCCCATCTGGAACAGGCAGCATATCCAGCAGTTTCTGAAAATCTGAGGCAGCATCGGGAGCAAATGATATTACAAACACAAAAATCGACGGCAGGACAATAGTTAGCACAAGCGGCACGATAAGAAGAACTGCGAAAATCTGCTTATTTGATGTAATGCCACGAATATCTTTCTTTATTAAGGCGAACTGTCCGCTATTCATATTTTTCACGCTCCGTTTCCGCATGTTCCCGGTCGATCAGAGAAAAGTAGATTTCCTCCAATGACATCTGCTGTTCCGATACATGGTACAAATCACCACCGGCCTCTACAATTCTTTTTACGATGAGCGGGATGTCATGCTCTGAGGCCACATCCACATCATAGATGTGATCTCCGATTTCCTGATATACCATGTCCTTTGGCAAGCAGCTTGCTTTCACACGCACCCTGCGATTTCTGCTCACCATAGCGCGTAGTTCCGCAATATTCCCCGTAGCGAACAAATGCCCTTTATCCATAAGTCCGTATGTCGTACAGATTTCCTGCGCATACCGAAGCTGATGCGTACAAAGAAATACGGTGATTCCTTCGGCAGCCTGCTCCTGAATCAGAGAATTTACATTCTGAGCGCTTTCGGGGTCAAGGCCAGAGGTCGGCTCATCCAGAAATAAAATCTGTGGACAGTGAAGCAATGCTCTGGCCAAAGAAAGCCGCTGGCGCATACCGGTAGAATAAGTGGCCAGCTTGCGATCCTTCACATCTGCCAGTTCCAGTCGTTGTAGGAGCAGTTTTGCTCTATCTGCACATTCCGAACGGCTCATGCCAAAAAGAGTGCCGTAAAAATGCAGATTCTCCCAAGCCGTCATGTAATCGTACATTTGGGCATGTTCTGTTACTACGCCGACCTTTTTATGCAGCTGCTCCGGGTTTTGGGTGGGGTCAATTCCCAGCACCTGACATTTGCCGCCCGATGGGGTCAGCATACCGCAAAGCAGTTTCACGGTCGTAGTTTTTCCCGCTCCGTTTGGCCCTAAGAATCCGAAAATCTCTCCCTGATTCAATGAGAACCTGATTCCATCAACCGCAACAGTTCCTCCGGAAAAGGTTTTTGATAATGCTTCGACGGTAATTGCTTTCATCTCATATTTCCCTCGATGTGGTCGTCTGCTGTGTTCAGTTCGAGATTCATCAGGTCAAAATCCATATATTCTCCATTGATCTTGAAAAAGCGGGGAAACACACACAGCTTCCGAAAGCCGTACTTTTCATACAAATGGATGGCGCGGGCGTTGCTGCTGCGTACTTCAAGATTTAACTGCTCGAAGCCGTTTTCCTTGGCAAAGGAAAGAACGGCTTCCGTCAGCGCAGATGCCGCGCCGCAGCCCCACCACGCTTTTTTCAGACTGATGCCGAACTCTCCGCGATGGCTCATGCGCCGGGGCTTACGGTTCAGACTTGCCGTGCCGATGATCTCGCCGTCTACCTTGGCGAGATACTGCACATTGTCCGTTGATTCGCACTGCGAACGCAGATAGTCTTGCTCCGTTTCAAGGTCGAGGGGCACTCCCTCCGCACCGAAGCTGAGATTTTCGGTTTCGCCGCCCACGATTTTCAGATAGTCCAAGAGGGCCGCCGCATCCTCTGCCCGTGCGCGTTCTATGACAAACAAGCTGTTATTCATCTTCAGGACTTCCTTTCTTCGTATTTTCCCCTTTTGGCGATGCGCCCCAGTATCAAGCATCCATCCATCTGTCCGCAGTCGGCGCAGGTATCCAGTCCCTTTTCCCGGACGCAGTTATGTACGGGGCAGAGCCTGTCGCAGAACGGCGTTTTTACGCCCTCTGTGCGGCAGCCGGTGCAGTTTATCATTTCAGGTAGGATCGTTACCCCGTTGAGCTTTGTCCACAGGGCGGCAGTTTTTTCGCGCAGGGCGTTGTCGTTTGTAATCGTTGCGATTCTGGCTTCGCATTTTTCGCAGTCCAGTCCGCAGCAGCCGATTAGTTGATTCGTGCTTTTCATAATCCTACCTCCATGCAATTTAAGCTTTCCTGACGGCAAGGCAGTTGTCTGCCAATGTGCCGGCAGCGTCTGCACATTCTTTCATGCCATTTCCTCCTGCGCTGCCAATATTGCGCCTCTGTATGCCCGCTCCAAATGGGAATTGATCGTGTCCTCATCGTATTTCAACGAATTGTTGGCAATCATGCTTGCATACCCGTGGGCAAACAGAAACACCGTGATAAAAACCGTTTTTGTCTGTTCCATGCCAATGCCTAAAGCTCTCTGCATCGCTGAAAGAACGGGGATAAGCTCCTCCGCATCGATCAGTTCAAGCAAAGTCTTTCCGTTAAAATAATCCGACTGGAAAAGGAAGCGGAACAGGTGCGGTTCTTCGATGGCAAAGCGGATATAATTCATTCCGATTCCGAGCGCAGCACCCTTTGGCGGTTTTTTCATATTCATCAGATATTCCGAATGATAGAGGTCTGCCTTCGCATAGACTGTTCTTTTCAGTTCTTCCATCGTCGCAAAATGATACATGACGGGCTGCGTGGAACAATGCAGCCTTTCCGATACAGTTCTTGCGTTGATGTTTTCCGCTCCCGCTTCGCGGGCAATCGCAAAGGCCGCATCAACGATCATCTCTTTTGTGACTTTTGCTTTTGCGGGCATACGCATACCTCCGTTTTATAACTCGCGTTATGTATAATCGAGATTATACAACGCACAATGCACATTGTCAATCCGTCTGGAGTAAAATTTACAAATGGTCTTCCAATGGCAGCTTCATAGGTATAATCCGCCTTTCTGCGAAAGGCACCGACGGGGTTATGAAACCGAGGGGTGCTTAAGAATCGAGTTCAAGCCTCATAAGAACAAGCGTTTGCCAGCCGCTTCTTGCACGGAAACCTCTTGGATTGCGACCATATTCCTGAAATCCGACCGATTCATACAGCCGGACAGCAGATGCGTTCTCTGCTACGACCTCCAGCTCTATTTGCAGGTATCCCGCTTGCTTCGCGCATTCGATGCACGCAAGCGTAAGAGCCTTACCGATGCCGCGCCCCCAGTAGGCTTTTTCAATGGCGATGCCGAAGTCCGCACGGTGGCGAATCTTTTCCTTGTCATCAATCGGATCAATGCCCGCTGTTCCGGCAATCCTGCCGTCAACGAACGCCGCAATTTCGATGGCATTTTTGCTTTCGCTGCGCGCCTTCAAAAATTTTGCTTCCTCTTGGACGGTGAACGAATTTTCCTCCGGATAGGTCAGAAGATAGTCCGTTTCTGCATGCGTGAGATCAAAAGTGCGGAGCACTTCGGCGGCATCAGCTTCACCCGCTCCGCGAAGAAGGCATTTCGCGCCGTCCTTTAAGATAATTTCTTTTTCGTATTGCAATGGTTATTGCCTCCTGCTATCTTTTCGCCGGCATCGCATATATATGATCTTCCTTTGATGATTTCTTGTCCACCAGCAGCATTTCTTTCGCTCCCTCATACGGGAGCTCACAGATTGCCGCAGGCATAAGTTCCAGAGCGGATCTTGTTTTCTTTACAAGCAGCCGATCATCATAGATCCCGCCGACGATTTTACCTCGGTAATAGAGGATAAATTCTCCCATCATAGGACGGTAAGAAATATCATCTAAATCGGATAACTGTTCCAGAATGAATTGAAGATACGCTTTATTGGATGCCACTTTTTCCTCCTGTTCAGAACAGTTGCCCCGTCAGCTTCCGCTTTTCCTTCTTCGGAAAAGTCGCTTCAAATCGTTCAAAGCCCTCCGGGTCTTTCTCACAGACAAAATATCCCACTGGGCCTTTGTAGGTGCCGGAGATACCGTCCAAAAAGCCGGGCGTCAGCTCCTTGATGAGAAAATAATCCGCCTCCGGGTCGTCGGCATAGCGGACGCCCTTGGTCTTGGCCGGGACAAAGCCGGACTTTCCATAAAAGTCAATATTGCCGGTGATGGCAAGCGCCCCTGCGCCCATTTCCTTCGCTTTTTCCATAGAATAGTCCAGCAGCTTCTTTCCGTAGCCCTGCCGCTTGTATGCGGGCGCAATGCCGATGGGGCCGAAGGTCATGATCGGCACCTTTCTTCCGTCGTCGCAGTCGATTTCCGACCGCACATAGATGACCTGCCCAATCAGCTCACCGTCCAGCTCCATTACGAAGTCCAGCTCCGGCACAAATGCCGGGTCATCCCGATAGCAGTGCAGCACATAGTGCTCCATGCAGCCGGGGCGGTAGACATTCCAAAAGGCCTCGCGGGTCAGGTTTTCCACGGCGCTGTAATCGTCTTTTGTTTCCAGACGAATGATAATCTTCTTTTCTGACATGGCGTTTCTCCTTATCTCTTGTCACTAATTTTGTCGATCAGCCCGTAAGCAAGGGCTTCCTGCGCCGACATGTAGTTGTCGCGCTCCGTATCGGCGGCAACCTGTGCAAAGGGTCTGCCTGTATTCTCGGAAAGAATGCGGGTCAGCCGCTGTTTGGTTTTCTGCATCTGCTCGGTCACGATCTGAATATCCGTGACCGGGCCGTGTACGCCGTTCCCAGCGATCAGCGGCTGGTGGATCATGATTTCCGCATTCGGCAGTGCGATCCGCTTGCCCTTTGCGCCGCCCGCTAACAGGAAAGCGCCGAAGCTCGCGGCCAGACCGATGCAGATGGTGGACACGTCGCACTTGAGATACAGGTGGGGACATTCCAGATAATCGGGTGCTGCCGCACATAGCAAAGATACTCCCATGACAGCGTTTCTCCGAAATTCGTGGCGATTTCCCGTTTTTCGGCAAGCTCCTGTTCGGCCACATTCGACCATTGCATCATATTGCCGATGAGACTTTCCATATCCACCACCGGAGAGATCAGGTAAGCTCTGTCCACCAGCGCTTCATCCAGCGAGGACAGCGCAAAATAAGCCCCGATGCTGTTGGCAACCAAGGTGAGCTGATCGTAACGTTTTTTTTGCTCGGTAAAAAACGCAAGAAACTCTTTCTTGGCTTCCCAAGATGTTTGGGAATGGTAATCAAGCCCAATTACTTCGTCCTTCGGAAATAGTGATTTATAGTGCTCGGCTTCTTCCGCCGAGCCGCCCTTTCCGTGAACATAGATAACTAAATTCTTCATTTTATCTTTGCCTCAGAGAATGATTCGTGCGATCTCCATCGTCACGATCTTCAGGACTGCACCGCCGGACATCACATAGAACCAAACCTCGCGCATCTTTTGCGTTTTGGCGATCGGCGTAGCAATGGCGGCAATGATGATCAGCAGTGCACCGACGCAGCCAACGATGGTGGGAATACTGACCAACTGGAACAGACCCGGTGCGCAGCTACCGTCAATGGCATTCTGAATCGTTTTATCTAACCCGTCCCGCGCCGCTGCGAAGCAGCAGACCACAAGTCCAAAAACAAGCAGAAGCACACTTCTGCGTCCCCAATACTGAATAACCGCGCGGTTGAAAACCGACCAGCCGATAAAGCCCAGCAGGGCAAGGATCATCAAAGTTGTCGTCGTAGCGACGGCGTTTCCAAAATAGAGCCTCATTCTCACTACACCTCTCAATACTGGATCATGATCGTTCTGCACGCATCACAGCAGCAGGCTTCCACGCTCGTGCGACCACCGACCTTCAACCCAGTGAGCTTTACAAAGCCATTCGCGTTTTTTGCATTTTCCAAGGCGCCCGGCACTTCGCTTGCAAAGCTGAACGCGCCATCCTTACTGCTGAACAGATAGCCGTTTCTCATTTCTTTTCCGCATTTCGGACACATCATTATCATTTTCTCCTATTCTTATTGTTGCGCGCTGAACCAATCGAGAACAGCACTTAGATTTTCAGCTTTGACCCGCTCACCGCCATGAAGCATCATGTCCAGCATATCATCCTCATCCGGCGTGCGGTCTTTCTTTTCGGCAAGAGCTTTGCCTGCCGTTTTGACCATGATCTCCATCATGGGGCGGTAAACACCGTGCAGTTTTTTGACATCAAAGTTCCCTTGCAGGGTGAACAGCGGAATGTCAGCAGAGATCGCCGACTTTTTCCGCACGCTGTCCGTTTGTGTCCCGGTTTGCCCCATGCCGATACCGCAGGCGGCGCGTACCCGGTAACGCTTTGCGGCCTCGGCATAGCCCTTGACAGAGCCTGCCATGATCCAGCCAAGGTAAATAACCTCCGCTCCGGCAAAGACTCGTTTCTTCGCTTCCGCAAGGGAATACACCGGAAGTCCGGTTTTCTGCGCCAGCAACTTGGCATAATGCTCTGTGCTACCGGTATTGGTGGTGTAAATAATTGCGTTCATAGAAACATTCCTCTCAAAAAAGTGAGACGCAGCGCATGATCGGCTTTGCAATCAGCACTGCGTCTTAGCGTCTGGCTTCTTTCGTCTCAATCGTGAAATTCTTTGCGTTGATGATGCTTTCGTGTCTGCACTTTGGGCAGAACAAAGGGAAGTCTTTCAACTCAGTTTCCCGAAATATTTGCAGCCGCGTTTTCGAGCCGCACCAAGGACATAAAACCCACTGCTTTTTCTCTTCAAGTTCCTTCATATCGTCTCCCTGCCCTTTCTGCAACAGGATTCGACCTTGGCAATGAACCGCTCAATATGTGCATCCAGCAGGGGAGCAACCGAATCCTTATCCTTCGCCCCATCGTAGACGCTGTAGAGAAGATACATCGGCCCATAGAACTCCAGCGCCAGCTGCATGGCGGATTCGTCAGTATCTGTCAGCTTACGAAAAATTGCGGCCATGTACTCCAGAGGCCCGCCCGCCAGGTAGTCGTGATGGAGCTGCGCCAGCTTGGGATCGCGGTATTGCTCCAGTGTCAGCATCTTACGGAAATTGGAGGAAAACGGTTCCTTTGTCCAATGGTCAAACTGCGCCATACTGTATGCGCGGATTTTTGGAATCGGCGTGTGCAGGTAAGCCTCCGCAAAGCCGTCCGGCTCCGTCTCCGGCATTTCATAGCTTTCCGCGCGTTCATAGTCCATCTCGTTCATGCGTTCTACAATCCTGTCCAAAATCTCCTGTTTGCTGGTATAGTGCTTATACAAGGCGGCTTTCGTGAACCCCAACCGCCCCGCAATATCATTCATAGATGTCCCAAGGTAGCCGTTCTGCGCAAACAATTCCAGCGCTGTTTCCAAAATTCGTTCTTTCGTATCTCCAGCCATAATATTCCTCCTTGACAAGTAACCACTCGGTAACTTCTATTATAGTTACCGAGTGGTTACTTGTCAAGACCTGGTGAAAAATTTTTTTAGAGCGTAGCGCACAACAAATGTCAGCGAAAGGATTGAATCGACACGGTGAGATGTGCCGCATGGGCAGCGCAAAGATCACAAGTCCAATCCATAAAAAGACACTTTCAGATTCATAAAACAACACCGGCTTTCACAGCAAATTCAGGCAGCTTTGCGGGCTTCCCATAAATGAAGATCAGCGCGCGGAACTCCCGGCGGAACGCCTCACGCAACTCTGTTTCCGTCAGGTGCAGATGATCCGTATTGGCGAGGATTGCCAGTCCGTAGGTAAAGTAGATCATATCCTGATGAAAGCGGCGGGCCGTATCCTCCGCATATCCGAATTCATCGACGATCACGCCGATGACCTCCTGCATCAGAACATCGCTTTGATAGGCCCCTGGCTGTTCGCCCTCCAGATAGAGCCAAATGGAGAAAACCCGGAAGTTCCACCCGGCATAGCTTGACACCGCCGCGGTAAAGTGCTATAATAACGACAATCATCCCATGACCATAGAACATTCATTGTCCTATAAAGAATGCAGCACATGGGAGTTCAACACAAGGGAGGAATGTATAACATGAAACGAGTGATCGCACTGCTGCTGACGCTGGTCATGCTGCTGGGCCTGGTGCCCACGGCTCTGGCCGCCGAAGCCGCCGCCCCCGACGGGACCGTGGTGAAGGCGGAGGAGGTCAGCGGCACCCCCCGGCTGGACGCCATGGCGGAGAACGACTCTGCGGTGGAAACCACCCAGCCCACCGGGCATCAGCCCGATGATATGGTGACCATCCTCGTGGAGCTGGAGCGCGCTCCCGTGCTGGAGGGCTTTGCCGCGAAGAAAACGGCTTCCACCAGCTCTGCCGGTGCGGAGATCGCCGCCTATCTTGCCGGCGGCCGCGCGGAGAAACAGGATGCCGCCATTCGCCGGGATCAGAAAAAGGTCTTTGCCGAGATCCAGGCGGCCCAGCCCGCCGCTCTCCAGGCGGAGGGTACCCGCACTGCCTGTGCCCCTGAGCTGATGGAGCAGTGGACGGTGCTCTTTAACGGCATGGCCGTCCGCGCCCCCTACGGCATGCTGGATACCATCCGCGGCCTGAAGGGCGTGAAGTCCGCCCATGTGCAGCATGTTTACAGTCAGCCCGCCTCTCCGGCCACCAATGCCGGTGTGGCAGGCTACAGCTATGACATGGTCCACCTGCAGGAGGTCTGGAACAAGGGCTACACCGGCAAGGGAATGCTGGTGGCCGTGGTGGATTCCGGCCTGGACATGGAGTATTCCAGCTGGTGGAGCGATGAGGAGGGCGCCAACGTCACCGGTCTGCGCCGGGTCCACGAGGCCTTCCGGGACGACTCCTTCTACTCCCACCTCAGCGACAGCGACCTGCGCTATAGCAAGGAGTCCCTGCTGGCCTTCCTGAACGGCCGCCAGCTCAATGCCAATAGGCTGAGCCCCGCCTCCAACGAGGCCATGTACAAGACCCGCAAGGTTCCCTTCGCCTTTGACTACGCCGGAGACGCCGACCCCTATACCGGCGAGATCATCAGCGGCGACGTAAACGTCCGCAACAGCGGCAGCAACCACGGCACCCACGTCTCCGGCACCGTGGCGGGCTTTGTCCAGAGCCAGGAGGGCGAGGTCCTCTTCTCCGGCGTAGCCCCCGATGCCCAGCTGATGATGATGAAGGTCTTTGCCGACGGCGGCAACTCCGGCGCCACGGAAAGCGCCATTCTCAACGCCCTGGAGGACGCCATGACCTTGGGCGCCGACGCCGTGAACCTGTCTCTGGGCTCCGACAACGGCTTTGCCTATGATGACACCGCCATCCACGGCGTTTATGCCCGGCTGGAGCAGGCCGGCGTCATTCTGATGACCGCCGCCGGCAACAGCGAAAACTCCCCCGCCCAGGGCAATGAGCGGGGCGGCCTGAACCTGGCGGAGGACCCGGATATCTCCATGATGTCCTCTCCCGCCGTCTACCCCTCCAACCTGGCGGTGGCCTCCATCAACAGCACCATCAACATGCAGAGTGTGCTGAGCTGGACCGACGCCCAGGGCCAGAGCCATACCGTGCCCTTCTCCGACCCCAACGAAGCGGCCATGAAGCGGAAGTTCCCCGAGAGCCAGAGCTTCGTTGTGTATGACGCGGGCTACGGCACCTACATGGACTACTACAACGCCGGATTCAGCAACGGCTACAACGGCGGCAAGACGGGTATTGCCCTGGTCAAGCGCGGCAGCGCAGACGGCAGCACCCTCTCCTTCGCCGACAAGATCAACAATGCCAGCAGCTTCTCCGGCACCAACTACATGGGCGAGAGCTACGGCGTGCTGGCTGTGCTGGTTTATGACAGCGACCCCGCCGCCACCACGCTTATCAACATGAACACGGACAACACCTCGCTGACCTCCGCCTTTATTTCCGGCGTGGACGGCGCGGCCATGATCGATGCGCTGAACGCCGGGCAGGAGGTCCGCATCACCGTTCACCAGCAGGACCAGCTGTCCGACTGGGAGGAGGGCGGCCAGATGTCCTCCTTCACCTCCTGGGGCAGCGGCTCCGGACTGGAGCTGAAGCCCGAGATCACCGCCCCCGGCGGCAACATCTGGTCCACCGTGATGGACAGCAGCTATGTGGAGGGCGCCGGGAAGTACGATGACTATACCGGGTCCTACAGCCTGATGAGCGGCACCTCCATGGCGACGCCCCATATGGCGGGCCTGGCCGCGCTGGTGGAGCAGTATGTCAAGTCCCAGCATCCCCAGCAGGACGCCGCCGCCAGCGCCGACCTGACCAACCATCTGCTGGTGAGCACCGCCGTGCCCCAGCAGGAGAACGGCGTATACGTCTCTCCCCGCCGCCAGGGCGCCGGCCTTGTGAACGCAGCCGCGGCCATTTCCACCCCTGCCTACATCGATGTGGACGGCAAGCTGGTGGGCAAGCTGGAGCTGGGCGACGATCCCGGCTGGAGCGGCAGCTATGATCTGGACTTCCGGGTGGAGAACCTGGGCAGCGACACCCTGAGCTACAGCATGAAGGCCGTGCTTCTGCGGCCGGATACCGCAGAGCAGGACGGCAAGACCATGGTCCTTGCCAGCGATGTGCTGATCCGTGAGGTGGATCTGGGCAGCGTCAGCGTGCCCGCCGGCGGCACACAGGTCAGCCGGACCGTTTCCCTCACCGCTTCCGACATCGCCGCCATCCGCGACCTGTTCCCCAACGGCAGCTATGTGGAGGGCTTTGTGATCCTCACCGCCGCCGACGGCTCCGCGCCTCAGATCGGCATGCCCCTGCTGGCCTTCCTGGGCGACTGGACCTCTGCCCCCATCCTGGACCGCGCCAACTGGTTTGATGAGCCCCAGGACGGCGAAAACGTGATGAACAACGACTGTACCCTGGGCGTCAACGTGGTGGGCAGTACCATCCGCAGCGCCGGGGAAGTGGTGAACTTCCTGAACCTGGGCCAGAACATCTTTGATACCGACATTGCCGCCGAGAGCAAGCAGACAGTTTTCCACCAGGAGAACTTTGCCATCTCCCCGGACGGCAGCGGCTATTTCGACGCCATTGACGACCTTGAGCTCTATCAGCTGCGGGATGCCAAGCTCTTTGTCACCGAGGTCCGGAACAAGAACACCAACGAGCTCTATTTCCGCACCTTCAACACCTATGTGCCCCGCAGCGTCTATCAGGCCGGCTACGGCGTGGTCCTGCCCATGTCCCTTTACTACTTCACGGATGCTTGGGACGGAACGGACCTGAACGGCGACGTCCTGCCCAACGGCACCCAGTGCGTTTACACCATTACCGCCTATGGCGAGGGTGACTACGGTGACACCGTGGACAATGAGGAGCTGGGCCGTCCGGTGACGGACTTCGAGTCCTTCGTGGACGGCAAGGAGCCCACCTTCAACGGCCACAAAATGGACAAGACCGGCGACGTGCTCTCCTTCGACGTGCTGGTGGACACCCAGGCCCCCAAGCTGGAGAACAACGCCGTGACCTTCTATCAGAAGGATGGCCGCACCTACATGCAGGGCACCGTCTATGACGAGGACGGCTCCCTGGCCTCCGTGGCGGTCCACGCCCAGGTGAGCCGGACCTATACCGACTCCACCGGCCGGGAAATCACCGAGTACAACATCGATCTGCTGAATCCCCTGTATTCCCAGAGCATTTATGACGCCGATACCCACACCTTCACCTTCACCGCAGATGTGACGGAGTATCGCGGCAGCTACAACTGGACCGGCAACGTGTATCTCTCCTGCGGCGACTATGCGGCCAATGACCGCACCTATGCCATCAAGGTGGACGCCTCCCAGGGCCTGACCCTGTCCCAGACCTCCGCCCGCCTGCACCCCGGCCAGAGCTTTGACCTCAGCGTGAACAACAACACCGGCTCCACGGCGCCCATCACCCGCACCTCCAGCAACCCCGAGGTGGCCACGGTGGATGAGTTCGGTCATGTGGTGGCTGTGGCTCCCGGCCAGGCCATCATCACCGTGTCCAACGGCACCTACTCCGCCCTGTGCGTCATAGCGGTGGAGGCCTCCTCCACGGAGGTGAAGGACTTCAAGCTGTCCATGGACCACTTCTCCGGCCTGAAGCCCAACGGCGCCATCACCGTCCGGGTGGTGGACCTGCAGCCCGCCGATGTGGAGATCTATCAGAATCAGTGGCTGGTATATGAGGACGACGAGGACTGGGCGGGCCTGGTCAGCGTCTCCCAGAACAGCAGCGACGCGCTGGAGGGCCTTATCGACCTGAACTATCAGGCCTCCGCGGACAAGATCCCCTCCGGAACCGGCCATCTGGACGTCACCATCAACGGTGTTACCCGGACCATGACCTTTGACTGGGAGGACGTCTATCAGACCTCCGACCAGGAGGACCTGCAGTCCGACGCCTACTACAACGAGCAGACCTATTACGTCACCGCCGGTGAGACCGCCAGCCTCATCGCCCGGTACCGCCAGACCCACTCCTTCTCCGATGTGAAGCTGTACACGGCCCAGGGGTATGTTTCCGGCGGCAGCGACAATCCCACCACCGCCGCCACCGGCCTGGTGCTGGACGGCCCGGACTTTGTCCTCTCCGGCAGCGAGCCCTGGCGCGGCAGACTGGTGAACACCGAGGGCTATGCCCTGCCGGAGTCCATCCATGTGGTTTACCGCTATGATTACGGCTATGAGTATGAGCTGACGGAAAACGCCATGTACAATGGCTATACCTATGACCGTACCACCGGCGATATCGTCGTGTCTGCCCCCTACGGCTCTTCCACCACGGTGGTGATCCGGGCAGACGGCACGGAGAAGGCCGGTAATCCGGCGGGTGCGCTCTCCGGCGTCACCTATGACCGTCCCGACAGCACCTACGGTCCCTTCAACTGGACGGTGACGGAGGGCGGCGGCAAGCTGGAGACCGCCGAGGACGTCAACGTTAACGGCACCCGCAAGAACGTTGCCTATTACACCCCCTCGGAGCCCGGCGTCAGCTATCTGACCGCCACCACCAAGGACGGGCAGTATCATGTGAACTTCGCCGTGGTCTGCCTGCCGGTGCAGGCCAATACCCTGCGCCTGGATGATACCCGGGCCACCCTGCATCCCCTGGAGACTCTGGCGCTGAACGCGACGCTGACTCCTACCCCCACCCGGGCGGAGGACGCCGCGCTGACCTGGACCTCCTTCAACCCCGAAGTAGCCACCGTGGATGAAAACGGCGTTGTCACCGCCCACAAGCCCGGCTACGCTTACATCAAGGTGTCCACCGATATCAACACCAGCGTCACCGCCTACTGCGTGGTGGAGGTATTGCCTGGTCAGGGCTATACCGTGACTCTGGACGCCAACGGCGGCGCGGTGAAGCCCGACTCCGTCAGCGTCCAGTACGGCATGGCTGTGGGCCAGCTGCCTGTGCCTGTCCGTGAGGGCTATACCTTCGACGGCTGGTATGACGAAAACGGTGCGCAGTACACCGAGGACACCATATATGCCATCGCCGGAGACACTACCCTCACTGCCCGCTGGACCGCCAATATCTACGAGATCACCCTGGACGCCAACGGCGGCGTCACCGACGTGGCCCTGGTCCAGGTGACCTTCGGCCAGGCCGTGGGCGCCCTGCCCACACCTACCCGGGAGGGCTATGTGTTCCTGGGCTGGTTCGACGAGGCGGGCAGCCGCTATGATGCTTCCACCGTCTACAGCACAGCCGATGGTGTGACCCTCACCGCCCACTGGGGTCAGGAGGACAGCACCTTCACCATTACCTTGAACGCCAACGGCGGCACGGTGAAGCCCTCTGCTCTGGCGGTGGTATACGGTCAGGCTGTGGGCGCCCTGCCCGTACCTACCCGGGAGGGCTATACCTTCGGCGGCTGGTACGACAAGGACGGCAACCGCTACGACGCCTCCAGCGTGTACAGCGTCAAGGGTGACACGACCCTGACGGCCCGCTGGATCGAAAACAGTGTCCAGACCGGCGACGGGTTCCCCATCTTCCTGCTGAGCGGCGCGATGATGGCGGCTGCCGCAGGCGCTGTGATGCTCCTGCTGAAGCGGCGGAAGCTCATGGGTGAATAAACAGACCGGAAGTGCTTCTGCACAGACTGTTATAAAAGGCTCTCCGGCACATGTGCGCCAGAGAGCCGGGAAACGAAACAAGCCAAGGCCGGCAGGTCAATGACCTGCCGGCCTTCAGCTTGTCAAAAATCCTTTAATGGGACATTCTCCGCTGGGGAGCGGCTCCATCAAAGCGCTGCGGACACGGGCGGAATGAATCCGCCCTGCGGCAAGGTTTTGCTGCGCAAAACGCTTGGGACGCAGCTGCGCTGCGGGGGAAAAGCAGCAGGGGAGCCGACTCAGGAACCGGCAGCTTACCGCTCCTCGCGGAAGTAGCTCAGGCCCAGGCTTGCAGGCGGCTGCTTTTCCTTGTTGTTCCGCAGGCTGGAGATCACCAGCACCACCACGGTGACCACATAGGGCAGCATCTTGTACAGCTCCTTCACGGCCATCTGGGTGCCGGTGGGGATGTACAGATACAGAATGTACAGGCCGCCGAACAGAATGGAGGCCAGGACGCTGACATTGGGACGCCAGACGGTGAAGATGACCAGGGCGATGGCCAGCCAGCCGCGGTCGCCGAAGGCGTTGTTGGACCACACGCCGCTGGCGTAGTCCATCACGTAGTACAGGCCGCCCAGGCCCGCGATCATGCTGCCGATGCAGGTGGCCAGGTACTTATACCGGGTGACGTTGATGCCGGCGGCGTCGGCGGTAGAGGCGCTTTCACCCACGGACCGCAGGTGCAGACCGGGCCGGGTGTGCTTCAGGAAATAGGACGTCAGCAGAGCCAGGATAATGGCCAGGTACGCCAGGAAGCCATAGGACAGGAAGATCTGGCCGAACCAGCCCAGGCTCTTGGCGAAGGGCAGGGACTTGGCAAAATAGCCGCTGGTGGCGGACAGGGCAATGGAGGGCACCTCGCTGCCGGTGAGCTTGATCAGGGAGCCGCCGAAGAAGTTGCCGATGCCCACGCCGAAGGTGGTCATGGTCAGGCCGGTAACGTTCTGGTTGGCCCGGAGGGTCACCGTCAGGAAGCAGTACAGCAGGCCCATCAGCAGAGAGCCCAGCAGGGAGCACAGCATGGGGATCATAATGGCCAAAAAGCCGCTCATCTGGTCGGCGGGCACGGCCTGCTCATAGAAGAACGCGCCGATGACGCCGCAGATGCCGCCCACATACATGATGCCGGGGATACCCAGGTTCAGGTTGCCGGACTTCTCGGTGAGGATCTCGCCGGTGCTGCCGTACAGCAGGGGGATACCCTGCATGACCGCGCGGGGGATGAAGGATACAATATCAAAATCAAACATTTTCTCACGCCTCCTTCTTTCCGGAAGTACGGAACTGGACCTTATAGTTGATGAAGAACTCACAGCCGATGATGAAGAACAGGATGATGCCCGTCAGGATATCGGCGAAGGAGCGGTTCAGACCGAAGGCCGTGGAAATCTCGCCTGCGCCGCGGTTGAGCACCACCAGCAGCAGGGACACGAAGATCATGATAATGGGGTTGAATTTCGCCATCCAGGACACCATAACGGCGGTGAAGCCGCGGCCGTCCACGATGGTGGTGGTCATGGTGTGGTCGGTGCTGGAGGTCAGCAGCAGACCGATGAGGCCGCACAGTGCGCCGGACAGGGCCATGGTCCGGATAATGACCCGGTCCACCTTGATGCCGGCATAGCTGGCGGTGCGGCGGCTCTCGCCCACCACGGCGATCTCATAGCCCTGCTTGCTGTAGTTCAGATAGATGTACATCAGACCCGTCATCACGGCTACCACCAGAATGGCCAGCAGATACTTCTGGTTGCCGATGGTGGGCAGCCAACCGGCCTGGGAGTCCTGGTTGATGATGCCGATCTTACCGGCGCCCTTGGGGACCTCCCAGATGATGATGAAGTAGGCCACCAGCTGGGTGGCGATATAGTTCATCATCAGGGTGAACAGCGTCTCGTTGGTGTTCCACCTGGCCTTGAAGAAGCCGGGCAGGAAGCCCCACAGGGCGCCCATGCCCAGGGAGGCCACGAACATGATCACCAGCAGCAGCCCGTTGGGGATCTTGTCGCCCAGGGTAATCATGCAGGTGGCGGAGGCCAGACAGCCGATGAGCACCTGGCCCTCTGCGCCGATGTTCCAGAAGCGCATTTTGAACGCGGGGGTCACTGCCAGGGAGATACCCAGCAGAATGGCCACATTTTCCCAGGTGGTCCAGCTCTTGCGGGCGGTGCCGAAGGCGCCCTTGAGAATGGTGCCGTAAATGCTCAGGGGGTTCTCGCCGGTGAGAACGGTGGTGACCAGGGCGCACACCAGCAGCGCCAGGATGATGGCTCCGCCGCGGATCGCGATGTTGATATACAGCGGCAGGGTGTCGCGCTTGGCGATATGTATCTTATTCATCCGCTTTGCCTCCTTTGTTCACCAGCGTCATCAGTGCGCCTATCTGGCGCTTGTCGGTGGTGCGGGCGTCCACCACGCCGGAGACCTGGCCGCCGCACAGAACGACGATCCGGTCGCACAGCTCCAGCAGTACGTCCAGGTCCTCGCCCACATACACCACGGCCACGCCCCGCATCTTCTGCTCGGTCAGCAGGTTATAGATGGTATAGGAGGTGTTGATGTCCAGGCCGCGGACGGCGTAGGCCGTCATCAGCACGGCAGGCTGCTGGGCGATCTCGCGGCCCACCAGGACCTTCTGCACGTTGCCGCCGGACATGCGGCGCACGGGGAAGCTGGTGCTGGGGGTCACCACCTCCAGCTCCTGCCAGATGCGGTTGGCCAGGGCCTCGGGGTCCTTGCGGTCCAGGAAGATGCTGCTGCCCTTTCGCCAGGAGCGCAGCATCATGTTGCCGGTCATGCCCATGGAGCCCACCAGACCCATGCCCAGACGGTCCTCCGGCACGAAGGACATGGCGATGCCGCTCTTGCGGATGGCCATGGGGCTCAGGCCCACCAGCTCCTTGGGCTGATCGTTGTCGGGATTATAATAGGTAACGGAGCCGGAGGCCACCGGGTACAGGCCGGCGATGGATTCCAGCAGCTCCCGCTGGCCGGAGCCGGCAATACCGGCAATGCCCAGCACCTCGCCGGCGTTGACGGTGAAGGTAACGTCGTCCAGACGCTTGACACCCATCTCGTCAAAGACCGTCAGGCCCTTGATGTCCAGGCGGGGCTTCACGTTGACGGGGGTGGGCCGGTCAATGTTCAGGGTTACGGAGTGGCCCACCATCATGTCCGTCAGGGACTGCTGGTCGGCGTCCTTGGTCTGCACGCAGCCGATATACTCACCCTTGCGCAGCACGGCCACCCGGTCGGACACGTCCAGCACCTCGTGGAGCTTGTGGGTGATGATGATCAGGGACTTGCCGTCGTTCTTCATGTTGCGCATCACGGCAAACAGCTTGTCGGTCTCCTGGGGGGTCAGCACGGCGGTGGGCTCGTCCAGGATCAGGATGTTGGCCCCGCGGTACAGGACCTTCACGATCTCCACCGTCTGCTTCTGGGACACGGACATGTCATAGATCTTCTGATCCGGGTCAATGTCGAAGCCGTACCGGTCGCAGATTTCCCGGACCTTCTTCCGGGCCTCGGCCAGGTTCAGCTTGCCGGGCATGCCCAGGATGATGTTTTCCGTGGCGGTAAAGACATCCACCAACTTGAAATGCTGATGGATCATGCCGATGCCCAGGGCAAAGGCGTCCTTGGGGGAGGCGATGGTCACAGGCTGGCCATCGATGTAGATCTGCCCCTCGTCGGGGAAGTAGATGCCGGAGAGCATATTCATCAGGGTGGTCTTGCCGCTGCCGTTTTCACCCAGCAGGGACAGGATCTCACCCTTATAGAGCTCCAGCGTAACGTCCTTGTTGGCCGTTACCTTGCCGAAGCGCTTGGTGATATTCTCCATTTTAACTGCGCATACATTTGCCAAGGCAGTCACCCTTTCTTCTTTCCGCCGGGCCGGGGCGCAGGTGGCCCGCCGGTGTTTTGTTCCATAACCAGCATTTTAGCATAATTCTACAGCGTTGTAAATCGCTAATGGCAAAAAAATGATAATAAATACAAAAAAATTTAGCAGAATACAAAAATAATCAGGCAAAACCGGGAACAGGCCATGAGTTCCCCCGTTTTACGCGGCCGAAAATGATCAGCGTTTATTTATTCACAAAGTAAAGGGACCAATGAAAGAAAAATAGAGCGGATGAGTAGGTAGACTTTGGCACAATGACCGGACATATTGCAAATTATGCATAAAAAAAGAATGTGAATAAGTTCACATAATGTTAAATTTGCAGAAATTCATGCTAAAACTTTATCAAAATTGTCAATTGTGCAATTGACCGAATAACTGTATACTTTGAATATGCCCAATAGACGCACGCTGCCGGTAAGGCGTGCATCACTCCTCGCTTCGGCGGGTGAACAACAAAAAGGAGAGAAAAAATGGAAGAAAGAAAAGGCTTTGGGTCCAATTTCGGATTTCTAATGGCTGCCATCGGCTCGGCAGTCGGCCTGGGCAACATCTGGGGCTTTCCCAACAAGATGGGCGCCAACGGCGGCTTCACGTTCCTGATCCTGTATCTGGTGCTGGCCGTGTTCTGCGGCGTTATCGTCATGATCGGCGAGCTGGCTCTGGGCCGCAAAACCGGTCACGGGGCCATCGGCGCGTACAGGATCCTGTCCAAGAAGTTCAAGTGGCTGGGCTGGATGGGCGTGCTGTCCGCGTTCCTGATCCTGGGCTTCTACTGCGCTCTGGGCGGCTACTGCCTGAAGTATGTCACCCTGAACGTGGGCAATCTGTTCCATGCCGGCTTCGGCACCGGCACCCTGGACGGCGCAGGCGTGTTTGACGCGCTGATGGCCAACCAGGGCGAATGCGTGATCTACGGCCTGCTCTTCGTGGCCATTACCATGATCATCGTGATGGGCGGCGTCGGCGGCGGCATCGAAAAGGTCTGCTCCGTGGGCATGCCCGCCCTGTTCATCCTGCTGATCATCAGCATCATCCGCGCCTGCACCCTGGACGGCGCAGTGGAAGGCCTGAAGTACATGTTCGTTCCCGGTTGGGCCTTGGACAACGGTATTATCAAGGAGGCACCCTCGTTCTTCTCCGTGCTATCCACAGCGGGCGGCCAGATGTTCTTCTCCCTGTCCCTAGGTATGGCGGCCATGATCACCTACGGCTCTTACATGGACAAGAAAAAGAACCTCCAGAAAAACGCTGTGGTCATCGTAGTCATGGATACCGTAGTGGCCCTGATGGCCGGCCTGTGCGTCATCCCCGGCCGCTTCGCCCTGGACCCCACCGGCAATCTGGGCGGCCCCTCCCTGCTGTTCGTCACCATGCAGAACGTGTTCGACCGCATGGGCTCCGTGGGCCCCATCTTCGGCATCATGTTCTACCTGCTGGTGGTGTTCGCCGCCGTCTCCTCCTCCATCTCCCTGCTGGAGGCCGTTGTGGCCCACTTCGTAGATAAGGCCCGGGACCAGGGCAAGGGCGACAAGCGGAAGGCTTACTCCGTGCTGGCCGGTATTGCCGCCGGTATCCTGTGCGTCGTCGTATGCCTGGACTCCCTGGGCACCGCCGGCATCTCCCCCGCCGATATCCTGGGCATGCGCGGCACCATGGAAAAGCTCCCCACCTGGAGTGCCGACTGGCTGGACTTCTTCGACTGCATTGCCGAGGGCATCCTGATGCCTCTGGGCGCGCTGCTGATGAGCATCATGTACGGCTGGGAGATCGGCCCGGGAGTTGTCCGGGACGAGATCGAGCACGACGAGGGACACAAGATGTTCGGCTACACCTTCTTTAAGATCTGCATCAAGTACGTCACGCCTGTGTGCATGGTGCTGGTGCTGTATGGCCAGATCAAGGAGTTCTTCTTTGTATAACGCCTGCTAAAATCCCAAAAGAAACCGGAAAGGACCGGCGGCTATAGCCGCCGGTCCACAGCTTGTCAAAAAAGGGCGCTGCCCTTTTTTGACAAGCTGGACCAATGGAGTTGGAGGGACTTCATTTTCCGGCAGATGCGCGCTTATTTTTCGAGACTCTCTGCCTAATGCTTCTCTTCTGCTCCGAATACGCCAGAAACCCGGCTGCGGCATAATGCGCAGCCGGGTTTCCCGATAGATGGTACTATGTTCTTTCCTCCAAATGTGCCTCCTTCAGTTCAAGGATTTTATCGTATAGAGGAAGAAGCTCCGGGCTCACCTTGTGCTCAATACTGATCACGGTCAAGCCGTCCGTCCGGAGCAGCTGGGACAAAATTTTCTGGCTGCTGCCCTTGTCCATATTGGCAGTGGCTTCGTCCAGGAAGATGACCCGCTTATTCTCGGTCAGCACACGGGCCAGCGCCAGCTTTTGCCGCTCTCCGCCGGACAGATTGCCCTTCGTGTTCTGGAATACCTGGTCCAGATCATGGGATGCAAGAAAGGCATCCATTCCCAAGGAATGCATCACAGAAACGGCACGTTCCTGCAATGCAGGGCGATAAAGCGTGACATTCTGGAGAAACGTATCGTCAAAGATAAACGCGTCCTGAAGCACGACGCCGATCTGGTCATAAAGAGCGGGCCACAGCTGGCGGATATCCGTTCCGTTCACCGAGATACACCCCTCATACTCTGTTTCCAGCCCGGTCAGCAGCTTGAACAGCGTGCTCTTGCCGCTTCCGTTTTCGCCTAAAATCAGGTATTTCTTCCCCGCCTCGAACCGATAATTCGCATGGGAAAGAATAACTTTTTCATCATGTCGGAAGGACACATTGTCAAGCTCCATGTACTCAATCGTGGGAGCTGCTGTCAACGCCGCAGCGCTGTCAGGAACAGACAGCAGCTGCTGGATCTTCTGGCGAATACCGGTGACGCTCCGCATTTCCGATATCTGATAGGAAATGCTGTTGGTGGGGATCACCAGCATTTCCGATAATTGCAGCGCACCCACCAAAGCGCCCACGGACAGCCGCCCCTTGGAGATCTCGTAAATGCTGAATCCCACCATCACGGCCTCGCCGATATAGGACAGCAGGCCGATGATCATATTCACCCGAATTTTTGTTTTCGCCTTGGCAAACTCTGCGTGGGCGGCTTTCTCGTTATCCTGTTCCAGCGTTTGCAGGTATTCCCGCTCTATGTGGTTTACCTTGATGGTGGGGTACCCGTGGATCAGATTACCGATCATGACATTGAGCTTTTCCAGGGTCATCGTATAGAAGTTCGTCCGCTTTTCCAGTGCCTTCCCCTGCACGGCGGAGGCCACAATGGGGCACACGGTGGAAACGATGATGATCATCGCCAGATAGCCGTTGATGTACAGCAATGCGATCACACAGGTGATCAACACCAGGATGCTGTAGGCCAGCTCCAAGCGGGTGACATAGTAGCTGTCCACCAGCATCTCGATTTCGTTGTTCAGTGTGGTGACATAGTTCTGTCCCTGCTGTTCCTGGAATTTCCGGGGCGGCATATAAACAATATGCGCCATGACCTTCCGCTTGAGACTGAACAGCCTGCTGTTCCGATATTTCCCCGTGCTGAGCTGCCGGGCCGTCTCAAACAAAAGGATTCCCAGGATGCTGGCAGCATAGCACAGAAACATGGTAAGTGTGCCGCCTGCGCCCGCATCCACCGCATCGATGGCATTTTGAAGATAGATCGGTTTCAGCGAGGTGCAAACGGCCAAAAGTACCGATGAAATCACGACAATAAAAACCACGGTTTCGCCTCCTATTCTGACGGGCTGCCGCTATGGGTCCCGGATATTCTGGTATATCCGGCAGATCGGGGCCCATCGTTTGCGAAGGCCCCCAGCCGTCGCCATTTCTATTATATCACAATATGAAAAAAAACAAGAAGATTGTTTTGCAATAGTTGAGTTAGTTTTTACAACGAAAGCCTTTCACGCAGCGGCGGCTGAAGTCACGGAAATGGACGCAGCTCCATTTGATTTGAGAAACGCGCTCTGCCCGTGGCCGTTTTTTCGTGAATGGCCGGGGCCTGGAAGCCATGAACAGAGCTTTCCTTTATGCACTCCCCGGGAAAACAGCTCTGTATTCTATCAAGGCCCAAAAAAATTTAAAAATTTTGAAAAAATATGGTTGCAAAATCCCCGCTGCGGTGTCTACTAAACGGAGGGGACATGAGACCCCCCAAAAATAGTGGGATATCCTGTGCGGGGACTGACCCTCTCCTGTGCAGCGTCCATAGAAAGCACCGCCGAAGGCAAGCCTTCGACGGTGCTTTTCTTGCGTATGAATGAAAATGGTAACCCATGCCTATGCATATACAGATATACAAGCTGTATTTTTGCGCAGGATTATCACAAATTGTATTGGAGAATCAAAACTCCGGGGCCCCGGGCTGCATCTGCTGCTTTACCCGGCGGCCGGTGGGCGTAGCGGCCAGGCCGCCCAGGGCGGTTTCCCGGAACTCCACAGGCATGCGGCGGCCCACCTGGCCCATGGCGTCGATGACCTCATCCACAGGAATGCGGCTCTCGATCCCGGCCAGGGCCATATCCGCCGCGCTGATGGCATTTACCGCGCCGATGACATTGCGCTTGACACAGGGAACCTCCACCAAGCCGGCCACCGGATCACACACCAAGCCCATAAGGTTTTTCAGGGCCATGGCCACGGCGTGGCCGATCTGTTGGCCGGTGCCGTCCCGCAGGGCGACCAGGGCCCCCGCCGCCATAGCGGAGGCAGTGCCGATCTCCGCCTGGCAGCCACCGGAGGCGCCGGCGATGCAGGCCTTATAGGCGATGACCGCGCCGATTCCGCTGGCCACATACAGGGCCTCCAATACCCGGTGCTGGCTCAGCTCCTCGTATTTGCAAAGGGGCAGCAGCACCGCCGGCAGCACGCCGCAGGCTCCCGCCGTGGGAGCCGCTACGATGCGGCGCATGCAGGCGTTGGATTCCGCCATGGACAAGGCCTCGGCAATGACCTCGCTGACGTAGCCGCCGGACATGGCCCGTCCCCGGATGGAATACTGCCGCATTTTCAGGCCGTCACCTCCTGCCAGACCGCTGACGCTGCGGCGGCGGCCGGTATAGGTGTCCGCCGCGTCCACCATATATTGCCAGGTGGTCAGCATTTTCGCCATGGACTGCTGGCGGGTCACCTGGCGCTCGTCCATGTCCGTCTCCAGCACAATCTCCCAGAAGGGCTTGTGCTCGGCCTCCATGCGGTCAAAGATTTCCTTCATCGAATCCAGAGACATCGTCATCGTCCTCCTTATCGTAATAGGTCACGGACAGGATGCCCGTCAGCTCCGACAGAAACGCCACCTGATGGGGCTTGATATGCTGGTCGGTTTCGATGACCATCAGGGCATCACCGCCCCGCTTGTGGCGGCACAGGCTCATGTTGGCCACGTTGATGCGCAGCTGGTTCAGCACCGATGTCACCGCCGCCACCGCGCCGTTTTCATCCTGATTGCGGATGACCAGGGTGTTGAACATGCCGTCGAAGCTGACATCGATGCCGTCCACCTTGTTCACCAGGATGCGGCCGCCGCCTACGCTGCATGCCTGAAGCTCCAGCTTTTTGCCGCCGGCGTCCCAGGTCTCGATAACAGCGGTGTTGGGGTGGGCGTCCCGCAGCTCCACAGTGTCGATGGTGTAGATCAGTCCCCGCTTTTTCGCCTCCTGAAAGGCAAAGGGAATGCGCAGGTCGTCAGGCTTCATGCCCAGCAGTCCCGCCACCAGGGCGCGGTCCGTGCCGTGGCCGGGGCCGGTCTCAGCAAAGGAGCCGTGCAGATGGATCCTGGCCTCCACCGGCTCGTCGCCCAGCAGCGTCCGGGCCATGCTGCCGATGCGGACCGCTCCCGCCGTGTGGGAACTGGACGGGCCCACCATCACCGGGCCCAGAATATCGAAAATATCCAGCATGTGATCGTCCTCGCTTTCTCTGTGCAATCGAGGTCATCATAGCACATTCCGGCAGAAAAAGCGAGGGGTGTTTCCATTTTTTTGCGGCCTGATGTAGGACTGCAAGCCTATCGGGAAAAAGAGTTGCAAACGGAGTCAGAGTATGATATAATAATATTAATTGATGTTGAATCAACTGTAATGCGATCAACGTGATATTTTTGGAAGCTCTGGCCGTTTCGTCCGCTGAAAATGTCCGCCGCACAGGGCTTTGCGCGGGTTCGGATTTCAAAATTTCATATTGTTCTTGCGTGTTTTTCTTGCATTCTTCCGGAGCAAGGATTACACTTGAGGTATACGGAGAGTTGTCCGAGAGGTCGAAGGTGCGACACTCGAAATCGTGTCGGTCGCTTTCCGGGGTGACCTCGCAAACCCTTGATACTTCTGGCTTCTTCCGCTTTTCTACACTTTTTCAAAACTGAATATCTACGGTTTTTCTACGCTTTGTCTACGATTTCTACACTTGGTTCTCAATCAGCCGGAAACCCGCAAAGCCTTGAAAATACAGCATGGAGATGTATCGAAGTGGTCGTAACGAGGCTGACTCGAAATTTTTGGAAGCTCCGGCCGTTTCGTCCGCTGAAAATGTCCGCCGCGCAGGGCTTTGCGCGGGTTCGGATTTCACAATTTCATATCGTTCTTGCGTGTTTTTCTTGCATTCTTCCGGAGCAGGGATTACACTTGAGATATACGGAGAGTTGTCCGAGAGGTCGAAGGTGCGACACTCGAAATCATGTGATTAGTCCCCAAAAGTGAATATTTATACATGGAAGCGTATCGAAGTGGTTGTAACGAGCTGCACTCGAAATGCAGTTGTCCGCAAGGGCACGTGGGTTCGAATCCCACCGCTTCCGCCATCAAAGCCTTGAAAATTCTATGTTTTCAAGGCTTTTTCTTTTGTTCGGGCAGCATCTATTTTGGGGAAAACAATTCAAATGGTGCCCCTGGTGCCCCGCTTTGTGGTGCCCGGCTCATTCCACATCATACACACTATACAAAAAAGATGTATACTGTGGTGCTCCAATGGTGCCCGGAACTGCTAAAAAGCTATGAAAAGTAGCGCGGAGCTATAAAAAGATATTGCCGTTATAGCTCCATTTCGCTGCTTTTCTTTTTCGCTTTCTTCGATGTTTCTTGCCCTGCTTCTTTTCCTGTAACGGTTGTTTTCGGTTGCAGTGCTTTATGATAGGTTTGCAGTACGCTTTGTTTTCTTTCAAGCCGCACATCAACATACTGTGCCGTTACCGCTTCAAGGTTTGTGGAAATACCAAGGGATATACCAATGCCCTTTAATGTATGCCCCAAAATCTCGCCAACTGTGTAGAAGTCGCCCGTCAGTTGGTGCATATTGGTAGCTGCCGTATGCCCTTACGGTATAATTACGACAAACCGGAAAAGCCCCGTACATCAAGGGTTTTCGGTTATCTGGCAAGGTTTTTCATCCTTTTCCAAACCGAAAAATCGAGCCGCGAAGTAGTTATATCGTAGGGGGTGTTATAGTAACGACAAAAACTAAATACTGTTTGGGCGGGCTGTCAGCCCGTCCAAGAAATCAGGACATTTCCTCTGAAAAGAAGAAATGTCCTTTTTTTGTACCCAAAATCAGATGCCGACAGGAGGAACACAATGCCTGAAAAAACCGTGCAGAAGGAACCGGGCAAAAAGCCCGCGCCATCCAAAAAGCCGAAACCGCAGCAGGAAGTGGTCGTTCAGATTCCACTCTCCGAGCTGCATCCGTTCCCGGATCACCCCTTTCAGGTGCGGGAGGATGCGTCCATGCAGGAAACCGCCGAAAGCGTCAAGGAGTACGGCGTCCTCGTCCCCGCGCTGGCGCGGCCACGGGAGGACGGCGGTTATGAGCTGATTGCAGGCCACCGCCGCAAACACGCCTGCGAGCTGGCTGGGCTGGCCACCATGCCCGTCATTGTCCGCGACATTGACCGGGACGCTGCCACCATCATCATGGTGGACAGCGTGCGCCCGTAAGGCGCGTGGGTTGGGCACCCACGCGGCGCGGATCATTGTAGATTATGCTTTGAGAAAGCAATAGGTAAAGTTATAAAGTGCGAAAGCACAGCCTATCGCCAACAACTAACCTCGAGTGGAAACACAACGGGGACAACAGCACGTTTGTAAAGGCACAAGTCAGCGAAGTTCCCAAGCTGCGACTGAGTGTCGAGGCGAAAGGTACTGTAAGAGGATGAAAGCTACACTGCTTGAAGGAAAGCCAGAGGCTGGGGCTAACCATCTCCCCATCGAAAAGGGAAATGATACGGTGGTGCATCGGCGGGTTAGTATTTTGCTGTCTGCGGCCCGCGGAATAACCGATGCAAGCTAACCGCAAGTAGCGGAAAATGGTGAAAACTCCCATACCGACAACAGTACAACTCATCACAATGATCTAAACGGGGATTACCTAAACTGAAATGCCGGAAACGGCTATGCGTAATGCCGCAAGGAGATAAAACCCAAGTGTAAAAAGCAAGGGCGATGACGCTGAAAATTCAGCATGGTAACGGAGCCGTCATAGTAGTCTGAGGACCCTGAATTGACAGGGATAGCCGTAAAAACGGAAGCGAATAATGACGCCCACATGGCGAAGGACGGCAGTCTATTCTTCAGTACTGAAGCGGGGAGGATGTGTGAGACATTGAGAGAACCAGTAAAAGTATTGAAAAGTCTTTCAGAACAGGCAACAAACAAACAGTACAAGTTCAAGCGGTTATACAGAAATTTATATAACCCGGAGTTCTATTTCCTTGCGTACAAGAACATCAGTCAGTCTCAAGGGAGTATGACTCCGGGAGTGGATGGGAACAGTCTCGATGGGATGAGTGAAAAGCGAATCAATGAATTGATCGAGTCCCTGAAAAATTACAGTTATCAGCCTAATCCGGCGCGACGAGTGTATATCGAAAAAAAGAACAGCACTATAAAGGAGCAATTTAAAGAATTCCTCGGGAAGGCCCTGCATTTGGAGATGTCAGATGAGAAGACTAAGATTACGCACGGGACGGACAAAGCCCGTTTTCTGGGGTATGACATCACGACATCAAAGAATAGTGCATTGATGTACGACAAAAAGCATCAGCTCAGGAAAACCCACACAGGAGTCATCAAGCTATATGCACCAAGGGACAAGTGGCAACGCAAGCTGATGGAGTACGGCGCTCTCAGTATTCGCTATGGTGAGGACGGTAAAGAAATCTGGGACTCAAAACACAGAGGAAACATGGTTCACATGACGGACGTGGAAATCGTATCTACGGTGAATGCTGAAATCCGAGGAATGTATAACTACTATTCCATAGCAAACAACGCTACGGTGATAAAGAACTTCGCATTCATTCTGGAATACAGCATGTATAAGACCTTCGGGCTGAAATACCGCAAGAGCGTGTACAAAATCCAGCGGAAGTTCAGAAAAAACGGTATCTTCTGTGTTCCCTATAACGCAAAAACGGGGCTTAAATACTGTGAATTCTACCATGATGGCTTTAAGCACAAAAAAGATACTTGCAGGTTCAACCCCGACTTGCTGCCGCCCTATGTGAAATATGATCATCCCAACTATCTGCGCACAAGGATTAAAAACGGCATCTGTGAGCTTTGCGGATGTACTACTAAGGACATCCGTATGCATCATGTCAAGAAGCTGAAAGACCTGAAGCCGGACAGCGAATGGGACAGAGTTATGTTGGCTAAGCGTCGCAAGACGCTTGCAGTCTGCCCAGACTGCTTTGCCAAAATCGTTGAAAACTGAAAGACTATAATAGATGGGAAGCCGTATACACTGAGAAGTGTACGTACGGTTTCGAGGCGAGGCAATGGAAACCTACCGTAGCGATACGGCAAGGCGCCGTTGTCTTAGCCTACAACCTTCAGCGGGAGAACATTCTCCCCTCCGAACGCGCCAAAGCCTACAAGATGAAGATGGAGGCCATCAAGCGGCAGG
>ENA-OYXA01000177-OYXA01000177.1-human-gut-metagenome-genome-assembly--contig:-NODE-177-length-33731-cov-9.116849_pt1 | contig 33731 bp, 36 predicted proteins | sample MGYA00244212_ERZ653411 | MGnify/ENA primary metagenome ERZ653411 (study PRJEB26926, sample SAMN06165066) | human gut metagenome | biome: ENVO:00009003; feature: ENVO:2100002; material: ENVO:00002003...
ATACAGGAGGAGGACTATGGAAACGATTGATTTGGTTGCAACCGCTACGCAAATAAGCTCATGCTTGATCACCTCTGTTTAGACAATAAAAAATCCCCGCGACACCCTGTCACTTGGACAGGCTGACGCAGGGCATGAAAAGGCCGCAAGGGAGACGCCACATCCACCAGCGGATGTGGTTTCTTCTTCAGCCAAAATCAATTTTTCATATTTGAACAGAACAGCCGTGGACTGTCCCAGTTTTTCTTCCATAGCAAGACCTCGGGTTACAAATTTCTAAATGGGTATACTTTACTATTTTATTATATCACATCATCTGTTTTCTTTGGAAGAGAGATTTGCTCCTCAGCCAAATTTGTGATGTGGATTTTTCCCTTTCTCTTTCCTGTCCCGGCATACTCCAGCAGTTCTCTGGCATTGCTGGCCGGATGCCGCACATAGGCGATGAGAAAATCGCTGCGCTCCACCATATATCGGTTTGCGCGGACGATGGCAAGCCGTTTGGGGACCGTTTCCAGATCCGGCGGATAGAACAGAGCGTCGAACGCCTCTGGCAGATCCACCTTTCTGTTGACTGGGTAATATGGGGTCATCAGCATCAGCGTAATATCCGGGTGCGCTCGCTTGGCCTGCGACAGTGCCCAGATCACCAGACGGTCGAAGTTGCCATACCGCCCCACCACAAATTCAGATACGCCATATTCCGTGATATGGCGCTCTATGGTTTCAAGCAGGGTTGGGTACACCCGATCTGGTGTCTCCCTATGCCCTATAAAGAAGCAGCTTCCCATCTGACAGCCCTCATACACAGTCGCAGTCATATTTTATTGATTGTGATTCATAATAGAACTATAAAGCCAACGCCCATTTTAATAATTATATCACTAATTATTCGTTGTGTGAAGCGAAAGTTGATGATTTAAGTGCGAACCCGCGACGCTCCCTTATATTAAAATAATAAGTAGAGATTGGAGGGAGAGGATCATGGACGATAACCGCCGCTATGAAGCGTTTGTGCGGAACCGCATCACAGAGCTGCGGGAACAGAAGGGCGTTTCTGAGCATCGGATGAGCCTGGAGCTTGGAAAGAGCGGCTCCTACATCAGAAGCATCACCAATGGAATTTCTATGCCCTCTCTCCGGGAGCTGTTCAACATCATGGAATACTTTGATTTGACGCCAACTCTTTTCTTTGCTCCTATGGACGATCCGGATTCCCTGCGTGGGATCATAGGCAAGAAGCTGCTTGCCCTGCCGGATGAAGACTTGGAGAAAGTAGCTGTTTTTCTGGACTGGATCAGAAAATAACCGCTCCTACTGGCGTTTGACATGAAAAATATGCCGCTCAGTCAGTTCCTGATAGTTTCTGACATGGGCGGTTTCTTTTTTGCGCTCTTGGGGGAAAGAACTTCCGGCTATTGAAATTTCAAGCTCTTTCCACTAAAATGGATTTCATCGTCTGTTATCAACCGTTCCGATTACAAAGCGAGGTAGGAAAAAATGAACCAAAAAGAAATCAATGAGCTGCGGCGCCGTTTTCGCCCGGAAAAAAGCGCCATCAGCCGTGTTTATGGATGCTATGTCAACAGCAGTAAAGAGATCGTTTCCGATCTGGACGAATCCCTGGGCATGATGCCGCAGGAGGAGTCCGAGAAGTATTTGAGCCTTTTGAAGAAGGGACTGTCCGGTTCCCTGGGGAAAAACCTCATTGATATCGTATTCTCCACTCAGCAGGTAGTGGACAGTGAGGAACACCGCCTGCTCACCACACTGCGGGATTCCCAGCTTAAGGACAACGAGGCCCGCCAGACCTTTTACCACAAGGTAATTGACAGTCTGGACATGGGGGACAGCAGTTACCTGTTGCTCCTGACCTGTGACAGCTACGATGTTCCCCATCGGGGCAAGGATGATTCCCTGCAAGCGGATGCCTCGGATGAGGTGTTCACCTACATCGTCTGTGTTGTGTGCCCCATCAAGGAGGGCAAGGTAGAGTTGGGATATTTTCCCGGTGACAATGAATTCCACTGTGCTGCCGGGCAAACCGTCGCTCCTCCTGAGCTGGGTTTTCTCTTCCCGGCATTCGATGACCGGGCAGCAAATATCTATAACGCTCTCTTTTACAGCAGGAAGGCCAATGAAATTCACCAGGAGTTCATTGACGCGATCTTCCATGTGGAAGCGCCGATGTCTGCCGTTGAGCAGAAGGAAGCATTCCAGTCAGCTCTGAGCGATGCGTTTGACTGCAGTCTGGAAGTGATGCAGACTGTTCATGAACAGCTGCGTGAGAAAATCAAGGAGCACAGGGAGAGCAGGAGTTCGGAACCTCTGGAGATGAGTGCCTCAGAAATAGGGCAAATCCTTCAAAGCTGCGGGATTGCGGATGAACAGGTGGCAGCATTCCAGGAAAACTGCGGCGAGCAGTTTGGTTCGGGGGTTGTCCTGAATCCGGCAAACCTGATCGACAGCAGCCGCTTTGAGATCAAGACACCTGAGATCACCATTTCTGCTGATCCAGAGTATAGTTACCTGGTGGAAACTCAAATTATCAACGGGCGCAAGTACCTCCTAATCCCTACTGAAGATGGCGTGGAGGTCAACGGTTTTGCTGTCAGCATTACAGCTGCACAGAAAGACGATTAAATTTCAAAAGCCGGACACAACGCAAAGCGGTATAACCTTTAAGGCCAGATATTGTTTGTTATTTTCTGTCTTAAATAAAATCCTTAGAGTGGGCGCTTCTGGTTGGTTCATTATGAACCGGGACTCGGTTCACATGATATGTAGACCCTCCCCTTGGCGGGAGGGTCTGCTTTTTACAGGCTATCTCACCAGACGGTTTCTTGCTTCCAGTGCTGATGCGCAGTCATGGCCTGTCAAATACTGTGCCGCATCCAGCCATTCCTGTTCGCTGCATGCACCTAAAGGGATCGCGGCAGTGAGCCTGTGCAGCCGTTCACTTTGCTGGAACAGCCGAAGATCAGAAAGAATTCCGCATCCCATTTGATAAGCCAAATAATCCAGTAGATCGATCTCAACCAGCATTGGACACCTCCGTCATACCACATGATACAGATTGGAAGTAAGACTCCCATTCTCCCGCCAGCGTGGGTCCTTTTGCAGCAGACCAGCCCTGCAGAGATCATCCAGTGCCCGCTTGACCGTAGAGCGGGAAAGCCCCAACTCCAGAGCAATGGTTCTGATGGCCGGCCAGCAGCGTCCCTCGCTGTCTGCCCGATCCTTGAGGTACATATAGACGCTCTTGGCTCTGTGGCTTAGATTGGAATTGTAGATATTTCTAAAGCTGTTCATTCTGTTTCCCTCCGTCAAGGCCGAAATACCGTTTTGCGGGAATCCGGTGCGGCCTGAATTCCCTGAGCCATACCGCCAGCGGATGTGCCGCCTCCCTGCGGCTGCTCACTATCCATTACAATCGTCCCATAGTGGCGGCGGATGATGGACTCCTCCAACTCCTGTTTGTCAGCATACGGTATCCGGATATTTTCCGCCAACTCGTCCAATTGCTCCAGTCTCAGATCCATCCCCTGGAGAGGAAGATATTCCCCCAGATAAGGCCGCAGGGCCTCCACCCGAGTGAGTTTCGCCATATTGAGGCTGTCCACTCCCAGAAGTTGTCTGGCGCTCTCCAATTGCTCAAAGGTCGCAGGCAGAGTGATCTGCGCTGTTTCGCTCTGTACACGAACAGGGCAGGGGTTTTCCATCCATATCCGGAAAACGCCGTCCAATCTCTCGTTCTCCAAAAGTTCAGGTGTCTTTTTCTGCACATAATTGCCGCTGGAATATTCTCCTCCATGCTTTTCCCGATATTCAGCCCCCACACGGGCATAATTGATATAGGGCTTGAAGCGATCCGGAAATGGTGTGATCCCTTTGTTCACAAGGTAGATGCCCAATTCTGAATCAGACGACACATTGTTGACGAGCATATACTCATCCAGCCTGTCCGCCACAGTAAGGGCCCCCTCCAAGTTCCAGACACACTCCGCATCCAATGCCCCGGAAAAGATGGCGGCTTTCGCCGGAGAAAGTGCCTCTGTGCGTTCCGCCAGTTTTTGTAGTTTTTGAAACTGCTCCGAATCTTCTACATCCACATCGTACAGGCATCGGTAAAGGACCGGTACATTGCTGCTCACATCCAGGATGGCGGTGGCTGTGGTATCGAGGCTGATTCTGTCCAGGAAGGCAAATGTCTCCCCAATCTCAGCGGGACTGGCGGGCAGTTGCAGACGGACAGTTTCTTCTCCTTTTCCCCGGCTCAGAGTCAACAGAATCATCGTTACATTCCTCCCATCTGAAATTCCTGTTCCCGCTGGTGCTGCTCTGCCGGACCGCCGGCCATCAGCTCCCCCAATGTCAATGTGCCACAGTAGGCCACATATCCTTTCTCCGTGAAGGCTCCTGTTTCCTTCTCCATACGGAGTTTGCCGTAACGCTCATAATCATAGAACTCCTCCAGATTGGGGTCATATTCATAATGGCCGGAGTCCTGGATCATGTATCTGCCATATTCGGCGGGAGTGCGGACTTTGGGTGCAAACTCAAACAGCTCCAGATTTTTGGCCAGTTCGCGTATCTCGCCGGCACACTCCGGCTTGGCCATCTCCATGACCGCCGTCAACTTTTTCTGTTCCAAATCAGACAGTGCAGCGATGGCCGTCGCCATATCATTCAGCGCGAATAGATCCTCCCGTTGTCCCTCCAGGACCTCCTCCACCTCGGATGGAAGCAGACTGTCCTCATACCAGATGCGGGCATCGTGGATGTTAACGCCTGAGCGTGCAATTCCACGCTGGAGCTGTTGCTCGGAGCAGGGCAGGAGCAGCCAAGTGATTTGATCTGTATTTTCCGGCTCCTGCCGGGAGGAAAGCCCTACCGCCAGCAGATTCGGCTGGTAGTGGTAACAGGGGAAGTGGCGGCCGTCATAGAGCTGCTCCAGTTTCATCCCGTTATCATAGACCACGCCATAAGGGGTAATCCTTCCCTCAAGATGATTGAGGATCAGGTCCAGAGCGAACTTGCGGCCATCCAGCCGCTCGAGCTCCTCGATTCTGCAGCCCCCACCCTGCATCGTCATGTAGTGCTGCCGCCCAATGGCGTCCAGGTCGGAGAAGTCTGTGATGACCGTGGCCTGCTGGCAGCAAAAGGTCAGATTGATGAAATCCTTTATATTTGAGACGCCCAATTTGCAGGCCATTCCCTGGAACTGGGCAGCCTCACCGTCATCAAAACTGTCCAGCCGTTTGGCCAGATAGTCCAGCTCATCAAAATTGACCAATGAGCCAACCAGCCTGTTCAGTACGGTATAGAAGCTGTCCAGTTCATCCACCCGGCAATCCTGCCGGAGCGCGTCACCGATTTCCAATGGCTCCAGCAGTTCGATCATGCGGTCATATTTCTCATCGGGGATAGGGAATGGAACCGTAATCTGCCCATATTCCGGGTGCTGAGCGCTGCTCAGTACCGCTTTCAGCACATAGCCCATTCTGGTGCCTCCTTACTCGCATCCATGACCGCCTTTCCATATCTGGCAATCATGGTTGCGTAAATAATATTGTGGAAGTCCAGATCACTCACCAGTTTTGGGTGTGCCAAATCTTCTGCCTCCATGGGTGACTTCAGGTCATACAGCCGTCTGGCGGAATAAAAGATGGGGTAATCCTGTATCGCAAATCCATGGGGTTTGGATACGATGCGGCTGAAATCAATGGAATCGTGTGAAAGAGCGGGGAGCGCCGGTTGCCAGAGTCGCTCCTTTGAGGCGAGAAGATAGAGCGCCGCCAGATAGCCAGGAGGCGCATCATCCCATACCCTGTCCGCAAAGCGGCTTCTGAGGTGGACGGACACTGTGTGCAGGACTGCCTGATCCGGCCCGCTCCAGTGTTCCACAGCCTGAATCCTCTTGTGCAGGCCGGCATGAGGGATGTGTCCGAAATATTCCAGAATCAAATCCAGGTACTCAATCGCGCCGGACTTCAACCGCTCCGCGATATACGGACAGGTGCGGACTTGACAGGATCGGCGGCGGTAATGCAGGCAGTACCGGCAATCCACATCCTCCGGCTTGTAGCAGAAGCGGCTGAGGATCATCATCCCGCCGCCGCGCTTCTGGAAGCCAGGGACGCTCATCATCATATGCTCCAGACCAGCTCGAGGGGTATTCTGAGCGAAATATCTTGTCATGGCACACTCCTTCTTTCAAAACAAAAAAGCGGGAGCTGCTTATGCTGCACAGTGTGTGCAGATGCGGCTCCCGCTTTTTCTGATGTCACATATCAATTTGTGGCTCCTGTGCTTGTCCCTGCTCCAGTCTGTCCGCCAGATCTGGGACAGTGTATTCGATCTTTGTCCTTGCGGTCTGCATGGCTTTGAGGTGTCCATCTTCCAGCTCTGGGCCTTCATCCAGCAGGTAGTCTGTGGCCCGGTAGAGTTCAGTTAGCTCCTCCGGTGAGAAAAGCTGGGTCTTGGAGATCAGCCCGGAGCGGACGGCAAAATCCTGCTTGGCCCCGCAAAAATCTTCATCATAATAATGTCCGTAGCTCACGCCGGTTCTGTTATAGTCCCAGATCCAAGTGACAAACTGATAGCCCCTGCCATTTTCCAACTCCCGGCCAGCCAGCACTGCGCCGCCAAAATCCGCCAGCAGATGGAATTTTTCGCTCAGACCGCTGATATGAAGGGTGGGCGCAGTTTGAACCTCCTCAACATAAGTGTACACTTCATCTGCGGTCTGTGCGACTCTGTGGTACAATTCACTGGCCTCCGGATTATTGCTTCCGGCAGGAAAAAGGAACACATCGTTTCCTGGAGAAACAAAGAGGACAGGCTGACCATGGAGGAAAATCTCCAGCCGCCTATCCTCTACATTGGATGATTCAACTCCGCCTTCTCTCAGGCGCCGGGAAAGTTCTTCAAAAAATTTTTTCAATGGTTAAACCTCATTTCTTTTTTATCTGTTGGGACGACAACAAAAAAGCGGAGATTCTATCATCGAATCTCCGCTTCAATAACTATATTGGTTTTTCTCCGGGGGAAGGGAATCAGGTGTCCGTCCTCTTTGTGTTTTCGTATGGATAGAACAATGACTCACACATTTGGTCTGTGTGAGTCATTGTTTTTGGTGGAGATAAGCGGGATCGAACCGCTGACCTCTTGAATGCCATTCAAGCGCTCTCCCAGCTGAGCTATACCCCCATGTTGCCAGAAACCCTTGATTTTGCTGGATTTCTGAGCTATTCAATTTTTTGACTTTACTCTCCGTTGCGGGGGAGCACACCCGGTTGCTTGCGCTCCCAGCTGAGCTATACCCCCATGTTGCCAGAAACCCTTGATTTTGCTGGATTTCTGAGCTATTCAATTTTTTGACTTTACTCTCCGTTGCGGGGGAGCACACCCGGTTGCTTGCGCTCCCAGCTGAGCTATACCCCCATGTAAGGGGTGCGCTGAGTAATTTCTTATTCAATTAGTGCGGGGGTTGTATACCGCTTCAACCGGGCTCCCAGCTGAGCTATACCCCCACATCGGGTGGTCGGCGCTGCCGACTTGTATAATATAGCAGGGATTTTCGAAAATGTCAACCCCTAATTTTTGTTTTTTTCGCGTTTTGCAAAAGGGGAAAACGGGGAGAGGCCTACGCCTCTCCCCTGCTTACTCAGACCTTCAGCTGCTTACCCTTGTTGACCTCGTTGAGGCTGGCCATGACCATGCCGGTGAGGGCGAAGAGCGCAATAACGTTGGGCAGGACGATGAAGTTGTTGAACATATCGGTGACTTCCCAGACGAAGTCACTGCCGGAAACGGTGCCCAGGAAGATGAATACCAAGGCGATAACGGTGTAGATCACGCTGCAGAGCTTGCTGTTCTTGCGGCCGAAAAGGTAGTTGGCGTTGATCTTACCGAACAGGTTCCAGCTGAGGATGGTGGAGAAGGCGAAGAACAGCAGGCAGATGGCCACGAACTTGGCGCCCAGGCTGTCGCCGAATACGGAACCGAAGGCCGTCTGGGCCAGGTTGGTCTTGCCAAGGGTGGCGGTGATGTCGCCGAAGTAGCCGTTGGCCAGAGGGCCGTCAGCGGTGTACAGGGTGCAGATGATGACCAGGGCATTGAGGGTCAGCACCACGAAGGTGTCGATGAACACACCGATCATGGCCACGACACCCTGATCGTGGGCGTGGGCCACGTTGGCCTGTGCGTGGGCGTGGGGCGTAGAGCCCATACCGGCCTCATTGGAGAAGAGGCCGCGCTTGGCGCCCTGGGAGATCGCGGTCTTGAGGGCGTAGCCGATACCGCCGCCGATGATGGCCTGGGGCTGGAAGGCATACTTGAAGATCATGCCGAAGGTGGAAGGGACGTACTTGATGCGGGCGCAGAGGATCACCAGACCGCCCAGCAGGAAGATACCGGCCATAATGGGGACCAGCTTCTCGGTAACAGCTGCCAGACGCTGCACACCGCCCAGGAAGATGATGGCGCAGATGATGACCAGGACGATACCCACGATCCAGGAGGGGATGCCGAAAGCCGTCTGCATGGTGGAGCCGATGGAGTTGGATTGGACCATGCAGCCCATGAATCCAAGGGCCAGGATGATAGAGACGGCGAAGAAGCCCGCCAGGAACTTTCCGAAGCCTCCCTTGAACGCCGTGGTGATGTAGTAGACCGGGCCGCCCTTGATATTGCCGTCAGGCTCAACGATACGGGTCTTCTGGGCCAGGGTAGCCTCGGCATAGATGGTGGCCATGCCGAAGAAGGCGATGATCCACATCCAGAAGATGGCGCCGGGGCCGCCGGTGAGGATGGCGCCGGAGGCACCCACGATATTGCCGGTGCCCACCTGGGCGGCGATGGCGGTGGCCAGCGCCTGGAAGGAGGTCATGCCGCTTTTCTGGGCGCCGCCGCGGAGGTTCATCTCACCGAAAAACTTTTTCATGCCCTCGCCGAAGCAACGGACCTGGACAAAGCGGGTCTTGATAGAGTACCACAGGCCCACACCCACCAGCAGGAAGATGAGGATATAGTTGCTGAGGTACTCGTTGATCTTGGATACGATGGGGAACAATACACTTTCTAACATACAATTTCTCTCCTTGCATAAAAAATAGAGCTGCCGGAAAACGGCAACTCTGGAGAAGTCTGGTCAAGCGAAAAACTCGTCTGCTCCGTCCTTTTGCCTGAGAGATTCGGCGCTCGCGCGCCTTGCACCTTCGGCACCCAACTGAATGGGATTCTCCAGAGTTCCCTCCCCATCCGGTCTTTCCATTCCGGGCGGTTCATCGGGCTGTATCTAATTGATGGACGTATGTTACCACATAACGGACATCTTTGCAACCCCCTTTTCGAAATTTTTATGAATAGACGCGCACCCTCCTGCTTTACGGTGAAAAAAAGCACCCCGTGACGGGGTGCTTTTGCTTACTTTTGCAGGGTAAACATCATCTGTACCGGGTTGTGATCGGAGTAGGCAAAGCCTGTATCCAAAACAGCGGCACTGTCCACGGCAACATTGGGGGTGACCAGAAAGCCATCCACGGTGAGGACATACTGGCCGTCGTGGTATGGACCGTCGGCGTTGCGACAGGATGGCACCGGATCGTTCTCGTCCAGTGGCGCCACCAACTGCACGTCATAGCTGTCGAACACGCCCTCCGGTATGGGCTGCGCCCAGGAATATTCCTGCTCCGCCGCGCCGAAATAGGCGGAGGAGTCCCCCAGCAGGTCCTTGTTGAAGTCGCCGCCGGCCACGCACCAGCTGCCCTTTTCGTACTCCGCCTGCATATCCGCCAGCAACAGCGCCAGCTGCTCCGTGGCGATGGTACCGTCACTGGTGTAGGCAGAGAGGTGCAGGTCGTAGAGCACCAGCTCACCGCCGCCGGAGACAGGGACACGGCTGACGGAGTAGCAGCGGTCCAGGTCCAGAAGCTTCATAAAGCTGGACTCCACCGGCAGCTCCACGCGGTCAGCTGCGGTGATATTCGCCGGAGAGAAGGTCAGCAGGCCGGACCGGGAGGCTCCGTGGGGAGCGGTCAGGGGATACAGAAGATAGGGCGAGTCGTAATTCTGGCAGAAAACGCTGCTCTTGTTGAAGAGGGCGGCATACAGCGGCTCGCGCTCGTCCACATGGTAGGTACGGGTGGAGCCGATATCCACCTCCTGCAGCAGGCAGAAGTCGGCGTTCTGCTGCTTCAGGTACCCAGCGATAGCGTCCATGTTGGCCGTCAGGCGTTCCTTTGACCAGGCGCGGGACTCCGTGCCGCCGTCCATGAAAAAGCCGTAGTCGTCCTCGTAAGCGCCGAAGCCGATGTTCCAGGAAACGACCGTATAGGCCGTATTCGTATCGACGGACCGGGCGGCATCGGTGGACTGCACCGGCGTCAGCATCTGGTCGCCGATACGGTGATAGTCGATAAACACATAGGCCACATAACCGCCCGCCAGCAGCAACAACGCCAGCAGAACGCAGAGAATGATCTTCACCCATTTTTTCACGGCACAGGCCCTCCTTGGTTTACTTTTTTCTGAATGTATAGTATACTCTTTTCAAACGTATTTGAAAAGAGGTATCCTGCTTGAAAAAGATCATTATTCGCTTCAACGCGCCGGTGATATTGTCCTTCGCCCTGCTGAGCCTGATCGCCCTGCTGCTGGGCAACTGGACCAGCGGTGCCGCCACGACGCAGTATTTCTCCGTGTACCGGTCCTCTCTGGCCGACCCTCTGACATATGTACGCTTTTTCGGCCATGTGCTGGGGCACTCCGGCTATGACCACTACATGGGCAATATGCTGCTCCTGCTGCTGGTGGGCCCCGGTCTGGAGGAGAAATACGGCAGCGGCACCATGGTGTGGATGATCGCGCTGACGGCGCTGGTCACCGGCCTGGTGAATTTTATCTTCTTTCCCCACACGGCGCTGCTGGGCGCCAGCGGCGTAGTGTTCATGATGATCGTGCTGTCCTCCTTTACGGCGGCGCGGAAGGGCGAGATTCCCGTGACGCTGATTCTGGTGGTCATCTTCTACCTGGGCGGCGAGATCATGGACGGACTGTTCAAGCAGGACAACGTCTCCCAGATCGCCCACATCGTAGGCGGCCTGTGCGGCCTGGTGTTCGGCTTTACCGTGCGGCGGGGACGGAGGTAACGGATGTACATAGCCATCGGCATTGCGGCGGCGCTGTTTGCCGCCGACCGGATATTGAAATATCTGTCCCGGACGGGGAAGCTGAAATGGGAGCGTCGGTATGTGCGCCTGACCCATCTGGAGAACCGGGGGTTCTTTCTGGGGCTGGGACAGAAGCACGAGAAGCTGCTGCGCTGGCTGCCGCTGGGCGTATGGCTGGCGGCGGCAGCGTGTCTGCTGCCGGAGCTGGGCAAGCGGGCCTTCGCAGCACAGCTGGGCATTCTGTCGGTGCTGCTGGGCGGCATCAGCAACCAATGGGACCGGCTGCGGCGGGGCAGCGTGACGGACTATCTCCAATTCCCCCACCGAAAGGCCAAAAAACGGGCGCTGGTGTGGAACCTGGCGGACTTCATGCTTATCGGCGGCGTGGTGCTGACCGTGGCCGGACTGGTGAAGGAACTTATCAAGAAATAAAAAACCGGGCCATCGGCCCGGTTTTTTATTTCTCCTTGTAGTACAAACGGCAGTGGCAGTAACCCTCGAAGTTCGGGTCGGCGATCTGGTCCTTGAACTCCTTGCACATACACCTGTTCTCCTCGGTGCGGGCCAGACGGCAGGGACAGTAGCCGCCGGTGCGTTTCAGGCCCTCGCGGATGGTTTTCACGATCTCGGGATCGTCATTGAGACGGACTTTCACAGAACAGCCTCCTTCCTCTCTGCGGTAAAAGGCCCGCGGCGCGGGCCTTTTATGTATTAACCGTGGGAATTGAACCAGTCCTCGCAGAACTTGGCGATGGACGGAACGATATCCTTGACAAAGCGCTTGGTGGTGTTGATGCACAGGTCGTAGGAGCCCTTGTCGCCCCACTTGCTGTCGCTGTACATCTGGTGGTGCTGGGCACGGTTGCGGTCGATCTGCTTCATACGGGACTCGATCTCCCGGGGCGTCAGATGCTCACCCTGCGGGGCACGGCGCTGGCAGCGCTCGATCTTGGAGTCCTTATCCGCATAGACAAAGATGTTCAGCGGGTCGTAGTCCTTGAGGATAACATCGGCGGCCCGGCCCACGATGACGCAGTCGCCTTGCTTGGCGAAGTTCTCGATGATCTGGCGCTGGGCCACTGCCACGCGGATGGGCTGCTCCATGATCTGGAAGGGCTGCATACCAAAGCGGTGCCCGATGGTCAGCGGATAGGCGGCTTCGATGCTCTTTTCGCCCACGTTGGCCACATAGTCCTCGTTGAAGCCGTTTTCCTTGGCGATCATCTCGATGATCTCGTGGTCGTAGCACGGAATGCCCAGGGCCTTGGCCAGACGCTTGCCCAGCTCACGGCCGCCGGAACCAAACTCACGGCTGATGGTAATGATCCTGCTCATAATGGAATACCTCCTCTTAATACTGATAGCAGCTGCCGCCCACGAACTCGCGGACGATGGAATTCAGCGGCACATAAGGCGTGTGCAAAGGCGGGACGCTCTCCACCACCTCTACCAGGTCGGTGAGGTCGTGCTCCTGCATATACTCCGGCGTCAGTTCCTGCCGGAAATTGGGGATGTTGGCCAGGCACTTGGCCAGGATACAGGGCTCATAGTCGTGGAAGGAGTCAATGTGAATGGCGGCGTTGCTCTTAAAGGGCCGGATATAGTTGACCTCGCCGGCGTTGACGCTCTCGGCACGCTCGACCGTCTCCCGCAGGGAGTGGCCCCGGGTGTTGTAGTCCCGGATGAGCCGGCGGGCCACGCGCAGCTGCTCGGGACGAACCACGCGGTCCTTATTGGTGAGGATACGGGTGCGGGGCGCCACATAGATGCCGGTGGCCGCGCCGCGGATCTTATCGAAAATCAGGGGGTTGAGCATATGGATCCCCTCGGCAATGACAATGCAGTCCTTGTCGCCCTGCATGGGCTTATAGCCGCCGGTAGTGCCAGTCTTGAAATCGTACCAGGGAATATCCACCTGCTCGCCGTCCAGCAGGCGGCCGATGCAGCTGACCAGCAGGTCCACGTTGACGCAGTAAGGGGACTCCCAGTCGGTAGCCTCCGGCGGACGCTGGTCCAGGGGCAGGAAAAAGTTGTCCATGCTCAGCAGGCAGACCTTGACGCCCAGATTTTCCAGGTAGTCGCGCAGGCGCATGGCGGTGGTGGTCTTGCCGCTGCCGGAGGGGCCGGTCAGCGCCACGATGCGGCGCTCACGCCCGGCGGACAGGACAGCCGCCGCAGCGGAGGACACCTTGTCGTGGAATACTTCCTCGCAGCGCAGGACGAACTGCGTCTCGTTGTTCATGGCCTGGTTAATGGTCTCCAGATCGATGATACGCATAAAGCCTCTCCTTTCAAGAGGGGGTAATACTTTATCCCGTATTATAGCACGGTATGGCCGCCGCGTCAAAGGGGCAAAGGCGTAAAAACGCCGCAAAATATACACGCCCCTTTCCCCCGGCCAGTGGCGCAATACTGCCAAAAAATGCAACAAAATGCCGAAACTTTCATTGCAATTTGCCGGTATTTATGGTAATATGATGTTAGGAATTTAACAATACTGCACAAACCCGCGTACTTCTGTGGCATAGCCGCCATTTCGGCCAGAAATGACGGCGGCGGGTAACACGAAAGGACGTGAGACTTGTTGGAGCACTCCCCCAAGATCATCGCCGTCGCCGGTAAGGGCGGCGTGGGCAAGACCTCCATCTCCGCCGCCTTTGTGCGGCTGCTGACTGAAGCGTACCCCGACAAGCGTATTCTGGCCATCGACGCCGACCCGGCGGTGGGACTGTCCACCGCGCTGGGCGTTGAGGTGAAAGAGACGCTGGACGACATCCGCAAGAGCATCGTGGCCTCGGTGGAGGACGGTGCGCCCCGGGAGGCCATCGAGCTGCTGAGTGAGGCACGATACCGCATTTTCGACACCATGGTGGAGCAGCAGCGGTTCTCGTTTCTCGCCATCGGCCGGCCGGAGACGGCGGGCTGCTACTGCAAGGTGAACGCCTATCTGAAGGAGGTCATCAACCTGCTGGCCAACGACTTTGACTACGTGGTCATCGACGGTGAGGCCGGCATCGAGCAGATCAACCGCCGGGTGATGGAGAAGGTGACGCATCTGGTGCTCATCACCGATCCCAGCCGCAAGGGTACACAGGTCATCGACACCATCAAGCGGGTGGCCGATGAGCTGGTGATGTACGACCGCTGCGGCGCTATCGTCAATCGGGTCACGGACCCGGCGCTGATTCCCTACATCCATATCAACGGCACGGAGATACTGGCCACCATCGGCAGCGACCCACAGCACGCCGCCAATGATATCCAGGGTCTTAGTGTTTTTGATCTGCCGGAGGATGCCCCTGTCATCCGCGGCGCACGCGAAGCCCTGACCAAGCTGGAGATCTTATAATTGAAATACATTAGGAGAGAGGTGTAATTCTTGAGAGACCTGAAGCATCTGATCTACTTCGAGAGCCTGCTGGAGAATGCCGACAATGATCTGGTAAAACAGGCACAGGCAGAGGGGAAGCTGGCCATCGGCTATACCTGCTACCATATGCCTGAGCCGCTGCTGAACCTGCCCGGCTGCTTCTCCGTCCGGCTCCGCGCCCCCCGCACCGGTTCACTGGACATCGCTACCTACTATATGTCCAACTACACCTGTGAATATGCGCGCGCCCTGGTGGAGCGCGGCATGGAGGGCGGCTACCAGTTCCTGGACGCGCTGGCCGGCGTGGACGCCTGTTCCATGATGAACCGCGCCATGGAGCACTTTGAAATTCTGCAGATGAATGACAAGCCCAACTTCTTTGTCACCCACTGCGACATCCCCTACAAGATCACCGACTACACGCTGGACTCTTACGTCAAGCAGATGCGCCGCCGGGTGCTGGATCCCCTGACGGAAAAGTACGGCGTGGATACCTCAGATGCCGCTATCCGTCAGGCGGTGAAGGAGCACAACGAGGTCTGTTCCATCATCAGCGAGATCGGCGAGCTGCGCAAGGAGGAAAACCCGGTCATCACCGGCTATGAGTTCCACGTGCTGAACCTGGTGAGCTTTACCTGTCCCAAGTACCTGATCCTGCCTTACCTGCGGGAGACGCTGACGGAGCTGAAAAAGCGCAAGCCGGATCCCAAGCCCGCCTTCCGTGCCCGCGTGGCCATCGTGGGCAGCGAGATCGACGACCCTCAGCTGACGAAGCTCATCGAGGGCTGCGGCGCACTGGTGGTGTCCGACCGATACTGCTTCGGCTCCACTCCCGGGCGGGAGATCATCGAGCTGAAGGACGATGAGGAGGCCCTGCCTCAGATCTGCATGCACATCATGCAGCACTCCGAATGCGCCCGCTACATCGCCGATGAGAAGGTGCAGCAGCGCCGCGAGACGGCGGATCGCCTGGCACGGGAGTATCACGCTGACGGCATCATCTATGAGCAGATGAAATACTGCGACTACTGGGGCTTTGAGCGCGCGCTGGTGAGCCACATCATGCATGAGGAGTATGACTGGCCGGTGCTGAGCATCGACCGTCTGTACAACAACGGCAACTCCGGCCAGCTGCGGACCCGCGTGCAGGCCTTTGTGGAGTCGCTGGAGATCAAGAAGCTCCACAAGCAGAACGGAGGTGCCAACTGATGGCTGACAAGAAGAAATTTCCCAATCCCGAATTCTTCCGCGCCAAGACTGAGATGGACTGGAAGGCGCAGGCCGCCAACCTGAAGGAGTTTGGCTCCATCGCTCTCGATCTCATCAAGGAGACGGACTGGAAAGCCTTTGGCCGGAAACAGAAGGAGCATTTCCTTGACAATATGAACCGTGTAGCACGGGAGGCCAAGACCGTTGCCGCCATGACCTGCGCGGAGCGCAAGGACCTGCTGCTCAACGGCGAAAAGCATCTGGGTGCCCTGTACCGTAAGGGTGACATGGCCACTGTCCGCCGGGAGTGGCGCGGCGTGGAGAGCACCCTCGTCGACTTCTCCGGCTGGCTGAAAACATGGGGCATGCTGCTGGCCACCTTCTCCAAGGATCTGATACCCGCCCTGAACACCACGTTCTGGTATCGCTGGATGATCTCCTATATGTGCTGCGTGAGCTTCATGGATAAGAACACCATGGGTCAACGGGGCAACGCCCTGAAAATGAGCCACCTGATGACCTACGACATTTTCCGCTATGTGGCGGAAAATCTGGTGTTCCTGGCCAAGTGCGATAAGAAGAACGGCAACAGCTCCGAGCTGAACAAGAAGGTCGTTCTGTTCGATGAGATGACCATGGGCCAGATCATGGCCGGCTTCCCCGACCTGCTGGGTATCCCCTATCAGCTGATGCCGGTGTTCCTGGTGTCCGAGATCGACCAGCTCACCTGCGTGCCCTACATCGACGCCGTGGAGTCCTTCGGCCTGCCGGCGGACTGCTGCCCGGTGCCGTCCTCCGAGTGCGGCGCGCTGGTCATCGATGCCCTGCCCCACATGGGCAAGTGCTTTATCTCCTCCTCCATGCCCTGCGACGGCTCCACTATGGCCTCCAGCTATATGTCCCGCCGCTTCCCCGACCTGCCCGTGTTCCACCTGTGCTTCCCGGTTCGGTATGAGGACGAGGAGACGGTGCAGATGGGCGCCGAGGATATCCGGGCGTGCATCAAGTTCATTGAGGAGCAGACCGGCGCCAAGTGGAGCTGGGACGCCTATTTCTCCGCCATGAAGCGCTTTAACGAGGAGACGCGCTACGAGCTGGAAAAGTGGGAGGTCAACAAGACCGCCTATCCCCAGATCATCGGCCCCAGCTACGAGCTGTTCCGCAAGTGGAACTACGAAATGGACGGCGGTATCGACCCGCGCGTCATGAAGACCTGCCGCAAGGTCAACGACCTGCTGATGCAGTCCTACCAGCGCCGCGACGAGGCGTGGGTGGGCAAGATGCGCTACCGCGGCATCGTGTGGAGCTGCCCCGCCCACTACTACGCCAACTTCTCCAACTGGCTGGCCAACTGCTGGGGCATCAACATCCTGGTGGAGATGGAATCCCTGAACTTCACCAAGCCCCTGGAGACAGAGGACAAGGAGGAGGCACTGCGCGATCTGGCGCGTCTGTACGAGCGTATGGTCATGCGCCGTCACACCAACGGCGGCTACCAAAACGTGGTGGACGAGCTGTGGCGCCAGTGCGAGGCGTGGAACACCAACATCATCATCATGTACCAGAACGTGGCCTGCAAGAACATGGCCACCGTACAGGGCATCCTGGACGAGCAGGGCCGCGAGCGCGGCTATCACATGATCTGGATCGAGCATGACCTGATGGATCCCCGCACCGTCTCCCGCAAGACCATGCGCGACAAGGTCAACGAGTACATGCGCACGGTCATGCGCGCCGAGCCGATCGATCCCTCCCTCTGCGATTTCGACGACGAAAACTGCATGTAATATTCTCAACTACTACATATATAAAGGAGTTTACGACTATGAAATACTACGGCGGCTGTGATGTGGGTTCCACTTATACCAAGGCGGTCATTCTGGATGAGAACGGCAAGATCTGCGCCGACACCACCATCCGCAGCAAGATCAATTCCGAAGTCTCCGCAAAGCTGGCTATGGAGGAGGTTCTGAACAAGGTGGGCTTGAACTCCTCCGAGGAGCTGGGCTATCTGATCGGCACCGGCTACGGGCGCAACAAGGTCCCCTTCGCCGACGAGAATATCTCCGAGATCTCCTGTCACGCCATGGGCGTGCACGTCACCGATCCCAGCGTCAAGGCCATCATCGACATCGGCGGCCAGGACGTGAAGGGCATCTCCATCGACACGGACGGCACCGTGAAGAACTTTGCCATGAACGACAAGTGCGCCGCCGGCACCGGCCGGTTCTATGAGGCTATGGCCCGCAGCTTCGAGATGACGCTGCCCGAGTTCTCCAACCTTTCCCTGACGGCCAAGAACGTTATCCCCATCACCGCGCAGTGCACCGTGTTCGCCGAGAGCGAGGTCATCACCCTGGTGGGCGAAGGCAAGCCCATGGACGAGATCGCCGCCGGCATCCAGATGGCCGTGGCCAAGCGCTGCTTCGTCATGAGCAAGAAGGCCGGCGCCACCGACGCCATCACACTGACCGGCGGCTGCGCCAAAAATGCCGGTTTGAAGCAGGCCATCGAGCACGTGCTGAAGCTGAAGGTCATCGACCTGAAGACCGACCCCCAGCTGATGGGCGCGCTGGGCGCCGCCGAGTACGCGCGGCAGAAGGGCATGGCCCGCGCCTGAACACCTCTTGCCATTTAAGGAGGCTACGATATGTGTAAGGTTTTCAAATTTCTCTTTAAGCTCATCCGTATTCTGGCGGTGGCCGTGGGCGCACTGTTCGTCGTGTACTTCTGGAACCTGGACCAGAAGCTGCTGGGCTGGGCCTATGTGCAGGTCAACAAGATCTTTGACCGCAAGAAAGTGGATATCAAGTTCTGATGGAGCTGTATAATCCGATCATACGGGAGGTGGAGGCGCTTGCCGGCGCCTCCACGCCCAAGCGGTACGCCTATGACCCGGCGGAGGCCTGGGAAGATACCGGGGCTTTCGAGCTGGTCATGCTGCGGGACGCCGCCTATGAGCTGGGCGGCAGCGGCAAAAGCGCGGTGAATTTCACCTGTGTGACCTCCTCTGCGGAGCTGGTACCCGGGGACGAGATCGTGGTCTGTGGCCCGGACCTGAACGAGTTGAACGGCGACAGCCACTATGCCCGCATCGCTCTGCTGCGGGTGGGCGATATCGAGTCCGATGACGAGGACGACACGGAGCAGGCCTTCCGGGCCATCCAGGACATGGACTTTGTGAAGTACCATGTGTTCCCCAAGGGCTATATGATCCGCACCAGCTCGGAATCCAGCCGGGAACAGGTGCGTATCAGCCGGGAGGCGGTGCAGAAGGGCATGACGTTCCGCCGCATCGGCGCGGACTTTATCCGGCAGTATAAGCAGAACCGCAACATTCTGGCGGTGAAGCTGCTGTTTATCACCGCGCCGGAGGCGGACTACGCGGCGCTGACCAGGGACGCCAAGACGGTCAAGGACATCACCATGAGCCTGACGAAGATCCTGGAGGGAATGCCCACCGACTGCGGCTCCTGCAACCTGAAGGCCATCTGCGACGAGGTGGAGGGTATGCGCGAGCTGCACTTCGGCAAGGAGCATCACACCACGGAGTGAGCCCTCTCCCCTATCCACAGGCAAAAGAACGGCCCACAGGGCCGTTCTTTTTTGTTCGTGTGCCGGAAGGCCGTCCATCGAAGGACGGCCTTTTGCACAAAAGGATACCCGCCGGAGGGCGGGTATCCTTTTCTTCTTTTCAAATGCGGCGGTCACGCTGCTGGCTGTTGTAGTGCTTTTGCAGGAGAGGATAAATGACCTTGTAGATCAGCTTGTTCTCCAGATTGAGATAATAGATGGTGAACGTGCCCGCAAACAGCAGCGCTGCCGTGATGAGCAGGCTTTTCAGCAATTTAGCTGCGAATTTCATATGGTTCCCTCCTTACCAGGCCAGACTGTCATCGAAGTCCACCAGCGTGGGGTCCAGCGGTGCCTCGTTCAGTACGACGGTCATGTATTTGTTGACGGTGTTCCGCATATCCCGCCGGGAGATGGTACGGCAGTCCTCCAGGTCGTGCTCCAGGAATATGAAGTGGAAGCCCAGGTCACGGGCCTGCTCCTCCATGAGAGCGTGGACACCGTTCATGCCCTTACAGGCCACATTGTCATTGAAGATGACCATGTCGCAGTTGAATTTGCTGGCCCACTCCCACACAGCGTTGACATTGTCCCAGCCGCCCACGGCATGGTGGCGCATGACGCCCTTTTCGGAGAAGAGGGCCAGGTCCTGAATGGCCTGTTCCGGGTCGGTGGTGGAGATCATGTTGTGACCCATGGTGGAGTCCATATTCAGCACGATATTGATGCCCCAGCAGTTCTGGACCCAGGTAGGGAAATCTGTGTAATACACCGCGGAGGGACCCCACAGGAATGCCCGGTGGCGGGTAGTACCGCCGAAAGGCTCATGCTTCCGTTCGTAGGCCTCCAGCATGAGCTTCAGCACCTTGCGGTCGTTTTTAGTGAACTGGTCCTCCTGGCCGTTGACGGAAGCCCAGGAATATAACCGATACAGACTCTCGGCAATGCCGCAGAGGGCGGAGTAAGGCGTCTTGAACAGCTCCCATTTCTCCAGCTCGATGCGGTTCTGCTCGTTCATGTGCTCAGCGCGGGCGAACAGGGCCTCCCAGTCGTACTTGACGCCGTAGTTCTCCTGAATAAAGGCGATGGCATCCCGGAGGACCTGGGTGGAATAGGGGTGCGCGCCGGGCTCGTTGTGGATCATGGCCATGGTAACGGGGAAATCCGGCAGACCGAAGCGGCGGCGCTGGAACATGGAGGTGGCCTCGCTGGCGTTGCAGGGCATATTGGTAGTCAGAACAGCGCGGCCCACAATGGGGAAATCGTCGTCGATGGCAACGCCGGTCTCCGCCGAGCAGCGGGAGCAGACATCGGCGGCCAGGCCGAAAGACTCGGCCACATCGATGTAGTAGGGTTCCAGGTGTTGGTCGATGTCACAGATGATGAACTCCGGCAGTGTTTGGATGGGGATGGGGATCAGGCCGGGGAAGCCGGTCATAAACAGGGGCGGCATGACCTCGTCCATGGGAACGATGTTGTCGCTGTCCCTTCCGCCGCCCAGACGCTTGTCGTTGGCCAGGACCAGGGCGATCTTTTTCGTGAGGCTGCTGACGATACAGTGCATATTCATGTGGGCGATCTTCAGCTCGTCCTCCCGGTAGCCCTCAAACAGCCGGTCAATAAAGGCGAAGGTGCCCAGATAGGAGCCCATCCAACGGTACTCCCAGAAGCCCTTGAGGATCGGCACCGGGGCGGAGGCCACCATTTTGCCCATGGCCAGCAGGTTGTTCAGCCAGGCGGTGTAGTCCACAAAGGTATCCTTCACACCGCGCCACTCCCGGTGGCGGGCGATACCGGTCTTATCCTCATAGCGGCTGCGAAGACCGCCCTTGCCGTTAGCTGCCTGCCACTTGGGGTCAAAGCGTTCCAGCTTTTTATCGATCACGCCGATGACGGCATTTGTCCACTGCTTCAGTACCATGGTCACACCTCCTTATGGCCCAGCTTTTTGATCTCCAGACTCTCGACAAAGGCCTGGAAGCGGGTACGCAGCTGACCGACGCTGCCCAGGGTGTACTCCTTCTCGATGGTGCAGCAGGGGATGCCCATCTCCTGCTGAAGCACGTGGCTGGCCAGCACCTTTTCATAGCTCCAGAACTCGCAGAACTTCATGCTCTCGTAGATGATCCCGTCGGCGCCGTAGTCCTCCGCCAGACGGCGCAGCTCACTGTGCCGCTGGTCGATCTTGGCGCCGTCCATAAACCGGACGCACTGGTTGTGGTGCAGATAGTGCCGACATACCGCGTCGAAGGCCGTCTCGCCGCCGTGGATCTCGATCTCCTCCCGGCCGGGGAAGGTGCCGAAGCAATAGCGATCTGCCACCACCATGGCACCGCAGCTCTCCAGCAGCTTGGTAAATTCCGGGTCGTCGATCTCGCTTCCGGCCAGCACGACACGGGCACGGAAGGGGAATTCCGCCTCCGGCCGGCGTGTTTTCAGCTCCGCCAGCGTCTCCTCCAGATACGGCAAAATCAGGTCATGGGGACAGACCTGACTCACCAGGACGATGACGTGGTATTCATAGCCGGTGATGACCGGGTTTTCCGCCTTACGGAGGTCGCCGATCTCCGTGATGACCCGGCAGAGACGGTTGTGCTTTTCAATGGCGGCACGAATCGCATCGTCGGAGGTGTCCACGCCGAAGCTGTCGCGCAGGGCGTCCAGTACCTTTGCTTTCAGCTGGGCTTTGTAGTAGTCCAGGCTGGTCCGGTCGCCTTTCATGGGTGGGTCGATGATGGTGGTGATAAAGCGGTCGTTCTTCACCGGCTTCAGCAGGGTAAAATGCTCCTCCATGCGCTCCATGGCGGCGCAGCCCTCCGCACCGAACAAAGCGTTCAGATAGTTGAAGCCGCCCTCGATGGCCCGCTCCAGGATGCAGCGGACATAGGGACAGTTGCGGTTTGTCATGTAGTAGGACGCGATCTCTGCGGTGCCGCTGTTGGGGGCCCGAAGGCGGCTGGAAAAGCAGCCTGGCAAATTCAGCAGCACTTCGGGTATATAGTAGCAGTTATATCCCAGAGCCAGCTGGCCCTCCGCCGCGGCGCGCTGGACCAACTCGTTGTTGGCCTGCTGTAAAAGGTCCTCAAACCAGATCAGGTGCTTCAAGTCTTTCATGGGCAAAACTCCTTCTCAATGGGGACTTCTCCCCGGATTTGGGTCGTGGGTCTTGCTGGTTCACACACTATTTATATTTTAGCATTTTTCAACTATTTTTGCAACTATTTGCGCCGTATTTTTTGTCGTTTTGGAAAAAGAATGACCGCCTCACGGCGGTCATTCTTTTTCTGATTTACTGCCACAGGGAGCAGAGCAGGTCGGTGTAGGCGGTGGGATCGTCGATGGGCAGACCGGCGATCAGCTGTGCCTGGTTGTAGAAGACCTGGGCGAACTTTTTGGCTTTCTCCGGGTCGGTGAGCCGGGTCTTTTCGAAGGTCAGGAAGGCGGGGTGATCCACGTTGATCTCCAGAATACGCTTGGCCTTGAGCCCCAGCTCCGGCTGGGCAGCCGTGAAGTACTTTTCCATCTCGAAGGTAACGCCCTCACCACTGGAAAGGCAGACCGGGTGGGTCTTCAGGCGAGCGGAGGCCTTGACCTCACTCACCTGACCGCCCAGGGCCTCCTTGATAAAGGCAAAGGCCTCCTTGTACTGCTGCTCGTCCTGTTCCTGCTTCTCGGCCTCACCGGGCAGGTCCAGATCGCCGTCGGTGGCGGAACGGAAGGGCTTATCCTTATAGGACCTCAGGATATCGGGCAGAAACTCGTCGGCTTTGTCGGTAAAGTAGAGTATCTCCATGCCCCGGTCCTTCAGCAGTTCCGTCTGGGGAATGTGGTCCACAGCGTCCACCGTGTCGCCGGAGGCAAAGTAGATGTACTTCTGGCCCTCCTGCATACGGGAGACGTACTCGTCCAGCGTCACCAGCTTTTTCTCGGTGGAGGAATAGAACAGCATCAGATCCTGAAGCATATCCTTTTTCTCGCCGTAGTTGTCCATGGCGCTGAGCTTGATCTGGCGGCCGAAGGACTGCCAGAAGGACTCATACTTCTCGCGTTCGTCCCGCAGCAGACGCTCCAGCTCGGCCTTGACCTTTTTTTCCAGGTTGGCGCCGATGAGCTTCAGCTGACGGTCGTGCTGCAAAAGCTCACGGGAGATATTCAGGTTCAGGTCCGGGGACTCCACCACACCGCGGACAAAGTTGAAGCACTCGGGCAGCAGCTCCTTGCACTTGTCCATGATCATCACGCCGGCGGAGTACAGCTGCAGCCCGCCCTCGAACTCCTCGGAGTAGTAGCGCAGGGGCGCCTTCTCCGGTATAAACAGCAGAGCCTTATAGGTCACGGCGCCCTCGGCTGAGACGGTGATGACACTCAACGGCGGCTGGCTGTCCGCAAAGCGCTGCTGATAGAACTCGTCGTATTCTTCTTTCTTGACGTCAGCCTTCTTCCGCTGCCACAGGGGCACCATGCTGTTCAGCGTCTCCCACTCGAACTTCTCCTCGTACTCGGGGTTCTCCTGGGTGCTGCCCTCCTTCAGCTCCGGATGGGGCATGAGCATACGGATGGGGAAACGGATATAGTCGGAATACTTCTTCACCAGCTTGTACAGGGGGTACTCCCGCAGGTACTGGCTGTATTCGTCCTTTTCCTCCTCGGTGTCGGGCTTGATGTGCATGATGATATCGGTACCCACCGTATCCTTCTCGCAGGGCTCAATGGTATAGCCATCCACGCCGGTAGACTGCCACTTCCAGGCCTGGTCCTCGCCGTATTTCTTCGTAATGACGGTGATCTCGTCGGCCACCATGAAAGCGGAGTAGAAGCCCACGCCGAACTGGCCGATGATGTCGGTATCGGCGCTCTCGTCACCCTCCACCTCCTGGCGGAATTTCAGACTGCCGGATGAGGCGATGACGCCCAGGTTGTTCTCCAGCTCCTCCTGGCTCATGCCGATGCCGTTATCGCTGACGGTCAGCAGGCGGCGCTCCTTATCGATGGACAGCTTGATCTCAAACTGATCCCGGTTCAAGCCCACCTTGTCGTCCGTCAGGCTCAGGTAGCACAGCTTGTCGATAGCGTCGGAGGCGTTAGAGATGATCTCCCGCAGGAATATCTCCTTGTGGGTATAGATGGAGTTGATCATCAGGTCCAGCAGGCGTTTGCTCTCCGCTTTGAATGCCTTTTTCTTCATACTTGCTCAGATCTCCTTTGCTCTTCCCCGCCCTTCCCTGCGCGGTGCGTGGAAACGCGGGGCTTTGTTTAAGGGAGATGCGCCCCGGCGCATCTCCCTGTGGTATACGCGTTTCGCTTACGCGAATTTTTTGCGGCTGATGAGCCAGCCCACGCAGGACAGCAGCGCCACCGCGCCGGACACGATCATCACGACCTTGCACACCGGCGGAATGAACTTCTGCACCTTTTTGCCCACGCCGCAGGCCGCCTTGCCCAGCAGGCCCTTCACAGCCTTGCCCACGGCGGACACCGCCGTGCCGGCAGCCTGCAATACGATGTGCGCCAGCTTCTTCGCCAGCTTTGCAGCAGTGGCCAGCGTCTTTTTGGCGATACCGCCCGCCATGTGTAAAAACTTCCTCATGGTCAGCCCTCCTTCGTTTTATACCAGTCGATGATCGGTGTCAGGTTCTCCGCGCTGACGGCGCTGGCACCCTTGGTCGCCATGTCGTAGGTCAGCTGCTGGGCGGGGCTGAGACTGGCCTTCCCCGCCAGCGTTTTGCGGATCTCTTTGCACTTCAGCTGCATGATCCACTTATAGGGTCCGTGCAGCTTGTTGATATCGAAGCCGCCCTGCAGGGTGAATACCGGCACCTCCGCCGGAATGCCCCTCTTGGCCCGGACCTTTTCGGCTCCGGCCTGACTGGCGGGACCCATGCCCACGGCGCAGACGGCGCGGATATCAAATTCTTTGGCCGCTTTCGCATATCCCTGGACCTTGCCGGCCATGAGCCAGCCCAGGTAAATGACCGCCCTGCCCGGATGGGGATCGGCGCCCCACTTGGCGTCGGTCACGGGCAGATCCAGTGCGGCGCCCAGCAGGCGGGCGTACTGCGCCGTGTAGCCGGAATTGGATGTGTAGACGATGCCGGAAATCATAGTCTTCCTCCCTCTCTGTCACTCACGTTTAGTATAGTCCCCCGCCCTGCCGCTGTCAATGCCGCAGGGCGGTATTCAGACATTCTGCCGCCGATGTCCGGAGCGCTACCGCATAAAGCGGTCGATGGCATCGTTCAGCGCCTGGATGGCCTCCTGGTCACCGGCCTCCACCGCATCCACGATGCAGTGGCTGATGTGATCCTTGAGAATGGCGCGGCCCGTGCCGTTCAGCGCGGAGATCACCGCGCTGAGCTGCACCAGCACCTCGGCGCAGTCCTCGCCGCGCTCCACCATCTTCCGCACGGCGTCCAGATGGCCCTGTGCCCGGCTGAGCCGGTTCAGCACGGCTTTGGTCTGGGCATGGGAATGGTGGTGGCTGTGGCTGTGCTCATAGACATGGCCGTTCTCGTCCACATGGGTGTGGGTATGGTTGTGTTCGCTCAAGGGTATCGCCTCACTTGTTATACTCATATCGGGGCTTGTCCATATCGTACTTCTGCTTCAGCGGATCGCGGCGCTCCATGCGGTCGTAATGGCGGCACAGGAACGGCTCCACACCGTAGAACAGCGCCTTGCCGTCCAGGTCGAAGAAGAACACGGCGAACAGTGCGGCGTAGACGCCCAATCCGATCAGGACGACCTTTTTCAAAATCTTGAATACAGTTTTCATGTTCTCTTCCTCCTCTTACCAGCTCATAGAATCGTCGAACTCCAGCAAAGACGGATCCAGCGGCTCCTCCTGCATGACGGTGGTCATGTAGTCGTTGATGATGCTGCGGATCTCGGCCCGGGAGACATTACGCTTGTCGGGCAGGGCATGGGGCATCCAGATGGCGTGGATATTGCGGGCGCGGAACTCATCCTCGAACAGGCCGTGGACGCCCTGCATACCCTTGCACAGCAGCTGGTCGTACATCATGACCATGTCGCAGTGGAAGCGCTCCATGTTCTCCCACAGCTCGAAGATGTGGTGCATACCACCCACAGCCATGCGGCGCATCGGCGCCCACTCGTGGTAGGTCGCCATGTCCTCCAGGGTGTGCTCGTAGCCGTCGGTGCGGAGGGTCATGTCGAACATCAGGGAGTCCATGTTCATGATGGTGTTCAGGCCCCAGCAGTTATAGGCCCAGGTGCACCAGTTGGAATAGTACAGCGGCGCACAGGACCAGGCAATGACGCGGTGGCGGGTCAGCGGGAAGTTGTTGATGCGCTGCTCCACGCACTTCTCCATGATCTTGCGGACCTTCTTGTCCGTCTCGTGCCAGATGGGCAGATCGCCGTACTGAGACTGGTAAATACGGTACAGCGCCTGGGACACGCCGTTGATGGGATAATAATTGGTGTTGGCCGCCACATCCCACTTCTCCCACTCGAAGCGCTGGAGCTCGTTCTGGCTCTCCAGCTTCTTGCACAGCTGCTGGTAGTCGAAGGGAACGCCGGTCTGCTCCTCGATGAACTTCCACGCCTCCTCGATCTCCTTCATGCAGTGCTTGTGGACCAGCGGATCGTCGAACTGCATGGGCTGGGGCATGGCGAACAGGGGCTTGTCGATGAGCCAGTCCTGAATGATGGACGTGGCCACGGAGCCGTCGCAGGCCTCGTTGGAGGTGATGACCGCCTTGTAGTAGTCGGGCACATCATCCAGCACGAACAGTCCGGCCTCGGCCTGACACATGGGGCAGGGGTCACCGGGCAGGCCCAGGGACTGCACCGCGTCGATGTAGTTGAGGACCGTGTGGTTGTTCACATGGCAGGTGACGAAATAGGGGATCATCTGCAGGGGGACGTTCTCCACTTCCTTGCTGAAGGGATAGAAAATGCCGCCCCACACCGTCTCATCGTGGGCGATGGTCTTGTCGTGCCGCGCCTGGACCTTCTTATTCCCCTTGTTGGTGTTCAGGTCGTTGCGGAACATCTGCATGAACTGGTAGATAGTGGCGTTGGTCATGGCCCGATAGTGCAGCGGACAGGCGCGCAGCGCCTCACCCCGCAGGCCCTCCATGCCGCGGTCGAACCAGTGGAGCACGGGCAGATAGGTCTGGCCCATCCAGCGATAGCGCCAGCAGCCCTTGGCAAAGGTCCAGATGCCGCCGTAGCGCATCACATCGTAGACCAGCATACCGTAGTTGTACAGCCACACCTTGTTGAAATAGTAGAAGGTGTCCTTCACACCGCGCCACTCGCGGTGCTTGTACAATCCGGTCTTGTCGCAGTACAGGTCGCCCAGGCGGCGCTCGCCGTGGGGCTTGCCGTACCAGAAATCCTTAGCCAGCTTTTTATAATCCGTGGTCTTGACCTTCTCCACCACGTTTTTCAGATCAAATTTCTTCATCTCTTCACGCCCTCCTGGATCTTCTTGATCTCCACGCTCTCAATGAACGCCTGGAACCGGGTACGCAGCTGGCCGCTGGCCGCGTTGATATACTCCTTCTCGATGGAACAGACAGGATAGCCGAAGTCGCGCTGGAGAACGACGGTATCGATGACACGCTCATAGCTCCAGTACTCGCAGAACTTATTGGAGGCCACGATGATGCCGTCCGCCTTGTACGCCTTTGCCAGGTCGGCGATGTGCTGCTTGCGCTGGCGCATCTCATGCTGCTCCATAAAGCGGGTGCACTGGCTGGTGAGCAGATAGTGGCGGGCGATGGCACGCAGCGGCGTCTCCCCTTCCCGGATCTCGATGGGCAGACGGGACTCCATGCCGCCGTAGCAGTAGCGGTCCGCCACCACCAGGGCGCCGCAGCTTTCGATAAGCTTGGTAAAGTCCGGGTCGTCGTTCTCGCTGCCGGCCAGCAGGACCTTGCAGCGGTACTGGGGTCTGGCGTCCGGCTCACGGGTCTTCAGCTCCTCCAGCGTCTCGCGGAGCTTGTCGATGATCAGGTACTTGGGACAGGCCAGGGTCACCAGGTTGATGACATGGTACTCATAGCCGGTGATGGTGGGCACGTCCAGCTTGCGGTAATCGCCGATAGCCTGCATAATACGGCAGAGCTCGTTGTGGCTCTCGATGGTCTGGCGCAGGGCCTCGTCAGAGGTGTCCACGCCGTAATTGTCATGGAGGAAATCCAGGACGTGGGCCTTGATCTGTGCCTCATAATGGTCAATACTGTTTTCCGTCTTTTTGAACGGGACATCCATGAACTCGCACTTGAAGCGCTCATTCTGGATGATATCCATACGCTGGAGGTGCTCCTGAAAACGGCAGGTCACGGTGCAGGTCTCGGTAGCCAGCTGGGCATCCAGGAAATTGAAGCCGCCCTCCAGGGCACGCTCAAGAAGGCTGCGGCCGTAGTGACAGGTGCGGGAAGACATATAATAGGTCGCCATATCAGGGGATGTGCAGCGGGGGGCGCGCAGGCGCACAGAGAAGCAGCCGGGCAGGTCCAGCAGCACCTCCGGCATGAAATAGCAGGTGTAGCCTAAAGCCAGTTTTCCGTCACTTTTCGCCTGCTTCACCAGGTCGTTATTGGCCTCTTGCAGCAGATTCTCAAAGTAAATCAGATGTTTAAGGTCCCTCATCTCTCGTCCTCCTTGCTGCGCGGAACGCGCAGTATTATCCAGTAAAATTATACATAATTGCAGAAAATTTGTCAATGGAATTGTGCTGTTTGCACAGATTTTTGACATTTCCAGGAGATGTGTCTGTTATCGTCTGTTTTTTGACGATTTGGGGAGGAAAATTGACTTTTCAGCGCCGCCGTGGTAGAATAAGCACAGAAAAAACGGAGGTGCGGATATGTGTACTATTGACGAGAAAGCGGCCGTACATTCGGCCGATCATGCCGGTGCAGACGCGCCGCACGCACACGCCCATACCCATGAGCATGGGCACGATCACGGGCATACGCATGAGCACCACTCGCCGGAGGAGACGGTGGCGCTGCTGGCGTACATGGTGACGCATAACCAGCACCACGCCGAGGAGCTGCACGAGCTGGCCCACAGCGTAGAGGGCGAGGCCGCGCAGCTGCTGCACGAGGCAGTGGTGGACCTGACCGTGGGCAACGAGAAGCTGGCGGAGGCCCTGCGGATCCTGAAAGGAGAGGAATAAACGATGTGTCTTTCCACAGTATGGACGGCGGAACGGCAGCCGGTGTGCAAAAACGTGGCGTCCGTGACACAGAAGGACGGACAGCTGGTGTTCACCGATATCATGGGTATCCCCACGGTGGTAAATGGGCAGATCGAGAAGATCGACCTGATGGAGAACGAGATCATTATCAGAAAAGCGACCGCCTGATGGCGGCCGCTTTTCTGTCTGCCGGCGGAGCAAAAAAGAAAGCCCTTTCGGGCTTTCTTTTTTGTTGACTTAGTGCCGCTTTTTGCCGGCCCACGCCATGCCGGTCACGGACAGCAGAGCCGTCACGGCGTAGATACCCACCCCCGCGTCAAAGGTCTTGGGCGAGTCAGTCTTGGTGTCGGTCGTAGTGGGGGCGTAGTAGTAATAGGAGTTGGAGGACCAGACAGCTGTGAGAACGTATGCATCGCTCACGGGCGGAATGATCTCACCGTTGCTTGCTGTTGGGATATTGTATTGGCTGGTGTAGGTCTTCCCTTCTGCATCTTTCCATCCCTTGAAGGTATAGCCGGACTTGCTCAACGTAGGCAGGGAAACGCTCGTTGCAAACGAATGTATCCGGGCAACGACTGCATTATTATCCTCCAGCCTCACAGTATAGCCATCCTCTCCATCACCTCGAGGACTTCTGAAATCTTCGACTATATCATCCTCTGTAGCTGCTGCAACAGCGTCATTAATATTTGTGAAATAGCTGTACTTACCGCCGGCGTAAACCTCGTACTTCAATCCATCGGCAAGATAGGTCAGATCTACGCTATTAGAGAAAGTGCCGCCGGAGACGACTTCTTTGTTCTCCATAGTTCTTAAATCAACCGCACCGCCATTCGTGCTATTGCCTTCAAATGTTCCATTTTCAATTCTGAGTGTGGCATAGCTTTCATCTGCGACAGTACCACCCCCCGAAGTCTTGTTCGGAATCCCCTCACAGATGGCATTTCCATTTTGGGACACAAACTTTCCGTTCTTTATGGTAACATCCAGCTTATTCGCGTAGCCCTTGTTGCTTGTCATGCTCAATGCCGCGCCGGTTAATACCGCGCTGTTGCCGTCATCGCTGCCCGGGACAGCGTACGCTCCGTTAGCTGTATACGTTCCGCCATCAATAACAAATGTACCGGACTTCACGGACAGCGCCGTGCCTCCCGTAATGGTTGTATCTTTCAGTGTCCACTCGGCGTAACCGGCCGCATATATTCCCGCTTTCGTGTTATCCGCCCCGATAACCGCGCCCGTCAGGTCAACCTTGGTTACACTGCCGGTCGTCTTGTTGCACCGGCCATTTGTATAAATCGCGCCGTTGGTCGAACCAAAGAAGTTGATCTCCACGCCATAATATCTTTCATTTTCCGGTGTATCGGCTACCCCTGTTTCACTCGGAGACTGCATCACCGCATAGCCGTACGCCGTATTTGTGCAGGTAACTGTGATTCCTTTTTTGACTGTAATCACGCTATACCCAGCACCCTGATCTGTTGCTGCGCCTACCGCCTTGAGCGCATACGGACTGCTTGTCGTGTAAGTGCCAGTTCCCGACAGCGTCAGGCTGCCGTGATCTACCTCAATATAGGAGCTGCTGTTGATATTCTTTCCGTTCATATCGATGGTGATAGAGCGGCCATCGGAGATCTTGATGACCTCGGACGGTGTCACATCCACCATCAGCTTGATGGTATCGCCGTCCTGCGCGGCGTCGATTGCGGCTTTCAGGCCAGCGGCATCGGAGAGCTCCGTCTCCGCGGCGAAGGCCACGGTGCAGAGGGACAGCGCCATGACCAGCGCCAGTATGGTTGCCAACAATTTTTTCATCGTTTCTACCCCGATTTCTTTAGATTTCCGCAGGGACCATCGTTTTAAGCTCGTTAAAACGCAAATGCAGAGGTACCTCTGCCACCCTGTCGGTTGGTTTCATTATAACAAAGATTTCCTATTTGACAAGGGTTTTTTGAATCATTCTGGCATGGAAAACGAAAAATGACCGGGATACCCGGTCATTTTTCACTTTATCTGCGGACGACCTCGCGGCCGTCGGACCAGACAGAGACGATATTGTGGCGGTGGGTCATGTAGATGGCGCGCTCGAAGCGCTCCTCCACGTTCAGGGGATGGGCGGCCTCTGGGAAGTCGCCGTCGTCGATGACCACGGCGTGGAGCTTATCTCCCACGGCGAAGCCCTCCCCTGCCCCGAAATACTTGTGGCCGGAGGTGGTGCCCAGGTAATAGCCCTCGGCCACGGTCAGGAACTCGGGGTGCTGCTCATCGGTGACGCGGCGGGCCTTGGAGGTGCGGATGGACATGGTGATGACCTTGTACATGGGCAGCTGGGCGCCGCCGGCGATATCGCTGCCCAGGGTGACCCACAGGCCCTCGTTGACCATACGGCGGACGGGGCAGATGCCGGAGCAGATGTTCACGTTGGAGTCGCCGCAGTGGACCACCACCACACCGGCGTCACGAATGGCGGCGCGCTCGCGCTCGTCGGACCAGACGCAGTGGGCCATGAGTGTGTGGTCCTTCCATAGACCGTACTTGTCGTATGTCTCCCAATACTGGCTGCACTCGGGGTGCAGTTCCTTCACCCAGGCGATCTCGTTGGTGCTCTCGGACAGGTGGGACTGGACGTACAGCCCCCGCTCGTTGGCCAGCTTTCCCAGCTGGGTCATCAGCTCGTTGGTGCAGCTGGGCGTGAAGCGGGGCGTGAGGATAGGCTTGACGTGCTCAAAACGGCAGGCGTCCAGCCAGCGGAGCGTCTCCTGCACGGACTCCTCCGTCGTCTCCTGCAGCTTGCCGGGCAGGCCGTTGCGGTCCATGTTGACCTTGCCCACATAGCCGGTGACGCCGGCGCGCTCCAGCTCGTCCATGAGGACGAGGGTAGCGTCGGTGTGGAGGGAGGAGAACATACAGACGCGGGTGGTGCCGTTGGTGATCAGGTCTGTAGCCAGCCGGCGGTAGACGCGGCGGGCATAGTCCAGGTCGGCGAACCGCGCCTCCGTGGGGAACGTGTAGGTGTTGAGCCAGTCCAGCAGCGGCAGGTCCATCCCCATGCCCAGCATGGGGTACTGGGGGGCGTGGAGGTGCATATCTGCGAAGGACTGCATGATGATGCGGTCGCCGAAATCGCGGACCTCCGCGCCCTCCAGATGGGCGGGCAGATCGGGATAAAGGCCGGTAATAACGCCGTCCTCCAGCACCAGGCAGCCGTGCTCGAGAATGTCCAGGCGGCCCATGGCGGGCGCATGGACGATATTGCCGCGTAAGACCTGTGTCATGGTGAGGTACCTCCTGCAAGCAAAATAAAAATGGATGCTCCGATGCACCCTGCATCGAAACACCCATAGCAGAGCCGTCGGCGGCTCCGTAGAAACGCCCGCGCCATTCTCGCGGGGCTATATGAGCTGTATTACGGGATATATTGTACCACATTCCTGATGGATTGGCAAGAGAAAATCCCCGGCAAATGCAGGGCATTTGCCGGGGGATGCTACATTTTACTCCACGGTGACGCCGCGCTTCTTGAACTCGCTGACCATGAGATCCAGGTCGGGCTCGATGTGAATGGGCTCGCCGGCGGACTTGATGGCATTGGCCACGTCCTTCAGGCCGTTGCCGGTGACGACGCTGACCACGGTAGCGTCGTGGGGGATCAGACCCTCCTCGCAGGCCTTCTTCAGCGCTGCGGCACCGGTGACACCGGCAGGCTCGCCGAACACGCCGCAGGTACGGCCCAGCAGGCGCTGGGCGGCCAGGATCTCCTCGTCGGAGACGTTCACGGCGATGCCGTTGGACTCGCGGATGGCCATGAGGGCCTTATCTGCATTGCGGGGCACGCCTACGGAGATGGAGTCGGCGATGGTGTTCTCCTCCATGGGCTCCCAGGGCTTGTCCTCCTGGATGGCGCGGTTGATGGGATAGCAGCCCAGAGACTGGCCGGAGATCAGGCGGGGCAGCTTGTCGATGAAGCCGATGGCGTACAGGTCTTTAAAGCCCTTCCACACACCGGCGATCGTGCAGCCGTCGCCCACGGAGATGGCCAGGTAGTCGGGCATCTCCCAGTTCAGCTGCTCGGCGATCTCCAGTGCCACGGTCTTTTTGCCCTCGGAGAGGTAGGGGTTGATGGCGGCGTTGCGGTTGTACCAGCCGTACTTGTCAATGGCGGCGGCGGACATCTTGAAGGCTGTCTCTTATACACATCTCCGAGCCCACGAGACGGACTCCTATCTCG
>ENA-OYXA01000178-OYXA01000178.1-human-gut-metagenome-genome-assembly--contig:-NODE-178-length-33291-cov-17.523017_pt1 | contig 33291 bp, 34 predicted proteins | sample MGYA00244212_ERZ653411 | MGnify/ENA primary metagenome ERZ653411 (study PRJEB26926, sample SAMN06165066) | human gut metagenome | biome: ENVO:00009003; feature: ENVO:2100002; material: ENVO:00002003...
CCCGGTGTTCCTGTTCCCGGTGTTCCAGTCCCCGGTGTTCCTGTTCCCGGTGTTCCAGTCCCCGGTGTTCCAGTCCCCGGTGTTGCAGAATCCTGTGCAATCCTTTCCAATATTTACGATTGTCAAAAGTTCTTGCCAAGGAATTTCACGCACGATCTGAATTTTGTTGGTGCATGATTTCTTACCGTCTGTATCTACTTCACCAAGTGCAATAACTTCTGCAACTTTATTTTTAGAATTAAAACTGTAATAGCTGAAACAGTCAGCAGCTTTTTTACAAAAATGAAAACCTCTATCACAACAGCTTGGCTTAACATCTTCTTCAAAGATTTTTCCTACCTCATACTGAAAACCTCTACAAGTCCAGTCAGGATTGAATACTTTATAACCTTTAACTTCACTCATTTTCTTTCACCTCTCTATACTGTAATTCCTTCGATTTCTGCAAAACGTCTTGCATTGATGAAGTACACCCATCTGTTGTCAGATGTATGAATACCGTAACCCCAAGGGAAAACCCCTTGCTGTAAGCCCTTACGAACTGTGTTGTGGTTCATCTGTAACAGCTTTGCAGCCTTTTCCACATCTAACCGGGGAATTACCCCATTTTTCAATTCAGCAGTTGGAAGTACAACCACCTGTTCATCAGATTTTGAAAAGTAATCTGATTCAAGTCCAAGTGCTACTGCAATAGCACTTTGAACATCTTCTGACGGTATCTGTTTACCTGAAAGGTACTGACTGACAGAACCTTTACTTTTTCCAGTCATACCGCACACCTGACGTTGATTCAGGTGTAATTCTTGCATAGCCTGTTTTAATTTTTCACTGAATGTCATATACAGAATCACCTGCCTTTGGGAATTTATTGTTGTTATACTGCCGTCTCAAGTGAACTAACACTGAACCGTCTGAACACTTTTTTTCTTTCATTACCTCGTAGGCTTTTTTCCCATTTTTCAGATCATGATAAAAAGCAAGCCATTCCATTTCGCTGTCAAAGCGGATCTTTTGCTCAACCCATGCTTCTAAAATCTTTTTCATTGCATTTTCTCTCACTTTCTGCTACTATGTAGCTGAATTGGTATTTGCATTGTCCTGTAAGAACTGGTACTTCTTATGGGACTTTGTTTTTATTCTCTGACATTCCTTTTTCTTTTAGGTGTCAGGAAATCTTCATCTTTACCAAGTGCGGCACAAATATTACTTCTGTTCACTTCAAGTGGTTTGTGATTTCCCTTAATCCAGCTCATTATGGCTGTTACACTAACGGATGCCTTTTTCGCAAGTGTCGGTAAATCAATCCCCTGCATACTCATTTCCAGTAACATCTTTGTTGTGTCAATCTCTACAGCCTGTGGTAAATATTCAGCACATTTCCTTTTTGGTTTCTCAGCTTTTGCAACCTCAATACTCTCTGTAGTCTTTGTTTCCCCATCGTCAATGTTTGGAACAACATTTCTGAGAATGTTGAGTACATAGGAACGATTACCTTCCAAGCATCCTGCCATGATCTCAGCACACTTGATTAACTTATCTGTAGCAACTACTACCGTGGGTACATTACTTTCAATGATCTCCCGCATCGTCTGTTCTTCTGGTTCAGCTCTTGCCCTGAAATAACTGTCAACCAATTCTCTCTGGACTTTCCACGCAAGATCGTCTGTAAATGACTTTACCAACATCAGGTAGCCGGTTTCTGTGATAAGTATTACTGTTCCACCAGCGTTGGGACTGATTCCGAACTGACTACGAATTTCGTTGTCAGTTACATTTATCCTGAAAAAATCAACATCTTCAATGAACCGGTTACGGTTCTGATTGAAGTTCCTAGATGCAGTGCCAGATTTCCTCTGATGCACTGCATCAATATCTTTGAGTGTGACAACTCTTTTACCCTGATACTCTTTAATCTGTATCTCTGTCCCCTGTATCTGCATCTGCTGCATCTGCTGCATTTTTTTCTCCTTTCTTACTCATTGCCGCTGCCGTTGCAATAGTTCCTTCCAGATAACCTCTCTCACGTTCGGTCATTGCAGGTAACTTGTCTGCAAGATTTTTAAGGATCTCTTTCTGTTTCTCTGACATATCTTTTCACTTCCTTTCCTCGTTCATTTGTTTGGTGGGGACTGCTGCAACAGTCCGCCAGTTTACATAGCTTTTTTAACTTCTTACTGCTTTTTTTGTGTTATAATTCTCCCTGAAGGGGGGGGTGAAACACATGGATGAAAAACAATTACATGATTTAGCGGTCGCATATGCACAGGTAAAGCTTCATCACTATCAGGAAGAATATGGAAAAACTTGTGATGAAACTGAACTCAAAGAATACGCAAGAGCTTATAAGTTCGCTATGGTAAACTTTGAGGAAAACTATAATGAACTTGATTAAAGTTCTTCACTAAGTGCTGCATTATTAATTTCATGTGCGGTGAAATCAAGTAATGCAATAGCTTCTTCTGCTGACAGGTTTTGAGATTTCAGCCAGTCAAAAAGCTGGAATCTCAAATTTGCCTGTTTTTCATTCAAGTTTGGAACCATTACTTTCTTTTCTGCAAGTCTCACTTCTTCTCACCTCTCTTTCTTTCTATTATATTTTTTGAATTTACCATTTCAGTCAAACAACAAAGTGCTGTGTCATCTCGCTTTAACAGGCTTATTATTTCTCGCTTCCACTCTTGGGGTGTTCCCTGTCTGTTCCACGGCGATTGAACCATTTAGCAAACCGCCTGTGTTCCTGCTTGCTTTGTTGGTATATTGCAATTATATGTTGGTTAATATCATTTGTCAATAGCTTTTTTGTAATTTACCAACTTTTTGTAATTTACCAACCTTTTTTATTGACGTTAAGGAATTTTAACTGTATAATTAGTAACAAGAAAAGAGGTGATTATATAATGAAAGACCGAATCAAGAAAATCAGAAAAGAACTTGATTTGACACAACAAGAATTTGCCGACAGAATAGGTATTGCACGTGGTAATATTGCAGCCTATGAGGTTGGAAAAAATGCACCAAGCGATTCTGTCATATCACTTATATGTCGGGAATTTAGCGTCAACGAAAACTGGTTGAGAACTGGTGAAGGTGATATGTTCATGGAACTGTCCAGAGACGAACAGATTGAAGAATTTATTGGAAACCTTTTACAAGGTGAAGAAGACTCTTTTAAAAGACGTTTGATTTCAGGACTGGCAGCTCTAGATGAAAATGGCTGGAAAGTATTGGAAGACTTTCTGGATTCTATCCAAAAGAAAAAGGGCTGATTATTTCAGCCCCAGAAGTGCTCTGATATGTACATAGATCAGGCGCAAGCGTCTATCATCCAACATGTCAAGCATTTCAATAATAAGTTTTTTATAGTCCATACTTTTCATCTCCTAAACACACGTTCTAAAGTAGCGATATCATTATTATAGAACAAATGTTCTGTTATTTCAAGTATATTAATGGAGGTATTTTGTGGGGATATTTAAACTATTTAAAAAGAAATCAAAAACCCCTAAAGATTTGTCTAAAAGTGAAAATTTAGAAGATATTACAAATACACTTTTGGAGAATAATATGATTTCTGTACCGAAAGATGACAACCATAACACCTTTGGGGGATCTCTTGATAAATTAGTTGACGGGGATTTACCTTGGGGGTGGGTTGCACATAAAAAGGATTTTATAGAACCTATCGAAAAAGAATATAGTTATTTCTTACAATCATGGTTAGATGCCAGAAATGGTTCACCAAAAGAACTTTATTCTGCTTTAAAGTCCTTTGTTCTTTACATGAAAGATGTAGAAGAGTTATGTAAATCCAAAGGTGAATGCTATGAATTTTGGTTTACTGAATGTTTAACCGGAAAAGATTATCTAAAAAATAGACAACAAGAATTGGATCAGCTTTCTAAGACAGTCCAAATACAGCAGACTGAATATGAACGTAAACAGAAATTATTGCCCGTCTTAGAATCTTCCCTCACGGATTTTTTACAAACCAATCAAGACATTTTACAAAAAGATGTTTATAAAAATTTTGACCCCTGTGTTAAACCTGAAATACAACATTTATTATATGATTGGGAAAAATCAGGAAAAATCCAAAGAACCAAGGTAGGAAATACTTATAAAATCACATTATAAGTTACAGTAAAGTTACACTTGGTTACAGTAAAAGTTACACTTGAAAGCCTTTATTTATAAGGGTGTTACAGTTGTTACAGTTAAAAGTACATTCTTTAATAATTGTAATTTTTTAATAGTAATAAGACTTAGTAAAAATAAGAATATATAAGAATAGGATTTTAACTGTAACCGTAACAAGTGTAACTTCCTTGATTTATAAGGGTTTGGAGCACTTTTTAGGCTATTTTTAACCGTAACCGAAGTGTAACTTAATAAAAAACTGACCCTTACTGCTGCAACAGTAGGGGTCAGTGATAACCAAACCAAGGAATGAAATGATTTGGACTATGCAAAAACCATTATAGCATTCATTCCTTATGTTTTCAATGAAAGGAAGTGCTATTTATGCAAGGTGGAGTAAGAAAAAGAGGTACAACGTGGTCATATTATTTTGACCTTGGAAAAATTGACGGTAAAAGAAAGAAAAAAGAAAAAGGTGGATTCAGAACCAAGAAAGAAGCTGAACAGGCATTGACTGCTGCTATAAATGAATACAATAATGCCGGGACTGTATTTGAACCGACAGAAATAACGGTTGCTGATTACCTGAATCAGTGGTTTGATCTGTACTGTAAGACCAACCTTAAATATAATACCCAAGTAGGGTATTTAAGAATCATTCAAGGGCATCTAATTCCAAAATTTGGTATGTATAGATTAAAAGCAATTACTCCGGCAGTATTACAGGAATATGCAGTTGAACTTAAAATGAACGGTAATTCAAAAAGTCATTTAGTTGGTATTTTGTCTGTATTCAGTGCAGCACTAAACTATGCGGTTGAGCCAATGCATTATTTACCTTCTAACCCTATGCAGTATGTAAAATTTCCAAAGGTTGAGAAAAAACCACGTGAACGAATTATATTGACCTTAGATGAATGGGGTCAGATTCGTGACAGATTCCAAAATACACGGTACTATATACCTTTAATGATTGGATTTTATACAGGCTTACGAATATCAGAAACCTTTGGTCTTACTTGGGATGATATTGATTTAAAAAAAAGAACGATATCTGTAAATAAACAGATTGTAAAACGTAACTTCGGTGCTGATGTAAGGAAGGTTGTTGAAAAGAAAGGTAAGAAAGAACAGCGTTCATCTTGGTACTTTACTACACCAAAAACATTTACTTCTGTTCGTGAAGTCCCTTTTGGTGAAACATTATATCAGGCATTGAAAAAGGAAAAAGCTGAACAACTCAAGAATGAAATGAAGTATGGTGAATATTACACGATTCATGTTAAAAAGATTGAAACTGATGAAAAAGGTAATGACATGATCAGGATTGTACCTATTCAAAAATGTGTTGAAAGTCCACTACAGCGTATCAGGTTGGTGTGTGTTGATGAAAACGGTCAGTATACTTCCACTGATTCATTTAAGTACTGCAGTAGGGTTATACACCATGAAATGCATCTTGCCTTTGATTATCACAGCTTAAGGCATACACACGCAACACTGTTGATTGAATCCGGTGCTGATGTTAAGAATGTTCAGACACGATTAGGACACACCAATATAGAAACCACGTTGCAGACCTACGTGCATGATACTGAAAAAATGGCTGAACGTTCTGTTGATCTCTTTGAAAAAATCACCCAAGTAAAAACGTCATAAATAAAAATATTGGGAGTGAATCCGCTGATTGTTCAGCGTGTTCACTCCCTTTTCTTTGTTCAATGATGATTTTAAAAATTGCGGTGGCAAATGGGTGGCAAATAGACTGAACCCCACTCATAAAAGCCTGTAAAACCGCTTATTTACGTGATAATAAACAGACTGTCTCAACGGTACTTTCATTGTCCCAACTAAGTTCTTCTATTTCCGAACCATTGAAATACACCGGAAAACGGAACTTAATGTGCTTCAGGAATCTGCCATCCGGCTGCTCCTGCTCGTAAATGTCCACCTGTTCTACAAAACTGTTAAGAAATTCTTTCTTCTCCAGGTCGGTGAACTTATCATATAGTTTATCAAAATACAGCAAGAATTGGTAGACGTTATCTTCTGATATTTTCTTCTGTTTGATATTCAGCAGACGGTTCTTGACCTCACTGATGCTGTTCTCCACACCTTCGATTTCATCATAGAGACGATACAATCTTGTCTCCATATCCTGATATTTTTTCTCATAAAAACGGTCTGTAATATCCAGGCTGTCCATCTGCTGTCCAAGCCGGTTCTTTGCTCCTGTCAGCTGTCGGTGTTGTTTCTCCAGTTCTTCAATTTCCTTTTCCACTTCCGATGTGTCAATCCTTGCACCGATTTTATTCAAAATGGCTTCTTCAAATTTGGGGTTCCGCACCAGCTTCCGGATTACTTCTTCTACCGCATCGTTCACCTTATCTTCGCTCCACTGTTTGCGGTAGCTGCAATTATGTCCATCCACCAACCTCCGATGCTTGCAGGCATAATAAAAATAATCCTTATATAACGTACCGTCCTTTCGTTTTTTCCGATTGACATTCCCATACATTCCACTGCCACACAGAGGGCATTTTAAAATACCGGATAAGATATGTTCATGTTCCAGACTGTGTGTCTTTTCATAGGATACTCCTGTTTTCTGACGTTTCTGATGTGCCAGTTCCCAATCCTCTTCGGAAATGATTCCTTCATGAATACCATCGTTCAGCATATATTCTTCCTGCTTCACAATCCGGTATTCATTTCTTGTTCCGGGAACTTTCTCATTCTTTCTGCGGCCAAATGCCAGCTTTCCACAGTAGACCGGATTATCCAGAACTCCTTTAATGAAGGAAGTAGCAAAAGCATCCAGTGTATTATTTTGTCTCTTTTTCTTTTTATATCCATGCTGGTTCAGCCATGAGGCAATGGCACTCATTCCCATATTGGTATGGATAAATTTATCATAGATCAGCCGGATCACCTCTGCCTCATCCTCTGCAATCTGAAGTTCTCCATTCACCAGTTTATAACCATAAGGGGCAAATCCACCGTTCCATTTTCCTTCTCTGGCTTTCTGTTTCCGTCCTTCCATCGTCTGCACCAGAATATTCTCACGTTCAATTTCTGCCACCGCTGACAAAACGGAAATCATCAGTTTTCCACTGTCTTTAGAACTGTCAATGCCATCCTCTACACAGATCAGATTTACTCCAAAATCCTGCATCCGTTGTAAAGAATTTAATACATCCGCTGCATTACGTCCAAATCGTGACAGCTTAAATACCAATACAAACTGTACATCATCTGTACCATTTTCAATATTGTCCAACATCCGCTGAAATTCCGGTCTGCCTTCTACGCTTTTACCGGATTTTCCTTCATCTGCAAATTCCTGTACAATCTCCATATTCTGATACTCAGCATACTTTCTCAGTTTATCTCTCTGTGCATCCAGGCTGTAACCATCCACCTGCATGGTGGTGGAGACACGGATATAGATATAGCATTTTGTCTTTTTTTTCATAAGTATCTCCTTATTTTTCTGATAAATATCTCAGTGCAATTTCCAACAATTCCGCTGCAACCTGATGATTCCTGATACGCATTAAATTATCCCAAACATCTACTTTTCCAAGAAGATTCATGCCACCATGCCATACTAATTCATCATCAATAACAGCAAACCGTTCTTCTACTTCTGTTTTTGTTACTACATTCATTCCTACCAGCTGCATTGTTCTGATTAACTCATGGCATACATCCGAACTTCCATAAACAATCTCTTCCGGATCTGTTGTGATGATAGTTACCTTTACGCCTGCTTCCTGTCTTCCCTTCATCAGGAATAAGAATCGCTCAATCTTGTCCTGTCTGATATCCGGGCTGGAAATTACCACCATTTTTTCTGCCTCCACTATATCCTGCTCAAACTTTTCAGTGTAATTTCCGGAATCGAATATTGCATTTATCATCTGTTTAGACTGCAACTCTCCCGTCCATATTGAAAATCCTGTCTTTTTGTATGTTCTTAACCTTTTTGCATACATCTTATCAAAGAAGCGGACATGAGAATCAATATAATCATACACATAAACAGCTTCTTTTCCGGGATGATCTCTATTCAGTCTTCCCACATACTGTTCAAGACGCCCCTCAAAAGACACAGGAGCTGCAAGCATTAATACATCCAGTCTTGGAAAGTCAAACCCTTCTCCTATCTTCTGACCGGTTGCAACTAGAATAAGCGTTTCATTTTCAGGAACCTGCTTTAACCTTACTCGTATTTCTGCATTTTCCTTATCGGAGTTATCACCATATAGAAGAAATACATGATCTGCTTCCTCTTTCAAAGCATCAAATAAAAATTTTGCATGCTCCTTAAACTTTGTCAAAATTACCGGGGTCTGTTTTCTTGTAACACAAGTTATCACATCGTTTACAATCATCTCATTACGTACCCGACTGGTACTAATCAGACTATATGCCTTATTGATATCATCCTTGCTTTCTGCATTATCGACTACTCTTGTATATCTCGGGACAAAATAATGTCCGATTCCCTGCTCTTGCGCCCTCTCCAACGCAGTAAACCTGTGTCTCAGTGGACCCAGCAACATATAAATGATCCTGTCAAGGCTGTCACCACGTTTTGGTGTAGCTGAAACACCATACACATACTTTGCATTAATTTTCTGTAATAATTCCATGGATGTATTGGAAGCTGCGTGATGGCATTCATCCATGATTACCATTCCATAAGAACTAATCCGTTCATTAAACTTTCCCCTGCTATACATAGAACCAACCATTGCAACATCTATGATACCTGTTAACGTATTTTTACTGCCGTGCAAAATTCCTATCACACTGTCTCGCTTTTTCTTTCTTCCTGTTTTTGTTTCATATTCCGGTGGTTCTTCTTTTATTTCCAAAAACTTATTCAATTCATCGACCCACTGATTCAGTAAGTCTTTACTTTGTAACAGGATAAGCGTATTTACTTTTCGCTCCGCAATAAGATAACTACATACTACCGTCTTACCAAATGCAGTTGCTGCACTCAGAACCCCATTTGAATGTGACAGTAATTTTTCTGCCGCCAGTTCCTGCTGTGTTCGCAAATCTCCCTTAAAAGATACTCGGATTGGATGTCCTGTTTCTCTCTGATCAGAAACATCAATAGAAATCCCTGCCTTTTCACATTCTTCAATTAATTTTTCTCTCAGTCCCCTCGGGACCTGTATGTACCCATCTATATCTTTTCCTAAATACACAGCACTAAAATTGTAGTAATTTGAATATCCAAGCCTTTTATTTTTATAAAATTCCGGATTATCAAATGCTGCCAGACTACGAATCTGATTTTGTATTCTTGGCATAAGGTTCAAAGTATCAATATAAACTCCATTACCCAATACCATGTGCAGCTTGCCTACAACATCAGCTTTAGAAAACTCGCACTTCTTTTTCCATGGTTTGGGTCTGGCGTTTTTTTCAATATTAGCAAGCATTCCTCTGGCTTCTGCTAATTCTCCCTGCCATTTTGCCATGTATTGTTCAATATCTTCTATGCCCAGCTTCTCCGTTTTATTAAAAAGAACATCCCATTGATCCGGATATGCATTCCAATTTTCATCTACAAAAGCACTATTTCCATTCTTAAGTGCCTGTCCCTGTAACGGTAATGCAATCAAATTACCTATACTGCTTGTCACATCCTGTGAAGGATACATTCTGTCATAATAATGAAAAGATTTCAGATTAATGGAAGTTGAACCTTTATCCAACAAGAGAAATCCGAAATTTCTTGCCGTTGCCGCTGGTATTGCCTTTTTAAAGAAAATCCATACATGTGCTCCTTTCCCGGAGCGGGATCTCTCAACTAAAGGTCTGATACCATTAAGCTCACACATTTTTCTAAGAGCATCCACTTCTTTATGCCACTCATTATCCGTATTGGCAAAATCGGTAGCTTCCGCTCCTTTTTCATGGTTATCAAAATCAAATACAATAAATCTGCATGTACCATTTGGCAATAGAGGATATACACCGATTACATCTGAACCATCCTCTTTAAATCCCAACAAATGAGCAATTATTTTTTTAACATCCAGCCTTGTCCATTTGGTATTTTCACACTCATCACAAAATACCTTCTCTTTACGTTGCTTAGGGCAAAGCCTGTCATTCCAACGATTATCACATTGGGGAAAATAACCACCGTTCTTACCTCGTCTGGCATATACATCTTCTCTTCCCCAAAACATCGAAAAGAAACGAATTGCCATCTCTTCTGTAATAAACGAAGGATTCACAATACGTTCCCCCTGATCCGGGTCATACTCTTCTGCATTTTCTATTTTTTCTTCGAAAGGATTTACCTCATCATATGGAATACTTGCTTTCTTCAATTTATCTTTTAATAATCTGTTCTCATATTCAAGTATCCTGACCATCTTTCTCAACGAATCCACATCGTATGCTTCTATGTTCACCTCTGTCACCTGCAATTCTTATTTCTTCACAATACTATTCCGCGTCTTGTGTCCCAACCATATTTTATCATTTGTTCCAACTGTATTCAATATTTGTTTCCGAATATTTAACGCTTATATGAATAAACTAATACTACCACTAAAAAACAGATTGACTTTCAGAAATCGATCCTGTATAGTATTTTTAGTGGTTGTGCTACGGATGCTCGAGGGGCCCGTAGCCGGAGGAGCTCATGCGTGGGCTCCTTTTTTACTATATAGGAGTGATATATTATGGAGAAAAAATTTCTTACATACGATCAGCAAATTGAAAAATTGCAGAATGAAAAACAATTAACAATTTCAGATGTTCCAACTGCCATCCATACGCTAGAACATATCAGCTACTATTCTTTGATTGGCGGATACAAAAATCTGTTCAAACATAAACCTTCCGGAAAATACCTATATGGTGTTACATTTGAAGAAATTGTTGCATTTTATTATTTTGATGAAGAGTTACGGACTTTATTTTTAAAGTATATTCTTCATGTAGAACGGCATCTGAAATCTTTGATTTCCTATCACTTCTGTGAAAAATTTGGTGAAAATCAGGCAGAATATTTAAACCTTGAAAATTTTAATTCTGCAAAGAAAAACCAAAAAGCAGTCAATCGTCTGATTCATTCTATGCAAAACTGTATTTCGATACCTTCCCATTATAATTACATTTCCCATTATTCCAAGGTATATGGTAATGTTCCACTTTGGGTTGCAATGAATGCTGTTACATTTGGACAACTTTCTGCCTTTTATCAATATATGCCAAACGATGTCCAAGTAAAAGTCAGTAAACATTTCCCAGGCTATACAGAAAAACAATTGCATCAATTTATCACTATTATTGCAAAGTGCCGGAATGTATGTGCTCATGGAGAACGATTATATGATTTTCGAACTCAAGATACAATCCCTGATACACTCCTACACCAAAAGCTTTCTATTCCGTTGAAAAAGGGGAGTTATACGCTTGGTAAACACGATTTATTTGCTGTAGTTCTTTCACTAAGATATCTCATCAACAATGATGATTTTAAATCTTTTAAACGTTCTCTTAGCCAATTAATCAAGCGAGTACTTAAGCAGTGCCCACATTTAACACAGGCACAACTATTAAAACAAATGGGATTCCCTGAAAATTGGGAAAAGATTTGCAGATATAAAATATATTAAAATCATATATAAAACGGCAGCCCTGCGATTTCCATCTCAGGAAGCTGCCGCTTCTTTTTTCTTTTCATATTCTTCTTTTTTCTCCTGTCCATTGTTTTCCTTATCTTCCTCCAGTTCCCGGAGCAGCTCTTCACCATATTTATCTATCATCCGCACAAGAAAATCAATGCACCGTTCAAATTCTACATTCTGTTTCACAAGCTTCTCCTTCCCTGTTTTTTATTCTGTGGTCATTCTACAGGAAAGCTATTAGATTCTCATTGAACAGAAATTGAGTACAGATTGACTGTTTCCCTGTTACTTTTGTTCACAATATTGAAATACTATTGTACAGAACATACGTTTGTGCTATGATAAAAAAATCTAGTACCAGATAGAAACAGAAATGATATAAAAAGGTGGGATTGCGATTGGATCGATGCGATTTTAGCTCTATAATGACATGTTTAAAAAATCATATCAGCGAAAGTAACCAGATGAACCAGCCTGAATTTTTATATGAAGTATTTGAGGATTTTATGGACAGCCCGGAAAGCAAAGATTTTTCTTTTGACAATGGGCTGGTCTGCCGGTGGATGACCGGACAGGCGAAGATCAGTCCCAAAATCTGCACTTACTATGCAAGACCAAGCAAGCAGGAAAAGCTGGCTGAAACGCTGCAGCATAATCTTATACCATTAATGACCGACTGTAACAAAGCACTGCAGGATGTTTATCTCCTGTTCATGCAGGATTCCACAATCTCCGAAGCAAAAAAGAAAAAGCTGGCATCCCTTTACAAGCCGATTGATTCACGGCTTCTCTTTCTTGCGAAACTGATCTCCTTTGGTATGGAACGCCAATTTATCAAACGGGACACCAGAAACCAAAAGCTGCTTGCAGGCGGCTCTCTTTCCCCGGTTATTCTGGATTACATCATGGACAGTGAAGTTCCCAGACCATGCCGTCATTTTCTTGGAAGAGAAAACGAACTGGACGGATTACATACAATGCTGGAAGAAAACAGCAAAGTATTTCTCTATGGAATTGCCGGGATAGGAAAGAGTGAACTGGCGAAAGCATATGCAAAGCAATACAAAAAATATTATACGAACATCCTTTATGTCGAATATTCCGGAGATTTACATCAGTCAGTTACAGATATGGATTTCAGTGACGATCTGCCGGAAGACAGTGAAGAAGAACGATTCCGGAAGCACAACCGTTTTCTCCGCTCTCTAAAAGAAGATACACTGCTCATCATAGATAATTTCAATGTCACTGCCACGCAGGACAGTTTTCTGCCGGTGGTTCTGAAATACCGGTGTAGGATTCTATTCACGACCAGAAGTAATTTTGACGGACACTGTATCCTGCAGTTAAAAGAGATCAGGGAACCAGCCAGCCTGTTTCAACTGGCAGCTGCATTTTATTCCGAAGCAGAAGAACACCAGACACTGGTGGAAGAAATCATAGAAACCGTTCACCGCCATACCTTTGCAGTAGAGTTGGCAGCCAAACTACTGGAAAATGGGATTCTACCTCCGAACCGCTTACTGGAAAAGCTACGGGAAGAAAAGGCATCCCTTGAAAATGAAGATAAAATCAGTGCCATCAAAGACGGACAAAACAGCAAGGCGACTTACTATAACCATATTCACACTCTGTTCTCCCTTTATTCCATATCCGTGGAACAACAGGAAATCATGCAAAACCTTTGCTTTCTGCCTCCTGCCGGTATTTCCGCTCGTATTTTTGCTGACTGGCTTGGATTAACTGACTTAAATGACATCAATGACCTGGTTGAAACAGGTTTTGTACAGGCAACTACACGGCATACAATTTCCCTGCATCCGATGATTCAGGAGATTGCTCTTTCAGAAACAAAACCTTCAGTCACAGACTGCCACACTTTGCTCGATTCTCTGCAAAAAATATGTCTGATGCATGGAACAGAAGTCAGCTATTATAAAAAACTGTTTCAGACAGTCGGGAATATCATACGGCTGATAGAAAAAGATGATCTGACCAAGTACCTGCTATTTCTGGAGGATGTCTTCCCATATATGGAGAAATACCGTTACAGGAAAGGTATGAAAGAGATTATCCTGGAGATGAAGCAGCTTTTGAAAGGGAATGAAAATGGAGCTGCTGCTACCGACCGTGCATTATTACTGGACTATCAGGCATGTATGGAAACAAAGCCGGAAAAAGCCATCAAACTGGAAAAAGAAGCCCTTGCCCAGATCAAAGAAATCACAGAGGGCAATGCCCACCTTGTCTCCAACCTTCATGCGAATCTGGGTGGTCTTTACCGCATGAATGGCCAAGCAGAGCATGCAAAAGAACACATGGAAAAGGGAATCTTCCTGCTTGAGCAGTACCAACTGCTTTATACCAATGACAGCATTCCCCAGATCAACAATTATGCTGCCTTATTGACAGAATTGCAGGAGCCGGAGCGGGCAATGGCTGTTCTCCGGAAACTTGCCCAGATCATCAGAGAATACAACTCCGATACCTGTCTGGACTATGCCCAGGTACAGGAATCCATGGGAAATATCTGCCTGATCACAGCAAATATCCCACAAGCTAAAATCCATTTCAAAAAAGCCATGAAGATTTATGAGAATGTCTGGGCTGATGAGCCGGAACTGATTGAAGAAAAATATCAGGAAATTCAGGAACTGTATCCGCAGGTAGGCATCGCACTGGCAAGGGGAATCCTGGCTTCCAAAAACAAATAATAAAATAAAATAGAAAAAATTTGTAACGAAACTATCCTTTCTCCGTCTAATCTATGTAAAAAGGAGGTGAACAGTTCTGGATTATGAGAAATTGTACAATTCATATTATCTGCAGGTTTACTCATATGTGATGACTATTGTAAAAAATCAGTCTCTTGCGGAGGAAATTACCCAAAATACTTTTTATAAAGCTATGACCGCAAAACACACATACGAAGGCAAGTCCAGCGAATTTACCTGGCTTTGTAGTATTGCTAAAAACCTTGCAATTGATGAATGTAGAAAAAATACTAAATATGCATCTTTTGATGAAGCTAGCTCTGAAGTATCTTTTGATATGGTAGATAATTATGAAGATCAAGACAAAGCTCTTCAGATCCATCTCATACTTCATGAACTTCAGGAGCCTTATAAAGAAGTATTCCAGCTTAGGGTATTTGGAGAATTATCATTTCACAGATTGGAACTATCTTTAGTAAAACAGAGAACTGGGCAAGAGTTACTTATCATAGGGCAAGATTAAAGATCAAAGAAAGGATGGATGAATATGAATAATAATCAAAATCAATGTGATATTGTGCAGGATCTTCTGCCACTTTATTATGACCATGCATGCAGCTTGGCAAGTTGCCAACTGGTAGAACAGCATTTAACTGACTGTCCCAAATGCAGAAATACTTATGAACAGTTAGCGAATAATACCATTAACACAGTTATCAAACAGGAATCAAAAGGAGTTCTTGCCCGTCACGCTCAAAAAGAACGGAATGCCGCTTTTAAAGCCGGCGTTGTTATAGCAGGTATCCTTCTTCTGCCAATCATTATTACCTTTATTGTATCTATGGCAAACGGAGGAGGACTTGGTGTATTTCTTGTGGTCACTGCATCCATGATGCTTGTTGCTGCACTTACTGTAATTCCTTTGATATCTTCCCTTTTATAATACGAAATATCACTTTACCACCTGTTTTATCTGATAAAAAAGCTCTTATTACTATGATATGGGACACGTTATGGCTATATCTTACAATATTCATTGTATGTTACCGCTCAGGAATGGCTGAAATGAAAACAGGAAGCATTGTTGCATTCGTCCTTATGCTAGGTGTATGGCTCATTTTCCTCACAATAAGATATTTATCTGTAAATTCTTTCATCAAAGCCGGAATCAGTACTTTCTTGTGTAGTATATGGATGATTTTTTCCAACGATATCTGTACTTTTCTTATTGAACATAAAAGACAACTTACTATCAGTCACGTCAACTTTTCAAATTGGAGTACAGACATAAGTTTCAATGCAAATGTCTATGTAGTGTCTGCTGATTAAGTCAAAATCAGCGAGAATTCATTGATTTTACTGCATTCTCGCCTCAGAAGTGGTAAAATATTTGTAAGGAAATGAAATTTCAACATTCGTTTTTCAAGCAAATTTCCTGCAAATATATACTCTGGAGTGGCAAAAACATGTATAAATCAGTTGATAAGTTACAGTCTTCATTTCTCGATTTCGATCAGCCTATGGGGCTTCATATGAATCCAAACAATCGCTGGATCAAAATGGCTGATGCAATCCCTTGGGATGAATACGAGAAAAAATACAGGCGCCTTTTCAAAAGCAAGACCGGAAATGTTGCAAAACCATTCCGTATGGCACTTGGTGCGCTGATCATACAGCAGAAATTCCAGTACTCAGACAGGGAGCTGGTTGAACAGATTACTGAGAATCCGTATCTTCAGTACTTCATCGGTCTTCCTGGATATCAGGAAGAAGCTCCTTTTGATGCAAGTACCCTTGTTCTATTTCGTAAAAGAATCAATGCAAAGATGCTCATGGATGCAAATGAAGCAATTCTTGCAGCAGAAGAAGAGAAAAAGAAATCTGACAACGATGATCATACAGATCCTCCTTCTGGCGATGGTTCCTCTGAAAAGCAGGAAACTAAAGAGACTAACCAGGAAAACAAGGGAACTCTCATTCTGGATGCAACCTGTGCACCGGTAAACATCAGATATCCACAGGATATTTCTCTTTTGAATGAAGCACGCGAAAAACTGGAAGTTTTGATTCTCTGGTTCCATAAAACATATGGTGTTGCACTTCCACGACGTGACTGTCGTGAAGCAAGAAGAGCTTATCTGAATTATGCGAAAGCAAAGAAACATTCTACAAAACAGATTCGCAAAGCGTTAAAAAAACAGCTTTCTTATGTTCGTCGTGACATCGGGTACATAGAATCCTTTATGTCAGATGGATATGCACCATTATCCAAGGAAATCGATCAGATTCTGACAATCTTTACACTGTACGAGCAACAAAAGTATATGTTCGACAATAAGGTACATAAGGTTGAGAACCGTATAGTAAGTATCAGTCAGCCATGGATTCGCCCTATAGTCCGTGGAAAAATCAAAGCACCTGTAGAGTTTGGAGCTAAACTTGACCTTAGTATCGATGCAGAAGGATATGCCCGGATAGAAAGAGTGCAGTTTGATGCATACAACGAAAGTGGATGCCTGCAGGAAGCAGTAGAAGCATTTCATAAACGTACCGGGTACTATCCAGAGAGAGTACTGGCAGATCAGATTTACCGAACACGCCAGAACCGGTCATTCTGCAAAGATCATGGCATAAGGCTGTCTGGTCCAAAACTTGGCAGACCAAATGCAGAAACACAGAAAACAGATAAAAAACAAGAATACCAAGATAATACAGATAGAATTGAAGTGGAAAGACGTTTCAGCTTAGCAAAGCGTTGTTTTGGACTTGGAATGATCCGAACAAAGCTGAAAGAAACTCAGTTGACATCTATTGCATTATCTGTATTTGTTGCGAATCTTTTCCGGAAGATGCAACGAATACTTTTTGCACTTTTATTCTGTTTGGAGTTATACCCAATGGAAAATGGCTGGTTGACCGCATAAGGCGGTTAATCAGCAGACACTATGTAATAATTTTAATTGCTGGTGGATTAATCAGTGCTTGTCTTATTGGAATCGGTATAATCAAAATGAAAAAAAGGTAATCCTGGAAACAAAGACACTTCGGATGGCATTATCACACATTGTCATACGAAGTGTCTTTTATCACGTCTATATGACTTTTTCCCACTTTTGGGAGAAAGTTCTTTTAATTTCAGCAAATATATATTTGTTTGAATACTCTATGCAACATTATTCATATACGCTCTCATATATTTCTTTACCGTCTTTAATGATTTTACTGATATCTGTATTTACTGCACATAATTCTTTCTCTTGTTTTTCTGAAAGAGTATACTTGTACATTCCATATTCATCCAAATAGCAAATGCTATGATTCATTTTTCCTTCATTATCCCGTCCACTCCAGCGTATTTGGATATGCTCTCCATTCTCTACCGTATAGTAATCCAGAACTTCATTATGGAAATGAAGCACAAAATCGAAATAACCTGGCATTGATTGATTCGGCAACGTATAATAAGTTTCTTGATCAATCATTTTTTTATAATAACCTGCCTGCTCATCAAAACGAAATCCATTTATTTCCACACCATTTCTAAATTTAGCTTCCAAAGAGTTCTTGGCACTATTCCAAGCCATTCCCCAGCCTGCTGCACCAATCGCCAGTGCTATCACAATACACATTAGAATTAAAAGTATATTTTTCTTAAACCTTTCACTAAACTTTATTTGCTTATTCAATTTTTTTACCATCCTCGTGTCCTCCTTTAGCATAACATCCAGGGAGATATTAAATTCATCACTCATAAAAATCAGAGTTTCTAAATCTGGATAATTTTTTTCTTTCTCCCAATTTGATACAGTTTGTCGTGTAACATGAAAAATTTGAGCAAATTCCTCCTGTGTCATTTTTCTTTCTTTTCGTATCTCCGAAATTGTTTGTCCTAATCTCATATGTCCCTCCTTTCAGTATCCATTATGCTTTTTATTCTTTCAGATGGCTAGCAAGTCCTAATTGCATTGAATAATAAACCCTGCAAGTATTATTTACGTGTCATATTTTAACTTATCTCATGATAATTCTACAATTCTATAGCAGTTCAATGAACTCAAGTATATCACAACAGCATCCTTTTGAACACCTTCTCCTATGGTCATGTATCAATATAATGATATCTCTTTTTTCTCAATTCAAACTCAATTTCTTCTCAATGCCTTCCCTTTCTGATTTTTGTATGCTTATCCCACAGCAGGCCAGTACCACACCGGTACGAACTGCTGAGAAAATCAATACAAAAACAGGAGGGATTTTTTATGAGAGAAATCAGAAACACAAAAATCATTGCCGTGGATCATGGCTACGGCAACATTAAAACTGCCAACACGGTCACCCCTACCGGAATCACCGCTTACGAAACAGAGCCGATCTTTACGGGAAACGTTCTTGAATACAATGGAACCTATTACCGGATCGGCGAAGAGCACAAAGAATTTATCCTGGATAAGGCTATGGATGAAGATTATTATCTCCTGACACTGATGGCAGTTGCACGGGAACTGAATGTCTTTTCCATCCATGAAGCAGATGTCCATCTGGCTGCCGGACTTCCTCTGACATGGATCCGGAACCAGCGTGAGGCATTCCGCTCCTATCTGCTCCAAACCCCGGAAGTCCGCTTCTCATTTAACAGCAAAGACTATCATATCCGCTTTGTGGGATGCAGTCTTTACCCCCAGGGATATCCGGCTGTTGTGAAGCATCTGGGAGATTTTAAGGGAACCAATCTACTTGCAGATATCGGGAACGGAACCATGAATATCCTGTATATCAACAACAAAAAAGCACAGGAGAGCCGCTGCTGGACAGAAAAATTCGGGGTAAACCAGTGCATGATTGACGCAAAGAATGCCATTCTGGACAGGTTTGGAGTAAAAATCGAGGAATCTACTGTAGAGCAGATTCTTCGGTTCGGAACAGCTGATATTGCCGCACCGTATCTGGACTGCATTACAGCAGTTGCCAGACAGTATGTAGCTGATATTTTCGCCACACTCCGCAAATATGAATACAACCCTGACCTGATGCGGCTGTACGTAGTCGGCGGTGGAGGCTGCCTGATCCGGAATTTCGGAACGTATGACAAAACCCGTGTCACAATCCTTGATGATATCTGTGCCACAGCGAAAGGCTACGAATATCTGGCGCAGATGAGCCTGAAAAGGAGGGAATAGCCGATGCGAAACAATATCCGAAGCACAAATCTCCGCTTCAATCTGGAGAAAGACCTGCAAAGAAAAGCATGGGAATATCTGCAGACCATGGACAAGCAGGAATTCAAATCCTACAGCCATGTAATTGCCCTCGCTCTGGTCGATTATTTTGACCGTTATTACCGCACACAGGAAGACCCTTATCTGGAAACAAGGGAACGGGAAGAACATTTTGTAAACCAGATCGTAGAGGCAGTGGAAAGGAGCCTGAAACAGGCACTTCCCCTCTTCCTCTCCGGTCTGACAGCAGGGATGGCACAAAGGGAGCCCCAAAACAGGGCATCCTTTCCGGCGCCGGAAGAATCTGGAGCGGAAGCAGATGTAGACTGGTATTTTCTCGGAGAATAACGGGAGGTAAGGAGGTGAACACATGACAGAATTTTTGACAACAGACACCAGCCTGCCGCCTTATATGGTATTTCCCCGATTCCTTCTGGATATGGAGCTGAATGAAACAACGAAACTGCTGTATATGGTTCTGCTTGACCGTGCAAGGCTTTCCCTGAAAAACGAAGGCTGGACGGATGAATCCGGTCATGTGTTCCTTTTCTTTACCATCGAATCCATGGCAGAAGTCCTCCACAAAAGCCAGATGACCATTAAAACATCCCTGTCCGCACTGGAAAAACAGGATCTGATCCTCCGAAAACGCCAGGGTGCCGGACATCCGAACCGGATTTATGTGAAATTCCCGGAAAAAGCATTCTGCCAGACAGACAACATTCTTTCCGTAAGACAGACAGAAAACTGTCCGGCTGACAGACAGGATTCTTTCCCTGAGACAGACAGAAAACTGTCCAGTAATAAGAAAGAGAGAAATAAGAACCATTTATCAAAAAGAGAGAGTCAGGAAAAGCGCTCTCCCTATGGAAATTTTCAAAATGTCTTCCTGTCAGAAAAGGAACTGGAAGAACTCAAACAGGCAGTCCCTGACTGGCAGGAGTACATCGAACGTTTATCCGGCTACATGGCTTCCACCGGAAAACAATACCTGAACCATGCAGCCACCATCATCAGCTGGGCAAGGCAAGACCATCCTCCTGCCCGGAAGAGAAATTACGAAAGCGAGGAATATGAAACATTATGAAAAAATTTACAGACGAATTTACAAATCAGTTTGAAAACAGGGAATTACAGAGGGATGAATATTTGAATGAATCCGACCACTTGATCTACTGCACAAAATGCCATACTCCAAGGCAGGGCAGATACACGCTGCAGGGCAGGGTATTCATGCCTCCCATTCGTTGTAAATGTCAGCAGGAAATCTATGACCAGGAAGAAGCCAAGCGGAAACTATCAGAAAAACAGGCAGAGATCGAGCGGATGAAAGCCAGCGGGTTACAGGATAAGTCTCTTTATGATTATACCTTTGAAAAAGATACCGGCATCAATCCGGAAATGCATCTTGCCCACAAATATTTAGAAAACTGGGACGATATGAAAGCCAGATCCTCTGGTCTTCTCCTCTGGGGAGATGTGGGTACCGGGAAATCTTTTTTCGCAGGTTGCATTGCCAATGCCCTTCTGGAAAAAGGTGTCCCGGTGCTGATGACAAATTTTCCCCGGATTCTGAATCCCCTGAGCGGAATGCATTTTGAAGACAGGAACCAGTTTATCGACAGCCTAAACCGCTACAGCCTGCTGATCATTGATGACCTTGGGATTGAACGGAACTCTGAGTTTGCCATTGAACAGGTATTCAATGTGATCGACAGCCGTTACCGCAGCAAAAAACCACTGATCGTAACGACCAACCTCACATTGGAAGAATTAAACAATCCAGCTGACATGGCGCACAGCCGAATCTATGACAGGATTTTGGAACGCTGTGCTCCCATCCGGATCAACAACCGCAATATCCGGAAAGACAATGCTTCTGCAAATTTACAGGAAGCAAAAAAAATATTGTTGCAATGACATTCTGTATCAAAAATAACAGAAATTGGTGCCACATGATACCCATAATCACTTAGCGGCGATACTGCTCTCTCCATTGATGCACATTGATTGAATGTATCGCTGCTATTTCCAGTAAAAATCAGTACCAGTTATGAAAAATCAAAACCAAAAAAGCCCGGAAACGGGCATAAAAAAGGAGGTGCCAGACATGGCAGATAAAAAGACTATGATACCGGAAGAAAAAGCACTTTTACAGGCAAAGCACCGGCAGGAGGAAGCCGAAGCAAGAAACCGAAAAAAAGAACGGAATGCCAGAACACACAGATTGATCCAGGAAGGGGCTATTCTTGAAAGCGTTGCTCCGCATGTCCGGGAGATGGATTTAGATCTCTTGAAACGGGAACTTCTGATCCGGTTACGAGGGCTGTAGATACCGAAATTCTACTCCCGAAGGGCGCACTTACTCACCACCTCGTCGTCGCAAAGTCCGCTTACCTTCGTTTCCGCCTGTGGCGAAAACTACGGACACTCCCTTGCTCCTCCTCTCCCCACAAAGCAGGCTTTGCGGGGACCCCTTAGGCGGTGGTATCCTTCCCGTTGGTCAGGCTCGTGCGCTCTGCCGAGGGCTATCCGCTATTGCAGGCAACACCGGCTATGCAGCCATTACAATCTGCTTCTATCCGATTGTAAGTATTTCGGATTTTCCGAAACACTCCGCTAAAAACATTTACCGGATATGGCTGCCTGATAAAACCTGCCACCGGCAACTTTTATTCAGTTTTGAATAAAACCACAGCCCCATAAAAGACAAATTCAAATCATACACCATCACAGAGAGGAGGTTCATGCCTATGGCAATTTACCACATGGAAGCCAAGGTTGTCAGCCGGGGCTCCGGGCGGTCTGCAGTTGCCGCTTCCGCCTATATGAACTGCAGCCGGATGTACAATGATTATGATGGCATCCAGCATGACTATACACGAAAACATGGGCTGATATATCAGGAAGTAATGCTTCCACCAATGGCTCCACCTGATTGGAAGGATCGGGAGCAGCTCTGGAATGCTGTGGAAGCTGCTGAAAAAACAAAAGATAGCCGACTGGCGAGAGAATTTGTTGTGGCTCTTCCCATAGAATTAGATACCGACAGCAATATCTCTCTCCTTCGGGATTTTATTCAAAAGAACTTTGTAGCTCTGGGAATGTGTGCTGATTTTGCCATCCACGATACCGACGGTCATAACCCTCATGCACACATTCTTCTTACTGTCCGTCCCTTGAACGAAAACGGGACATGGCAGTATAAAACAGAAAAAGAATATCTTTGTATAAAGGATGGTAAGGAAAAAGGATTTACTGCAGCAGAATTTAAAGAAGCACAAAAGAAAGGATGGGAGAAACAATACCGCTATCAAGCCGGCAAGAAGAAAATATATCTGACTCCATCTGCAGCACTGGAAAAAGGATATGAGCGTGTGGACAAGCATCCGAAAAGCACCCGATACGGCAGGCAAAATCCCATTTCCGAAAGGTGGAACAGCGAAGAGCAAATCTGTCTCTGGAGAGAAAATTGGGCAGAGGCTGTAAATAAAATGCTTGCCAAAAATCAGATACACGCATCCATCGATCACCGCAGCTTTGCAGATCAGGGAATCACCGAGCAGCCTACCATTCATGAGGGTTATATCGCACAGAATATGGAAAAGAAAGGTATGATATCCGACCGTTGTGAGATCAACCGCCAGATTCGTGCCGATAATAAAATGCTCCGGGAATTAAAAGCACAGGTTGCTAAGTTGGCACAGGCAGTGGAAAGATCTATTCCTGTCATTGCAGAAACGATGGAAGCCATCCGAAATCATATGATTTTTACTCAATATCATTTGCTTCACAATGAAATGCAAAAAGAAGTGATCCATGACTGGATGGAGCATTTTCATCCTATCCTGGATAAATACAACACAGTTAAGAAAAAACTCAAAGCAAAAATCACTGAAAAGAAAGAACTGAATTTACAGAAGGATAAAACCAGTATTCTAAATCCTATCCAGCATATAAGATTAAATCAACAGCTAACCACAGTAACGGAAGAAATAGAAGAACTGAAATCCCGGAAAGAGCAACTGATATTTCAGGCAGAATGTTCCACAGATAAAGACATGACCAATCTTTCCAAGAAATATGACCAGATGAACAAGAATCTGGAAATACTGGATTCTCAGGATACCACCCTCAAAGCAAAGCTCAAAAAAGATGCAGCGACTTTCCGTGAAGAATCATTTCTTCCGGAACCAGAGCAATATACAGAATTACTGGACACCCGAATCCAGATCCGTCCAGATTTTCAGAATAAGCTTATCGACCAACTCAAAACAACTTTTGGTAAATATTATGACTATCACCTCCGTGACATTGCAGCCGAAGAGGTAGACTATCTTAATGTGGAAGATCCTGATGTTTTCTCTCATCGGGCATGGGAACTGGAATATCAGAGGAAACAGGAAATGCTAAAAAAACAGCCTGTTCGAGTGAAGAAAAAATCACATGATATGGACTTATAGTTACAGTTCGAATAACTATCAAAAAATGAAAACCTTGACATTAAAATTTGTCAAGGTTTTCATTTTCTTGTATTTCTTCTAAATATTAACTTACTGATAAAATCACTATTACAATCAATAATAGCTTATAACAGTTCTAACAAACCACTGATATCTTTTATCACATAATCTGCCCCAGCTTCTTTATAAACATTCTCAACTCTTTGGCACTCTGCCACTCTCTCTTCTGATGATAAAGCTTGATACTCTTTTTGTGTGTACCCCATAACAGAGCTTCCTTCTATTACTCCTACTGTAATAACCCCTGCATTTTTACCTTCTTTAATATCTGAAACCGTATCTCCAACTTTTATAACTTTCTGTACAGAAGATACCTCAAGTTTCTCCATATTTTTGAAAATCATATACGGATACGGACGCCCCAGATTATTTACAGAATTTGGGCTGACCCATAAATCTGGGGTATAGCCATTTTCTTTTGCTATTGGTACTATAATATCCATCATTTCGTCCGTGTATCCTGTAGTAGAGCCAATCTTAATTCCTCGTTCCTTCAGCTTAGCTACCGTACCACAAACATATGGCTTAACATCAGCAAAATCCGGTAAAATTTCGAGTGTTTTTTTCTCCATGACTCGATAAATATTGTTTACATCATCTTCATTCCATGTACGACCATTCATTTCGACCCATAACTCACTGATTCGTTCCATTCCAAGCATGGTACGAATATGATCAATTTTCAACATCCCCATAGGTTTTCTTACTTCTTCTATGGTAGGTTTTATCCCATACTGCTGGAATGCTTCAATAAAAGATTGTACTGGAGCAAAACATCCATAGTCTACTGTAGTTCCTGCCCAATCAAATATTACAGCTTCAATTTGTTTCACTCTTACACCTCCTGACGTGTTTCCAAGAATTCTTTAAAAAGACTTACCACTTTCAAAATATCTTCTTCATATATCTCACCGATATTGCCAATTCGGAATGTATCCGCTTCCGTTACTTTTCCCGGATAAATTGCATAACCTCTTTCTTTTATAAAGTCATACATTTCCTGAAAAGAAAAATTGCAATTTTCTGGATAAAAAAACGTAGTAATAATTGGTCCCTGATGGTCAGGACTGATATATGGACGAATTCCAAGCTCTTTCATTTTTCTGATTAAAAGTTGATTATTATCCAGATATCTCTTTGCTCTTGCAGGAATACCTCCTTCTTCTTCCAATTCTTTTAAAGCCTGGGCAAAAGCAAGCACAACATGAGTCGGTGAAGTAAATCTCCATTTTCCATCCGCTTCCATAGTTTTCCATTGATCATAAAGATCTAAAGACAGGCTACGAGCCTTCCCCCTACTCTCTTCTAGTTTATCCCTTTTACAAATGATAAATGAAAATCCCGGCACTCCCTGTATACATTTGTTTGCACTACTGATAAGAAAATCAATCCCCATCCCAGGCACATCAATATCTACTCCGCCAAAGCTTGACATCGCATCAACAATAAAAGTTTTTCCTGCTCCCTTCACAACCTGAGCAACTGCTTGAATGTCATTCAGTATTCCTGATGTAGTTTCACTATGTACCATAGATACATGTGTAATATCCGGATCTTCTTCCAACATTTTTTTAATTTTTTCAGCAGACGGAACCTGATTATAATGTTCATTATAAATCACATATGGTATTCGGTTATGTTTTGCAATTTCTTCCATTCTTTCTCCATATGCTCCATTTGCTGCTATCAAAAGTTTTTCATTTTCTCCAATAACACTGGAAAGTACGGACTCCACTCCAAAAGTTCCGCTTCCCTGCATCAGTACCACTGTATAAGTGGTACTGTCTGCATGGGCAAGAGTTAAAAGTTCGTCTCTTATTTTCAATGTAATTTTCTTGTAATCATCATCCCATGTACAATGATCAAACAACATTTCCTGTTTCACAGAATCTGTCGTAGTCAATGGTCCAGGTGTCAATAATTTGTATGTTTTCATCTACCTAATGCTCCTCAATAAAATTTATTTACATTCCTCTGAAAGTGCCTGATGCTTTTTCAAAAGATCTACAGTAAGCTTCTCCGGGAATACTTTTGGATTACCAGATTTATTAGCGTCATCTACGTTCTCTCCGTCATACAGAGGAATTGGATATGTCTCCAAAAGTTCCTGTCTTCCATTTTTGATAATGCATTCTGCCATCTTCATTGCTTCCGAATTTGTATCATCACCTTTATCAATCACTGCTACAGACTCTGTCAATGTAAAGTTTCCTTCTGTCGGATCCACATAATCAATCGGAAGTCCTTCTTCTTTATCGGCAACTGCTTGGTGTCTAAGTCCAAATCCAATCGCAACCTCGCCTGCTCTTACTTTTTTAATCGGACCAGAGCCGGATTCTTCAATGTGTGCACCTGCATTCTCGTAAATACTTGTCAGAATATCTTTTGCTCCATCCTCTCCATACTCGCTGACCAATGCTTGAATTAAGAGCCATGCAGTAGAGGAACTCTGAATATCTGTTACGGAAATCATATCTTTATATACTGGATCTGCAAGATCCTTAATAGATGTTGGAACAGGAAGATTATTTTCTTCCAAAACATCAGTGTTATAAATAATTGCTCCTTCCTGTGCTGTAATAGGTGTATAATAGGATGGGTATTCCTCAAGAGCACCGGTATCAAATTCTAAGTCTTTAAACATATGATGTTCGTCTTCTGCACTTTCTACATAAAAAGAACTCATTGTAATCAAGTCTGCCTCAATATCTGCACCTTCTGCCAGAAGCTTTCCTCCAAGCTCGGATGTTCCGAACGTCTGTACTATGTATTTGTCCTTATATCCATTACTGTCCAGAGCATTCTGCATTGCTGCTATAGCTTCATCATCTGCATTGGTATATAATATAACCTTTTCATCTGAAGAAGCCTCTTTGCTCCCACATCCTGTCAAAACACCTCCTACCAACAAGGTAAATGCCAATCCTAAAATTGCAATACTCTTCATTTTTTTCATTATAATTCTCCTTTCATTTTTACACAGCTTGTTTTACTTTTTGCTGTCAGATAATTTATTTGCTAAAAACTGAAACATCAGTTTTGCAATCAGATTAGTAAACAATATTAAAAGTGATAGCACAAAAATTTCATTAAATTTTGCAAAATGCTGTAGCTCTTTTATCTTTGTGGTTATTACCATTGTTCTTGCTCCGGCAAGGAAAATAACAGCACTTACCGTAACCATTGCATTTATAAAATAATAACTGAACACTTCAATCAATGAAGGAAGTGCATTGGGGGTAACAATACGAACCATTGTTTTAATCCAGTTATCCCCCATCAGCTTTGCCGTTTTTTCCCAGGATAAGTTCATCTTAGACAAAGAATTTTTCATCATCATATAGGGCGTTGCAAAAAAATGAACCAGATTACACATAATAATAATGGCAAATGTATTCTGCAATGAAGTTCCTGTAAACGCCAGCATAAATGCGATTCCTAATACCATTCCGGGTATTGTGTTTGTTACAGAAGCAATACTCTCAATTACTCTTTTTGCCTTTTCAGAAATAGAGCTTCTTGCTGTAACAATCGCTGCCCCATATGCCATAATCGTTCCGAACACTGCTGTCAGTAATGCAACCAGCAAAGAATTTTTATAAACCATCGTTAATGATGCGTCTTCCAATACTTTTTTTACATTATCCAGAGTAAAGTTCATATCATATGGCCATCCTTTTACAAAAGGTACCACAAAAATCACTGCAAAAACTGCAAGTATAATCACAATGATTACCGTTGTCACTGTCGCACAAATAATATCCCGCATACGATTCTTCTCGTTTTCCATCAACGAAATCTTGTTATATCTTACATTGAATCGTTCCAGATAAGTAATAACAGCAATACTGATCACCGAAGGCAAAAGCATAACCATAGCCACAACTGCACCATTATTAAAATCAGGTACACTTCCAAGCATCTGCGTATACAATATGGAAGCAACGACTTCAACCCTTCCGCCTACAGATGCAGGAATTCCAAAATCAGTAAAACTCAAAAAGAAGCACTGAATAAAAGAAACTGCAAGTGTCCCAATCAAAGGACGAATCACCGTCTCAAGAAATGTTACAATATGCCGGTCTCCCATTACTCTGGACACGACAGAAAATTTCCGATCTATATACCCCATCGTGTTGTTTATCAACATAAAGGAGATGGGCAATGTATAGATGATGTACCCGATCATCAAACCATTGATCCCATAGATATCAAATAACTGTTTTCCAAACAATCTGGTATACAATCCTTGCTTTCCAAAGGAATAAATAATTGCAAATCCATAGGTAATTGTTGGGAGCAGCATAGGAAGCACGGCAAAGGTTTTTATAAACTTTTTGAAAGCCTGATTTAAATTGGTATAGTTTACGGTATATGCCATGAGAAACGAAAGTACTGTTGTAATCAGAGCACTGAGGGCCGATATACCGAAACTGTTTCCCAAGGCTTTTATAAAGCCTTTTCCACATAATATTTCGACGTAATTCGCAAGAGTGATTCCCGTATCTCCCTGGAAGGACTTTATCAGGATCAAAATCAGAGGATAGAGGAGAAATACGGTAAACAACAAAATAATGGCGGTCCATATAAACCAGTTTTCTGCATTTTTTCTCTTCGTCATTCTTATCCCACCTGCCAGATTATATTATTGTTTTGTTCTTTGCGAAATAAACTGAAGATATTATTTTTCTTTATTTCCAACTGCCGTAAAATGAATTCCTGTACAAAATTATTTGCCGGTGCATTGATGATTTCTTCCGGTTTCCCGTACTGTGAAATTGTCCCTTCATTTATAATTAATACACGATCAGACAAAGTAAGCGCTTCTTCTGGGTCATGTGTTACAATAATCGTTGTTAAATGATACTCTTTCGCAATGGTCTTAATCCTATCTTTAATGGACTCTTTGATAACTCCATCCAACGCACTTAAAGGCTCATCCAATAAAAGAATCTTCGGTTTCATCACCATTGTCCTTGCCAGAGCTACTCTCTGCTTTTGACCACCAGATAACTGATCAATCTTCTTACTCAAATGTTCTTCCAGCCCCAGTAACCGAATCAAATCATCCACTTCTTCTTTTGTAGAAATATCCGGCTTATTTTTAAGTCCATATGTGATATTCTGATATGCATTCAAATGAGGAAACAAAGCATAGTCCTGAAATACAATATTAAATCCTCTCTCTTCCATTGGAACATTAGTCAGGTCTTTTCCATTATAAATAATGTTCCCCTCATCAACATCTACAAGTCCCAAAATCAGATTCAAAAGAGTTGTCTTTCCGCTCCCTGAAGGACCAAGAATAGATACTATTTCACCTTCTTCGATTTCCAGATTAATATTTTTAAGAATTGAAACACCATCATACGATTTACTAATATTTTTTAACTGTAGCATCCAAAAACTCCTTTCCATTCCTAACTTCATAACATACGAAGTTCTCATGTTCGCTTTCCTTCGAACGCTTAAAATATTAACCTTTCCACTTCCCAAATACAATCAAGTCCATGTAAAACTTCCGTAAAAAAAGGACAGGATCACTCCTGCCCTTTTGTAGAAATTCTACTATATTTCATACATCTGGTTGCTTATTGTTCTTCCATTCTTATCCAGTTTTTTCGTATACTTGTCGTAATCCGAAAGAAGTACACCCATATAAAGCATATCTATAATTGCAAGCTGCGATGATCTTGAAAAAATTGCATCACCATACAAAAACTGCTCCGTGCTAGTACAAATCAAAACATCTGCATACTTGCTAATCGGGGCATCCTCAAAATTTGTAATAACAACCGTATTTGCCCCTGACTTTTTAGCTGTTCGCATAACCTCAACTGTGTTTCTCGAATTTCCGGAATACGAGATTCCAATTGCAACATCTCCCTCACCCAAATTACCTGCACTGATATTCTGAAGATAATAATCATTATAACTACGACACTTTAGTCCCAGATATAAAAACTTCGTCACAAGATCACTCACAGCACACAACGAATTTTCAACCCCATATACTACAATATTATCCGCATTTATTATTAATTCTATGGCTTTTACAAACTCCTTCAACGAAATACTTTTAAGTGTCTCCTGCAAAACATGAATCGTTGTCCCGATTACTTTGGATGGAACATCTGTCAAAACATCTTCCTTTCCTACAGGAAATCCATAGAAAGGTGTGATTTCCTCTTTTTCCATATTCTTTCTAATTCTCTCCTCTAAAATGGCACTTTTCAATTCTTTAAATCCCTCGAACCCCATTCCTCTTGCGAACCGAAGAACTGTCGGTTGACTTACTTTTGCTTTCTCAGCCAATTCAGTCAATGTCATGTCGTCCAATTCTTCATCACAATGTAGAAGATAATCGGCCACCTTTCTTTCAGAAGGTCTTAATTTTCTATAGTTTCTTGTAATTTCCCACTCCAATATATTAGTCATATTCTATCCCTTCTTTGTAGAAATTCTACACATTTTTATTCTTCTTTAATGAAAGATATTTCAAGATAATCTTTCAAATCTATTCGTCAAAAATAAATTTTTCCTGAATTTTTTTCCTAATAGCATTTTAACACATAAAACTTCATTACATTTTAAAATATATGTAAAATCTACATATACTTGGTGCAAAATTACAAGACTTCACTCATTTATTTGATTAACATAATATACCAGACATATCAAAATCTATCATTCAAAACATTATCTTGTTTGTTAATCACTCGCCTAGCATGATACCATAAAACTATTTTTATATAAAAAGAGGGTCAATCATTTTTTTCGTGGGATTGACGTTACCACGTTATAGGTTTTCTAAGCCGTCCGCCAGCCTTGACATGAACCTCAGGTAATGCGTAGGGTAATCACCCCGACGGCGAAGAACTCAAGAACAGTTGTGATTTGTGAGCCGTCGGGATCAGGCATTGTAGCATTGCCTGAGAACCATGTAAAGGCCAAGCCCTAAAGGGTGGCTAGGTTTTCCCCTCCGACTCAGGAGCCTTAGAACAGTTGTTGCTTTTGCTCCAGTATTAATTGAATAAAAAAGGATCTTCCGTTAAGATTGGAATAAACGTTTTGGCCGACGTATTTTACCCAATCGAAAGGAGATCCTCTGTCTTGGATTATATACGAAAAGAAGCGAATGGACAATTAGCATTTACTCAATCTACCGATTTTTTAAAGATTCCTTCCTGCCTTTACGGCTTTCATAATGAATCTACTTCTGTTAAGACCGCTAAATCAGGTCGGACAGTGTTTTGTTTCGAAGGATCTCTTGATGCATCAGAGGAAAATCTTCTTTGTTCCTGCGGATCTAAGATGCATGTAAATAATCATCCTTCTATAAATCTGAGACATCTTCCCTTTGGTGGCAGCCTTAGCTGCGTGACCTTTACACGCAACCAGTATGCCTGTCCAAAGTGTGGATCTACAAAGATGCAGTTTATCTCTTTTAAGGCTCCTGGTCATATGATCACAGAAGAACTGTATCAGTATACCCGGGATCTACTCGCTTCCGGTGTTTATACAAACAAGGAAGTGGCTGAACTTACCGGCCTTGGTAAGAATACCGTAAAGGATATCGATAAAGAGAGACTCCGGGAACTGTATACTACTAATGATGGAAAGCTGATCAAGCCGGAAAAACCCGCGAAACTTCTGGGTATTGATGAGTTCAAACTGCATAATGGTTACCGATATGCGACCCACATCATCGATATGGAAACCGGGCATATCCTTTGGATTGCCGGTGGTAAGAAAAAGCAGGTTGTATATGACTTTATCGAGCATGTCGGTCTGAAATGGATGGATCAGGTCGAGGCAGTTGCCTGTGACATGAACTCCGATTTTCAGGAAGCTTTCGAGGAGAAGTGTCCTCATATCCAGCCGGTATTCGATTACTTTCATATCGTAAAGAACTTTAACGACAAGGTTGTAAGCGAAGTCCGCAAAGACGAGCAGCGACGACTCTATGAAGAAGGTAATGTCGAAGCAGCCAGAGCATTAAAGAAGACTCGCTATATCCTGATGTCTTCCAGAAAAACGCTTCAATCCAAGGATGCCGATGCCAGAGAAGAACGTCAGATTCACAAAGGGAGCAGTCTGTTCAAAACTGACAGTATTGTCCGTAAGGAAGGATACGAGGAACGCTATGACGCACTGCTTCAGGAGAACCAGCTGCTATTTACTCTGGACCTGATCAAGGAAAAGCTTAACCTGGCTTATTCTCGGAAAGATGAGGCCATTATGGCAGAAGACATCATCAGTATTATGGATATGTGCAAGGCAACGGGCAATCCACACTTCCTGTGGTTTGAGCGTCTGCTTAGCAACCACTTTGAGGGCATTATCGCCCACGCAACTTATGATATCTCAGCTGCAAAGATTGAAGGTATCAACAACAAAATCAAGACTCTTCGCAGACAGGGATACGGATATCCTGATGACGAATATTTCTTTCTGAAGCTATTCGATATGAGCCGACAGAGCTACGAGAGGAATCGGAAATCCCACAAAATTTGTGATTGAGCCTAAAAAGAACTGAACAAGTCAGATCACTGTACCCGTTCAGTTCTTTTTACTATCCATAAATCAATTCATTTAACACAATCTCTTCCGCAGCATTTCGAATATTATTTACAGCTCCAATCCACGCCATCTGATCACGAGCTTTCAATTCTTCCGTAATGCCTTGCTTTTCCATCATCTGGCACACCAGAATATCCATTCTCTCCTGTGCCTCATCGTCCACAGCATTCAGATGTTCCACCAATCTGTCTTCCAACATACACAGTGAATACATTGCCGGACGATGCTCTTTCAGATATGTTCTCCGCATCATTCCATACTTCCCATAATGCGGTTCTTCATCTGTACTGACAAAATTCGGATAGTAAATTCCATCTGCTCCCAGTGTGTAGGTTCCACCCATTTTTTCAAATGTGCTTTTCATGTGCTATTCCTCCTTGAAATCAGCGATGGCTTAGATCATCGCAAAATATTTCAGGGCAGCCTTGATAGCATCTTCTTTCTCTTT
>ENA-OYXA01000186-OYXA01000186.1-human-gut-metagenome-genome-assembly--contig:-NODE-186-length-32176-cov-9.544846_pt1 | contig 32176 bp, 30 predicted proteins | sample MGYA00244212_ERZ653411 | MGnify/ENA primary metagenome ERZ653411 (study PRJEB26926, sample SAMN06165066) | human gut metagenome | biome: ENVO:00009003; feature: ENVO:2100002; material: ENVO:00002003...
AGATCATTGCAACTGTGCTGGCCATGGTCATGGCTCTGGCACTGTGCACCACCGCTTTCGCCATCACCTATGGCGATCTGTACGAGTTCAAGGCCAATGCCTGGACTAAGGTCGACATGACCGGCAAGACTATCACTTACACCAGCCCCTATGAGACCAAGCAGAACGACAAGTTCGTTTCCGGCACTATCGGCTATTACACCATTAGCGATGGAACTAATCACCTGTACCTGGTCGAGGTTGGTGCGAATTCTGCCAACTATCGTCTGACCGTTGATGGCAAGCAGGTGAACCTGGACAAAGTTGACAGCATTTCTACTATCACCTACACTCTGAAGGGCACTGAGGTTTCTTACGGTGGCACTGTCATCAAGTGCGGCGATGTATATCCCACCTCCAGTTTTGTGGATGGCAACGGCAAGGCTCTGCCCCTGTACGTTGATGAGGATGGCGATTATTACAAGGCCGGCAGCAGCTCCACTTATATGCTGGTGGGCGGCAAGGTGATTTCCGTTGTTTCTGCGACTGAAAACACCGACTTCACCTATATCCGTCACGCATGGGAAATTGTCGATAGCAACAAGGCTGCTGACGGCACTGTTACCGGCACCGCTAAGTGCACCCGTTGCGGCCAGGTCGCCACTCTGACCAGCAAGAAGGGCGATATCCCCACCGCCGCTTACAGTGAGCAGCTGCCTTCCCCCGTTTTCTCCAAGACCGTTTGGGTTTACTGGACTGACGGCACCACCACTCCCACCACTCCCAGCACTGGCACCAACAAGTCCCCCAAGACCTTTGACGCTGGTATCGCTATGTACGTCGGTATGGCTCTGACCTCCGTCGCCGGCTCCGCCGTCGTCATCGGCAAGAAAAAGGAGTTCTAATTAAACTCAAAAAAGAGAAAGGCCCATTGGGCCTTTCTCTTTTTTGTGCTTAATTATTCCTCCCGCTGCCGCGGGAGGGATAGTAAAGATTGCTTTTCTATGAGGTGCTTCTTTTTTGACTTTAATTATCCCACCCCCTGGCGGGGGTGGGGTGAATAAAGATTGCTTGCCCGCTGGGCCTTCCTTTTTTACGCTAAATTATCCCTGGCCTGTCGGCCGGGGATAATATAGATGATTTTTCTTTTGGGGGTGCTTCTTTTTTTGCGCTTAATCAGCCCGCGCCTATCGGCGCGGACGAAATAAATATCCCCCGCTACCGCGGGGAATAAATATATATCCCTCCCGCTGCCGCGGGAGGGTTATAAGAGCTTCTTTTTACCCCTCATCCGTCGGCTTCGCTGACACCTCCCCCCCCCAAGGGGAAGGCTTGAGGGACTGCCCCGCGCCACCTGTCTCCCTGCGGGTCGGTCGGTCCACGGGTCTGACATGCCACCGGCGTGTCATTCAACACCGCGGACCCCTCGAGGGGAAGGCTAACGAGGGAGCGCCCCCAAGGGGAAGGCTTGGGGACGTTTTTATTGTGCTTTACACAGTGGGGCGAAAAGTGGTATAATACCGACAGAAATCAACACAAACGAGGAGGTCTTGTGATGAGATTGCTGTTCAAGGGCGGTACCGTGGTCACCGGCAAGGGCCCCCGCCGGGCCGATGTTCTGGTGGAGGGCGAGAAGATCCTCGATGTCTGCCGCGATATTCCCGCCATCGGCGCGCAGGTGGTGGACGTGACCGGGATGCTGCTGTTCCCCGGCTTTATCGATGCCCACACCCATTTCGATCTGGACGTGTGCAACACCACCACGGCGGATGACTTTGCCAGCGGCTCCCGGGCGGCGCTGCGGGGTGGCACCACCACCATCATCGACTTTGCCTGCCCCAACAAGGGCGAGACGCTGCACGACGGCCTGCGCCTGTGGCACAAGAAGGCCGACGGTAAGTGTGCCTGCGACTACGGCTTCCACATGACCATCGACGACTGGAACGAGACCATCGAGCGCGAGATCGACGATATGTACGCCGAGGGTATCTCCTCTTTCAAGATGTACATGACCTATCCGGCCATGATGATCGGTGACGAGGCCATGTACAAGGCGCTGAAAAAGCTGAAGGAAAAGGGCGGCATCTGCGGCGTCCACTGCGAAAACGCCGGGGTCATCGACGCGCTGATCGCCGAAAAGAAGGCCGCCGGCGAGAACGGCGTCCACTGCCACCCGGAGACCCGGCCCGACATCATGGAGGCCGAGGCCGTGGGCCGTCTGCTCCGCATCGCCGAACAGGTAGACGTCCCCGTGGTCATCGTCCACACCACCAACATCGAGGCGCTGGACGAGATCGCCAACGCCCGCTGGCGGGGCCAGAAGGTCTTTGTGGAGACGTGCCCCCAGTATCTGGTATTGGATGACAGCGTGTATTATAACGAGGACTGGCTGCAGGCAGCCAAATACGTCTGCTCGCCTCCTATTCGGAAACCGGCTGACCGTGAGGCCCTGTGGCGGGCCATCCGCCGGGGTGAGGTGCAGACCGTGTCCACCGACCACTGCAGCTTCACCACGCAGCAGAAGCTGGCGGGCCGCGACGATTTCACTGCTATTCCCGGCGGCATCCCCGGCGTGGAGACCCGCGGCGAGCTGATCTACACCTTCGGCGTGGCCAAGAAGAAGATCGGCCTGGGCGCCATGTGCCGTGTGCTGGCAGAGAACCCCGCCAAGCTGTATGGTCTGTTCCCGCGCAAAGGCGTACTGGCCCCCGGCTCCGACGCCGATATCGTGGTCTACGACCCCAACGCCGACCACGTCATCCGCGCCGAGGACATGGTGGGCGCGGCGGACTACAACCCCTATGAGGGTGTGGTCACCAAGGGCTCCATCCGCCAGGTGTGGCTCCGCGGCAAGCCCGCGGTGTCCTCGGGCAAGGTGCTGGCCGGGCCGGACGGCAAATACCTGCCCCGGGGCAAGTGCCAGCTGTAAGGAGACGAGGCCATGTTGGACAAGACATTGGGCTATATCCTCTGCTGCCAGTCCCCGGCGCTGTTTCTGGCCGCGCTGGCGCTGCTGGTGGCGTATCTGGCCGGGCGCAAGCACAAGGTCCGGGCCTTTTTCCGCCTGCTGCTGTGCATTTTGTGTGCCGCCGGCGGCGTGGCGCTGTATTTCCTGGGGATCTACAAGGAGTATTTCACCATCCGGGACTTTTTCCTGATCCGCACTGCGGGCTGGATCGGCCTGGCCATCGCGGCGTTCTTCGTGCTGCTGGCGCTGGTGCGGGCGTTCTTCGCTGCCGCTGATGCCCGCCGCGAGCAGAAGGCCGCCATCCGCGAGGAAAACGAGCGCCTGGCCCGTGAGGCCCAGGAGGCCGCTGAAGCCACACAGGCGGAGCCGGACCCGCGGGTCCCCGCTGCGCCCGAGGCTTCCCCGCAGGAGTCGGTACCCGAGGCGGTTCCGGAGCCCGCTGCCGTTTCCGCCGCGGAGACTTCAACGGCAGTGAGCGAACAGCCACAGGAATGAGTTGACAATAATATATATTATGGTAAACCCATCAGCCGTGCTTTTGCGCGGTCGATGGGTTTTCCTGTGGGCAAAGCAAGGCTCCCGGGAAACAGATGATCTGTCTCCCGGGAGCTCCCCTCCTGTCGCGCGAGGCCTGTACCTCGCGCCCCCTACGTTGTTTTATGGTAGCACTCTATGATTGTAGTTTCAAGAAAATCGGTGATTTCTTAACGCAGTTTTAACGGAACGCTAACAGGGGCGCGAAAAAGCTCTCCCCCTGGGGGAAGGTTTTTGCCCATTTTCATGGGCTTTATCGTCATTCTGCACAACAATCCCCCTTAAATTTCTGCCTATTGCGAATTGAATTGTTCGGTGACCGGTGATAAATTTAGGTTGGTATTTACCGAAAAGTGGTGAAACGGAGGGGTTTTTAAGATGAAACGATGGTTTTCCGGGCTTTTAGCGGCGGTTATGGTACTGCTTTTGCTGCCGGCGTCCGCCAGCGGCGAGGATCCGAAGTACTATGTCTCTTTGGACAGCACAGCAACATCTGCCGAAGTAAATAAACCAGTGGCGGTGGCGCTGTTCATGGGTCAGGATCCGGGGGATCTGGCCTACAATACCTTCTTTTTCCAGTTCTCCTATGACGCGGAAAAGCTTGATTTCGCAAACGCAGCCATCGGCAACAGCAGCGAAACTCCCGCCATTATCAACGACAACTCTGACGCTGGATTGCTGACCATAGGCGGCTACGGAGAACCGCGCTCCGACCGCTTTATCACGCTGAATTTCACCGTAAAGGCTGCCGGTGAAGCCACTGTGAAATTGGTCAAGGCACAGATGGACGTCCGCGCCAACGCGGCAAAGGACGCCCAAACTGCCAGTGTACCGGCCGGCCAAAGCGGCACGGTGACGATCCTGTGCGGCGGCTTCCCTGTTGTGCTTCCGGATTGTGCCACCGGTGACGCTTATGTGACCGCAAACGGCGATTATACCTTCACCGCCAACCCCGGCTATGACTACGGATTTTCAGCCACTGTGAATGATGAATACATAGATGTCATCGACAATGGTGACGGCAGCTACACGATCAAAAATGTTACCGGCAAGCTGGTCATCAGCGCCAACAGCACACCCACTGTCAAAACATACGCGGTGACCGTCAAGGGCGACGGCTCCGGCGATGTCAGCGCCTCCACTTCCGCAACGCATGGGCGGAATTATACCTTTACGGTCACGCAGGCCGCCAACTACGACTATGCGGTGGCCGTAACGGTGAACGGCCAGCCGGTGACGTGCACTGTCAGCAACAGCGGCAGCAACGCCTATACCTACACGATCCCGGCAAAGTCCGTCACCGGCCCGGTGGTCATTACGGTGAAGAAAACTCTTCCATCCGGTACGACTATGATCACCTTCAACGGCAATGGTACCAGCGATGAATGGCAAAAGGGTGTATCGCGAGTAATAAGTAATGGATCCGACTTTGACTTTTACACCGATCAACATGATGGCTTTGATTACAGTATTAGTGCGGCTGGACAAAGTGGCATCATTCCCGTTTCCGAGACAGGCAAGACCGGGGAAATCGGTGTAAAATACACCATTCCTGGTCAATATATTACCGGTGGCATTATCACGATAACGATCACCAAAGCACAGCACTTTGATTGGAACGTAATCGTTTCCCCTTATGTGGATACTGACGGATCCACCATTTGGCTGATTACTGCCTCCCCTGATCCGAAGCCCGAGGAGACCAAGTCCCTCTATTACGGGGGAAAACCTATGCTTTGGTCAGAGAAATACAAATCTTACGCCTGGCTGTTGCTGAGCAGCAAATCGCAGGATACTGTGAAGGCTGATGCAGAAGCCGCCATCACTATCAAAGAAAACGCCGTCACATCTATCGAATACGGCGGCGACGTCAATGGCACGGGCCATATCGACATCAACGACGCCCAGTATATCTACGACCTATATAACGCCAAGCATTCCGCACTTGACATGGAGAAGTTTCTCCGCTGCGATGTCAACGGCAACCGCGAAGTAAGCGTCGATGACGTTCAGGCTGTTGTCAGCCTGCTGCTACACTGATAAGTCAAAAGAGAAGCGCCTGAAGGGCGCTTCTCTTTTTCAGGCCGGTCAAAAAGCTTGCGAAAGCCGTTATGCAAGGCTCCACGGCGAAAGCCGCGGGGCCTTTTGTCAGGACTCCATGTGCTTGCCCAGAAAGGACGCCACGGTCTGGGCAAGCTTACACTCCGTCTCCCCCGCCGGCTTGCCGTCGGGAGAGAGAAAGAGCACCGCGCCCAGCACGTCGCCGCCGCAGAGAATAGGTGCCGCCACAGCGGCCCGGAACTGCTCGTTCTCATCGCTGATGGCCACACCCTCGCCGCAGTAGAGGCCACGCTGGTCCATGACCTGCTCCAGCGCAGGGGAGACGGGCTTGCCCAGCAGTTCCTTCTTCCCCGCCCCGGCGATGGCGATGACCGCATCGCGGTCGGTAACAGCGGCTGAAAAGTCCGTGCTGCGGCTGAGGGTATCGCAGAACTGTGCGGCGAACTCCTCCAGCCCGCCGATAAGGGAATACTTCTTGAAAATAACCTCGCCGTCACGGGTAGTGTATATCTCCAACGGGTCGCCCTCGCGGATACGCATGGTGCGGCGGATCTCCTTGGGGATGACCACGCGGCCCAGGTCGTCGATGCGGCGCACGATACCTGTTGCTTTCATATATGAAATTCCTCCAGTCAAAGCAGATTTTACATCCGTAGTCTTTGTCCGGTGTCGGAGGAATATACATCCGCCGCATATAATCGCGGTGAGATATACTATGAATTTCGACCTTACTGAAGAAATGAAAAAACAGCTGGACTACATGATCGCCCAGCGCCGCTGCCCGCATCGACACCCCTGCGTCTCCTTCCGTGATGAGGACATCCGGGACTATCTGGCCGCGGCGATCGCGGCACTTGGCCCGGACGCGCTGCGCACCTGCGGGAAAAACGGCCTGGTAACCGACCTGCGCGGCTATATCGGCAGACGGGCCATTACCTTCCGGGCCTTAACGCCGTCTCCCTGACGCCCAACGCCTTCAACTGCCACTCCACTCAGGAGTACCTGAGCATCCGCGAATGTCGGTACTTCTACAACAAGATGGCAGAGCTGCTGGAAAAAATGAAGGATATGTAATATGCAGAGGACGGCGCCCCACGGGGCGCCGTCCTCTTTTCTTCTTTATCCGCGGCAGGCGGCCAACTGCGCCCGTACACCGGCGATCAGCATCGTGGCATCCAGTCCGATGGCCACGCCGTCGAAGCCCTGGGCCAGCCGTGCACCGGCGGCCGCACCGTCCCCGGCAAATATCAGGCAGGGTTTGCCCGCCTGGCGGCAGGCCTGTTGTATCCGCGTCAGGGCCGCCTTGAAGCGCTGCTCCTCAAAGGCCCCAGGCAGCCCCATAGAAATAGACAGATCGAAAGGACCGATAAAGATGCCGTCCACACCCTCCATCGCTGCGATATTCTCAATATCCGCCAGCGCCTCTGTCGTCTCACACTGGGGGATCACCAGCGTCTCACCGTTGAAGTGCGCCATTGTCTCCAGTACGCCGGCCGGCGTATCGGTGCCCCAACCATCCTTCCGGGACGGGCAGAACCCCCTCTGCCCCACCGGGGCGTACTTGGCGTAATCCACCACGCGCTTCACCTCCGCCGCACTGTGCACATCTGGAATAATGATCCCCTGCACGCCAACGTCCAGCAGCTTCAAGATCGCCGGGCGGCTGATCTCCCGCACCCGGGCCAGGGGCGTGATGTTCCGCCTTTCCGCGGCGCACACCAGCCGGGCGGTTGTCTCCGCCTCGATGGGGCTGTGCTCATTGTCCAGAATGACAAAATCCAGCCCCGCACAGCCCAGACATTCCACCACGGCAGCACTGCCGGTACCCACGAATGTGCCCAGCGGCTTCTCGCCTCTGGCCAGCTTTTCCTTCAATATGTTCCGCATCTCTTGTTCTCCTGCGTTGTTTTCTATTTGTCAACTGCGGCAGCTCAATAATCCGCGTTCAGCCAGGGCTTCTGGACACAGTACAGCAGCTGCGCCAACTGCCGCGCCTTTTCGGCGTCATCTGCGGACGCCGCACCCAGCCGCAGCAGCGCCGCCAGACCGCAGGACCCCATCAGCAGCGCCGCCAGATCCCCCTGCCGGCAGATCACCGTCACGTCCGCGGTCCCCTCTGCCACGGCCCAGCGGCCATCGGCAAAGCCGATACGCAGCTCCTCCTCCCGGTCCGCCATCTCATCCCGATAGCGGAAGGCCGCCGTCAGCGTCCCCGCCGGGAAATCCCGATAGCCGGTCCGCCGCACAAAGTCCGCCCCGTCCGTCAGCTTGAACATGGTCCCCACGGCGGAAACATTGGTCTGCAAAAAGCCGTAGTCGATGTAGTTTCCGGACACGTCCTGCGGATCGTCCAGCAGATGGTGGAAATCCGCCTCCCCTGTCCGCAGTATCACTGTCTGGGCCAGATCCTCCTGCATCCGCAGGCCGCCCAGCAGCGCCCGCAGCACTGTGCCGTTCTCATACACCAGTTCCTCCACGCTGAGCCGGTTTTGGGTGTAGTTGCACGCACTGGCGCTTTCGAACCGATAGGCCGCGTAGCCTAACAGGCGTCCGCCGTCGTAATAACCCATACGGCGCACCTGAATATCCCCCCGGGCTCCGCGCAGCTCCTCGTCGAACTTCTCCACCATGCCATGGTTTCGGGCGGCAAAGCGCCGCTGGCAGTCCATCGCCTGGTCAAACTCCTCCGGCTGCAGCAGGCGCAGGTGCGCCCGCACCTCTCCGTCCAACCGCGGCAGTGCCCCGGTTGGCAGATGGTATTCATATAACTTCCCGCCAAAGCCGTAGCCCATCCGACGGTAAAAGCCGATGTTGAACGGCAGCAGCATGGTCAGCAGCGCGCCGTTTTCCCGTGCATAGCGCTCGGCATACCGTATCATATACCGTGCTGCGCCCTTCTTCTTGTGCAGGGGGTGTACCTCCAGCGCCATCACACCGCAGGCAGGCTGCATGACCCCAAAGAAGTTCATGGAGAACAGGATCAGCTTCATGGTGGCGATCAGTGTGCCGCCCTCAAACAGGCCCATCGTCCGAGTCTGGGTGTCCTCCCGCAGCTCCGTAAGATGCTTGCTCCGGTAGTGTGCCCGGCATTCCTCGTCCAGCGTCTTGTACGCCGGATAGGAATTGAGATAGATGTCCAGATACGCCTCTATGTCTGCCTCCGTCACCGGATGGACATCCCATGCGCGGTCCGCTGTCACATTACCCATAGGTTTCTCCTTTCTCGCCGTTCCGCAGTATGTTCTCCTTAGATTATACCTTTCCCCGGCCCGTTTCGCAACAGGCAGTTGAAAGCCCTCCGGCAGCTGCCGGAGGGCTCATTTCGTTGTCCGTATACACGTATCCCTCGGATACTCTTTTACAGCAGGGTCAGAAAGTGCCCGGCGTGTACGCCTGGTCCACGGCCGCCGGCCTTATACCAACTTTTCCAGGGCGTCCAGATCGCCGGCCTGCAGCAGCGGGATAGCCCGCCGCACCTGCGCCTCCGGCCAGTCCCACCACCGCAGCTTCTCCAGCCGCGCGGCGGTCTCCTCGTCATATCGCCTGCGGATGGGCTTGGCCGGCAGGCCGCCCACGATGGTGTAGGGCGGCACATCCTTTGTCACCACGGCGCGGCTGCCGATGATGGCGCCGTCGCCGATGGTAACGCCCGCCAGGATCACGGCCTCATAGCCGATCCATACGTCATTGCCCACCACGATATCCCCGTGGTTATCCCAGGCGGCGGCAATGTCCTCACACGCCGTCCCCAGGTCCCACTCCTCGAACATGATGGGGAACGGGTAAGTAGACAGGCTGTTCAGCGTATGGTTGGCCGCGTTGAAGATAAACTTCGCCCCGCAGGCGATGGAGCTGTACTTTCCGATGATCAGCCGGTCATGGTTGCACTCGGGATAGTGGTACAGCACGTTGTTCCGCTGGAAGTCCCGGGGGTCGTTGACAAAATCGTCATAGATGGTGTACGCCCCCACCTGTATGGCGGGATCTGTGACCACGTTCTGCAGGTACACGGTGCTGTGTCCCTGAGAACGGGGGTAAATTTTCCATTCGGGTATCATAGACTCTCCTTTATTTTACAAAAGCTTCTCCCAGCGGGGCGTTCCCCATCCGGCGGTATCGAAGCACTCCCGCACAGCGCGGCACATCCACGTCAGCTTCTGCCGTATGGCGTCCGACTGGATCAGCAGCCCCGCCTCGTCCTCATGAGCCATGAAATACTCCATGATCCGCGCCCGGTCCTCCTGTGCCGCCAGCTTGGCGTAGCTGTCCACAAAGTACACGCTCTCGCCGTTGTCGAACATGGTCCAGCGGGCGTCGTACCGGTCATAGTCACCGCTGTCGTTCCAATAGGTAAAGCCCGCCGGGTTCAGCGCATTCCAGTCATCCCAGTTGAAGGCGGTGTAATCGCGTGAGAGTATCTCGTTCTCCGTAGCGTGCCAGATCTCGTGGCAGACAGTGCCCTCCCGCATATAGTCGGCCTGCACATCCAGCGCGATATACTGCCAGTCCGCCGAATCGTAGGTGCAGCCTACCACGCCATAGTCGCTGTCGATGTGAGCCACCAACAGGAAGCACAGCCCGCCCTCACCGGCGCGGTTGCGGAACTGCGCCAGAAAGCCCTCCGGATACAGGGCAAAGCTGCGGTCCATCGCCGTCAGCACGGCGCGGACGCCGTTCAGCTCTGCTTCCGTGTCCATGGTGTCCGACAGAGTGATGGGATAGCTGCTCAGTTCTGCCGCCTCCCTGCACTGGGATGACAGCAGTATCCGCACGCCGTATCGCTGCTCCAACACATCCGCCTGCTGCCGCGCCTCCTGTAAGCTCTCTGCCACCGGCAGGCCGTTCAGGGCACCCCAATAGGCCTGCAGCAGTGTCTCATTCGCCGTCAGCGGCGACGGGACGGACACCGTTGACGCTACCGGCTCGAAGGTCAGCTGCGCCGGGTCTATAACGTACAGCCGGAAGGCACCGTTTTCATACATGCCGCCCACCAGCAGGCCTGCTTCCGGCAGAACGCAGCAGTCGTACATCTCTCCGGCGATACCGTTAGCCGTCAGGTCGCAGGCCGTGATGCTCTCCCCCACGTTATACAGCGTCGTGCGGCCCGTTCCCACACCGATCAGCTCCTCCGCATCGCCGACGGCGTACAGCGCGCCTCCCGCGTCCAGAAACAGCGAAGCATCGGCGAACCAGAACGTATCGCCGCTGCCGCACAGGGCGGAATATCCCATTTTATCGTTGTCAAAGGCCAGCAGGCTCATGCCGCCCGCCGGCGCCAACATCACCTGATACCGCTGCTCCTGCAGCAGGCTGATCGCCCCCGTCTCCGGGTCAAAGACCGCCGTACCGCAGACGCTGCCGTAGGGTGACAGGAGGAACAGGGCCGTCATCCGCCCGCTTGCCGCATCATAGGCCGTCAATTCCGCGAACCGCAGCTGTGACAGCGCCGTTACCGGCTGTGCCTCTCCTCCGGCTACGTTCTGACAATGCAGCACCCCGTCCCGCAGGAAGTAATAGCTCTCCCCGTCATATGAGAAAAAGCCATCCACGTTCTCCGCATCAAAGCTGCCTGTCTCCGTCAGCACATCGTCCAGGAGCTTCCAACGATTCGTCTCCCGGTCGCACAGCGCAAATCCATGCGCCAGGGCCTGCCGCTTCATATCCCAAACCCCATCCAGCGTGACCTCACGCTTCACGGTGTCCGCTTCCGCATCCACCAGCTGCACAGTGGTCCTGCCGCTCTCATAGTCCGCCCAGCTGATCAGCACCACGCTGCCGCCCGCCGGATACAGCCCGGACAGGGATGCCGGGCGGGTACATTCCAGTGTCTGCACCGGCTCGCGATCCACCTTCTCCCCCAGGCTGCACCCGGGCAGCAGCACCAAAAAACACAGCGCTGCCAGCAGAGCCGCCGTATACGACAGCAGACTCACCAGGTCCAGCAGACACAGCTTCTGTGCCAATGTCTTATTTGTTTTCACTTCAACACCTTCTTCCCACCGGAGGAGTATACCGCCATTATCCCATGGCAGCCATTGCTTTTCCTTACATTTCCTGCGATTTTCTTACAATTTTGCAAGACGGCCTCTTAGTGGAATAAATGATGCACTGCATTCTCCCTCTCTGCAAATTCCGGCAGCTTCTTCGGCGGACCGTAATACGCCGCCAGTGCACGGAACTCCCGTCGAAAGGCTTCCCGAAGCTCCGTCTCTGTCAGCGCCAGATGCCCGGTGTTGGCGAGGATGGCCAGTCCGTAGGAATAATACGTCATATCCCGGTGAAAGGCCCGGGCCGTGACCTCGTCATAGCCGAATTCGTCCATGACGGTCCGGATGATCTCCGGCTCCAGCACGTCCTCCTGATGGCGGCCCGGCTGGTTGTCCTCCAGGTACAGCCAGCGGAACAGCTGCTTTTCCTGGGCCGCGAACTGCACAAAGCCCATGCCGTAGCTGCTGTACCGACTATCGCGCCCCTCATGCGCCCGCAGAGATTCCTGTACCCGCTGGGTATGCTGCTCGATGGCCCGCTGGGTCAGCGCGGACTTCAACTCCTCCATATTGCGGAAGGACAGATAGATGGGCTGGGTGGAGCACCCCAGCGCCTTCGCCACACTGCGGGCGTTGATCGCCTCAAATCCGCCGATGCGGAGCACCGCCTCCGCGGCGTCGATGATGGCCTCTTTGGATATCCGTTTTGCTGCCGGCATTACGCTCACCTCAATAATCACTATATGTTATCAATAACAATACGTTATTATATGCCACTGTGCGGCCTTCGTCAAGCGCAAAAAACAGCACCCCGCACACACGGGCGAGGCGCTGTCATCCTTCTAATCCGGTTTGTTCAGCAGTACAGACACGCTGAAGCGCCCGTTTTTCGCCAGTGTCCGCAGGCATAAACACGCATGATCTGACCGCCCTCCGGCATCACCGGAGGGTGGTTTTACGCCGCTTGGGCTGTACAGCTATTTGTGAGAAAACGGTTGAGTTTCCCGTTAAAAACGTGCTATACTGAGCACACTATGCACAAAGGAGACCACACCATGCGAAAGCTTGAATGCCGCCGAGAGGCGCTGTTTCAATACCGGGGCCTGCCACCTGTTGGCATGGCCGTATCCATGGCGCTGCAGCACCTGGTGGCTATGATCGTGGGCTGCGTAACCCCAGCCATCATCATTGCCAACGTGGCCGGACTGGCGCATGACCAGCGGGTTCTGCTGATACAGGCATCGCTGGTCATGTCCGCCGTTACCACGCTGCTGCAGCTGTTTCCCATCGGTGGGCGCTTCGGCGCGGGGCTGCCGGTGGTCTTCGGCGTCAGCTTCGCTTATCTGCCCAGTATGCAGGCCATCGTCTCCGGCAGCGGCGGGTTGGCCGCTGTGTCGGGCGCTATGATCGTGGGCGGCGCGGTGGCAGCACTGGTGGGCATCTTCATCAAGCCTATCCGCAGGCTGTTCCCGCCGGTCATTACCGGTACGGTAGTGTTCACCATCGGTCTGTCTCTGTACCCCACGGCCATCAACTATATGGCCGGCGGCACCGGCAACACATATGAAAGCGTTGTGGTGCAGCGGGGCCTGCCGGAAGCGCTGGTGTACGGATCCTGGCAGAACTGGGCTATTGCGGCATTTACACTAGCGGTGGTGCTGGTGCTGACCAATCGCGGCAGGGGCATTTTTAAGCTGGCGTCCATTTTACTGGGTATTCTGGCGGGCTACGCCGTCGCTTTTGGGGCCGGGATGGTGGATCTGTCCGGCATCGCGGGGGCCGGGTGGTTCTCTCTGCCGGAATTTCTGCCCTTTGGCGTGACATTTGAGCCATCGGCGTGCGTCGCGCTGGGGCTGTTGTTCGCCATCAACGCCATTCAGGCTATCGGCGACCTGACGGCCACCACCGTGGGCGGCATGGATCGGGAGCCCACCACGCAGGAGCTGCGGGGCGGCATCGCAGCCTATGGCGTCAGCAACATTCTGACAGCGCTGCTGGGCGGTCTTCCCACGGCGACATACTCCCAGAATGTGGGAATTGTAGCCACAAATAAAGTTGTAAATCGCAACGTTTTTGCGCTGACCGGCGCGTTTTTACTGCTTTCCGGTATCATTCCGAAATTTTCCGCCGTACTCACCACCATCCCGCAATGCGTGCTGGGCGGGGCCACGGCGGCGGTGTTTTCCACCATCGCCATGACCGGCATGAAGCTCATCGCCGCCGAGGGGCTGACCGCCCGAAACACCACGATCGTCGGGCTTTCCGCCGCACTGGGTGTGGGCATTTCCCAGGCGGCAGAGGCCCTGGCACAGTTTCCGGAGGCGGTGACGACCATCTTCGGAAAGTCCCCGGTGGTGGTGGCCACACTGATGGCCGTACTGCTCAATCTGGTGCTGCCGCGGGAGGAAAAAAGCGAGAAATAGCGTTTTCTTTTGATACGTTTGCTTTACTTTTTCTGTACCCGCCCTGTACTCTTTGGTTCCCTTTTTGTGCTTTTTTTGTAAGCAAAATGCAGCAAAAATGAAGTGACGGCCCCCGGCTGACGCCTGGGGCCGCTGAATGTCTTTTTTGCTCGCTCGATCATCCCCCCCCCCGGCTGACGCCGGGGGCCGCTGAATGTTTTTTTCGTTCGCTCGATCATCCTCCCCGGCTGGTGCCGGGGCCGTCACCTCCACCGTCTGGTCGGCATCGGCCGGCACCGGGGCGGAATTCTGTACGGGGTCATTGGCGGATCAGCTGCACGGCGGAGATGTCCGCCGGCAGGGCGGCGGCAAAGGCCGCGCCGTCCGTCCTCTCCCCCACGATACAGCCGTAGTGGGTGGGGACGGCGATCTGCGGGCGGAGGGCGGCCGCCAGACCGGCGGCCTGGGCGGCGGTCATGGTGTAGGTGCCGCCCACCGGCAGGAAGGCGACGTCACACGACACGGACCGGGCATCGGGGGTATCGTCGGTATCGCCGGCCACATAGACCCGCCGGCCCTCCAGCGTGACCACATAGCCCACCCAGCGGTTCCCGCGGGGGTGGAAGGGCTTGCTGAGGTTATAGGCGGGCACGGCGGTGAAGGGCAGGTCCTTCACGGTGTACGCCTCTCCGGGGCGCACCGGCAGCAGCTGCGCCGAGGCAAAGCCGGCCCGCAGCGCCGCCGCCACACACGTCTCCGGCAGCACCAGCACCGCGCCGGGCTTCATCACCCGGTGGATATCCTCCGGGGAGAAGTGGTCATAGTGGTCGTGGGTGACGAAGACCACGTCCGCATCGCAGGGCGCGTCCGCCACGCGGAAGGGGTCGAACCACACCGTCGCCCCACCGGCATAGCGGATGCTGCTGTGGCAGTTGATGGAAAAACGGCTCAAAATGTCATCCATGGAGCACCTCCCTTTTCTGTATCGCTTTCAGTATAGCACAGGCGGCGGAAAAGGGCAAGAAAGCCGGGGCGAACCCTTGCGTTTCCGGCCAAAATATGGTAAGGTAACAGCCGTTGAGTCGTATCGTGCGGAGGTGCATACATACATGAAAGTTCTCCAGTGGTGCCGCGCCAACGCCATGCCGGTGATCGCGGTGCTGGCGGCGGCCGTTACCGCCGTGTTCGTGCCGCCGGACAGCGCCTATCTCGGGTACTACGACGTGAAGACGCTCTCATGCCTGTTCTGCATACTGGCGGTGGTGTGCGCCCTGCGGGGCGCGGGACTGTTCCCCCTGCTGGCGCAGCGGCTGGTGCGGGCGTTTCACACGGCCCGCAGCGCCGTGACGGCGCTGGTTGTCGTTACGCTGATCGGCTCCATGCTGCTGACCAACGACACGGCGCTGCTGACGTTTCTGCCCCTGAGCTGGTTCGTGCTGAAGGGCACAGGGCAGACGAAGCACACGGCGCTGACGTTCATATTGCAGAACTGCGCCGCCAATCTGGGCGGGATGCTGACGCCCTTCGGCAATCCGCAGAACCTATACCTATTTAATCATTATACGATCCCCAATGGAGAGTTCCTGACCATCATGCTGCCGCCGTTCCTGCTGTCCACGGCGCTGATCCTGGCGTGCTGCCTGCTGATTCCCCGGGAGACGCTGACGGTACCGGCGCAGGAGACGCCGGTGGACAAGCGCCGGTGCATCGTGTACGGCGCGCTGTTCTGCACGGCTGCGGCCATGGTGCTGCGCGGCATACCGTATTGGCTGGGGCTGGCCGCCATCACGGCGGCGCTGCTGGTGCTGGACCGCCGGGCACTGCTGGGCGTGGACTGGGGGCTGCTGGTGACGTTCGCGGCGTTTTTCACCTTCTCGGGCAATATGGCCCGGATAGAGCCGGTGCGGACACTGTTCCGGCAGCTGCTGGCCCACGGGACCATGCCGGTGGCGGCGCTGACCAGTCAGGTCATCAGCAATGTGCCCGCGGCCATACTGCTCAGCCAGTTTACCGACGATTACCCGGCGCTGCTGGTGGGGGTGAATATCGGCGGGGCGGGGACGCTGGTGGCGTCGCTGGCCAGCCTGATCACCTTCCGGGAGTATACGAAGCACGTCAAGGGACAGACCGGACGGTTCCTGGCACTGTTCTCCGCCGTCAGCTTCGGCTTTTTGGCCGTGCTGCTGGCAGCCATGACGTTTTGGATGCAATAGACCGTGCGCCGGGGCCGCACGGGGGAAAGGAGGCCGATGGGTCATGCTCAGCAATCTGCAAGTCTGCTTTAACGCCGTGATGCCCCTGTTTCTTATTATGGGACTGGGCTACGGGGTCAAGTGTCTGGGCGGTATCCGGGTGGAGGACGTGCCCGGACTGAACAAGATGGCGTTCCGGTTCTTCATGCCGGTGATGCTGTTCTGGAACCTGTACACCTCCTCCATCGACCAGGCGTTACAGCCGAAGCTGCTGCTGTTCGCCGTGGGGGCCACGCTGGTGATGTACGGCCTGTCCCTGGCCATCGTACTGCCCACGGAGAAGGACTACGAAAAGCAGGGCGTGAAGATACAGGGTATGTACCGCAGCAACCTGGCCATTATCGGCCTGCCGCTGGCCACGGTGCTGGTGCCCGGGGCGGACATGGGGCCGGTGGCCATGCTGGCGGCCATCATCGTGCCGCTGTTCAACGTACTGGCGGTCATCACCCTGACGGCGTTCCGGGGCGAGAGACTGCCCGCCGGAAGGCTCATCAAAATGGTGGCCACCAATCCGCTGATCCTGGGTTCCGCCGTGGGGCTGGTGTTCCTGGGCACCGGCTGGAGGCTGCCTACGGCGCTGGAGTCGGCGGTGCACCAGGTGGCCGCCATGACCAGCCCGTTCATGCTGTTCCTGCTGGGGGCCTTCTTCCGGTTCAGCGGCCTGCGCCGGTACCGGAGGGACCTGATCGAGGTGTGTGTGGTGCGGCTGTTCCTGATGCCGGCGCTGCTGCTGACGGCGGCGTTTCTGATCGGCATACGGGGCGTGGGCTTCGCGGGACTGATCAGCGTGTTCGCCAGTGCCACGGCCATTGCCTCCTTCACCATGACACAGCAGATGGGCGGCGACGCGGAGCTGGCCGGGCACATCGTGGTGTCCACCAGCGCGCTGTGCATCGTGACCATGTTCGCCTGGTCGGTTCTGTTCAAGGCGCTGGGCGCATTCTGAGGCTGAAAAAGATACAAGACCGACGGCTCATCAGCCGTCGGTCTTTGTGTTATCCGGTTTTTGTCCGTGTCGACGGCAGACGGCGCGGTAGATCACATAGCCCACACCCGCCACAGCCAGGGCGAGAGCGAAGGCAATGACCGCCGCCCGGTAGTTCTGCTCCCCCAGGGCGCTGCCGCCCACGGTGGAGGTGACGATGGAGGGCAGGCGGCCCACTGTGGCGATCAGCAGCCAGGTCCCCCACGGCAGGTCCGTCAGGCCCGCGAAGTAGCACAGCAGGTCCTTGGGCGTACCGGGAACGGTGAAGATCAGCCAGAACAGGGCGGTGCGCTTGGGGGAGGTATGGAGGAGAAAATGGAGCTTTTCCAGCTTGTCCGCCGGGAAGAACACCTCCACCAGACCGCGGCCCCAGCGGCGGACCAGGGCAAAGACGGTCACGCTGCCCAGCACGGCACCGAGCAAGCACAAGGCCGTGCCCGCCCAGGCGCCGAAGGCGTAGCCCCCGGCAATCTCCAGCGGCTCGCCGGGGATAATGGCCACCAGCACCTGCAGAAACACCATGGCCGCGTAGGCCAGCGGGCCCCAGGCGCCGTGGCCGTCTACCCAGGCGCGGAACTGCTCCGGCTGGCGGGCAAAGCGGACCATGGGCCGCCCCACGAACCAGGCCAGCGCCGCCGACAGCAGAACGAATATGACGATGGCCAGTACGGACAGCGTTTTTTTCTGTTGTTCGGTCAGCGTGCGCTTCACGGGCGATACCTCTTTTTCTTGTACTACCCGCAGGATACCACGATTTTCGGAAAATCATGTGAACGAAACGTTAAGATTTGCTTATAAAAATGTCAGCCCCCGGGTTCCCGGGGGCCGATTTTACTCATGAGTATGCACATTGATAAACTCCGCCTTCAGCTTGGAGTAGAGGATGGTCTGGCTGCTGTAGAGCCCGCAATAGCCGGAGAGCAGGTAGCTGAGGGCGCAGGCGGCGGCGAAATAGACCAGACCGCCGGAGCCGAAGAGCTCAATGCTGAGGATAACGGAGGCGATGGGGCAGTTCACCGCGCCGCAGAACACGGACACCAGGCCGATGGCGGCGGCAAAGGCGGGCGGCAGGCCCAGCAGTCCGCCGAACACGCAGCCGAAGGTCGCGCCCACGAAGAACGACGGCACCACCTCGCCGCCCTTGAAGCCGCAGCCGATGGTGACGGCGGTGAAGGCCAGCTTCAACAGCCAGGCCCAGGGGTCGGCCTGGCCGGACAGGGCGCGCGCCACCACATCCATGCCCGCGCCGTTATAGTCCGTAGTACCCAGCAGCAGCGTGGCGGCTACGATCACGCAGCCGCCCGCGGCGGCACGGAGGAAGGGATCCTTCAGGACACGGGCGGCCAGGTGCTCGGTGATGTGCAGGCCGCGGCAGAAGAGGATACTCACCAGAGCGCAGCCCACAGCCAGCACCTCCACAAGGCCCAGGGTGGGCCAGGCCAGCGCCGGCATGGCCACGGTGAAGCGGGTGGGCTCCACGCCCATGAGGAGGGCGATGTAGTAGCCGGTCAGAGAGGCGGTGATGCAGGGCAGCAGCCCGGCGTAGTACAGCACGCCCACGCTGATGACCTCCAGAGCGAAAATGGTGGCCGTCAGGGGTGTGCCGAAGAGGGCGGAGAACACGCCCGCCATGCCGCAGAGGGTGGCCAGGGGCAGGTCCTTCTCCCCCAGGCGCAGCAGCGTGCCGGTGCGGTAGCCGATGCCGCCGCCGATCTGGAGCGCCGCGCCCTCACGGCCGGCGCTGCCGCCGCACAGGTGGGTGATGACCGTGGAGACGAAGATCAGCGGCACCAGAAGGGTGGGTATTTTTTTGCCGAAGTGGACGGACTCGATGACGGCGTTGGTGCCCGCACCCTCCAGCCGGCACAGCCTGTACAGCAGGGCGATGACCACGCCGCCCAGGGGCAGCAGGTACAAAATCCAAGGGTGGGCCAGGCGGACGTTGGTGGCACAGTCGACGCCCAGGTGGAACAACGCGCCCACGAAGCCGCCCACGCCGCCCACCAGTGCGCCCACCGCCAGCCATTTCAGCAGGGCAGTGACGTACAGACTGTAGTGTGTGATGCGCTCCTTTACCTTCTCCATGGCCGTGCCGCCTCCTGTAACGTTCTCTTTGCAGACGATTATTCTACCATCTATGCGGGAGTGTGTCAAACCCTGTCGGATAAACTTTCAGCAGGGCTGAAAAATTTTCAGTTTATCTGACTTTTTTTCATTTTCCCTGTTGATTATGCCGCGGTGTTGCCGTATACTATATATTACCAAACGCAAAAGGCACAAGGAAGACCCAACAATATACAAATAGGAGGAAAACCACATGAAATACGGTCGTACTTTTAATTTCTCCGCCGGTCCCGCCATGATGCCGGAGCCCGTGCTGGAGGAGATCCGCGACGAGATGATGAACTACCGCGGCAGCGGTATGTGCGTCATGGAGATGAGCCATCGCTCCAAGGTGTTCCAGCAGATCATCGACGAGGCCGAGGCCGATCTGCGCGAACTGATGAACATCCCCGACAACTACAAGGTGCTGTTCATCCAGGGCGGCGCTACCCTGCAGTTCGCCGCTGTGGCGTGGAACCTGATGAAGAACGGCAAGGCCGTGTACATCGAGACCGGCGCATGGTCCAAGAAGGCCATTGCCGAGGCTAAGAAGTACGGCGAGGTCATCGTAGCCGCCTCCTCCAAGGATAAGAACTACAGCTACATCCCCGACTGCTCCGATCTGGACATCCCCGAGGATACCGACTACGTGTACATCTGCGAGAACGAAACCATCCACGGCGTGACCTGGAACAAGCTGCCCAACACCAAGGGCCACGTACTGGTGTCCGACCAGTCCTCCATGTTCCTGAGCAAGCCCTGCAACGTGTCCGACTACGGCATGATCTACGCCGGCGTGCAGAAGAACGTGGGCCCCGCCGGCATGGTGGTGGTCATCATCCGCGAGGATCTGATCCGCGAGGACATCGACCCCAAGATGCCCGTCTACATGAGCTACAAGACCCATGCCGACAACGGCTCCATGTACAACACCCCCAACTGCTGGGCGATCTACTGCTGCGGTAAGGTGTTCAAGTACCTGAAGAGCATCGGCGGCCTGGAGGAGATGCACAAGCGCAACATCGCCAAGGCCAAGGTCATCTATGACTTCCTGGATCAGTCCAAGATGTTCAAGGGCACCGTGGAGCCGGAGTTCCGCAGCCTGATGAATATCCCCTTCGTCACCGAAAGCGCCGAGCTGGACGCCGAGGTGGTGGCCGCCACCAAGGCCGCCGGTTACGACAACCTGAAGGGCCACAAGTCCGTGGGCGGCCTGCGCGCCAGCGTGTACAACGCCATGCCCATCGAGGGCGCCCAGGCGCTGGTGGAGTTCCTGAAGAAGTTTGAGGCCGAGCACACGAAGTAACGTACAAGGGGGATAACATCCCCCTTGTATATCCCCCTCACCAGCTGACATCGGTCACTGGTGAACGCCGCCCAAGGCGGCTGGGCCGTGGTATTTTTGCCACGTACACGCCGCGGCAAAAATGATCGCATTCCCCTCTTGGTCGGCAAATTCCGACAACAAATCGTATTTTAAAAGGAGAGTATTACCATGCGTATTCTGGTTACTGACGGTATGGATAAGACCGCGATGGCGGAGCTGCGTGAAATGGGTCACGAGGTCGTGGAGCAGTTCTATGAGCCCGATCAGCTGGGCAAGGCGCTGCGTGATTTCGACGTGGTGGTGGTCCGTTCCAAGACCAAGGTCCGCGCCAACCACATCGACGAGGCCAAGGGCAGCCAGCTGAAGCTGATCATCCGCGGCGGCGTGGGCGTGGACAACATCGACGTGGACTACGCCAAGGCCAACGGCATCGACGTAAAGAACACCCCCAAGGCCTCCTCCCAGTCTGTGGCGGAGCTGGCTATGGGCCATATGTTCTCCTGCGCCCGCTACATCTCCATCGCCGGCCACACCATGCGTGAGGACAAGTGGGAGAAGAAGGCCTACGGCAAGGGCATCGAGCTGCAGGGCAAGACCCTGGGCATCGTGGGCTTCGGCCGCATCGGCCAGCACCTGGGCGTGATGGCCAAGGCCATCGGCATGAAGGTCATCGCCTTCGATATCTATCAGGTCCCCGTGATCTCCGAGCAGCTGGACATCCCCTATGTGGAGATGGATGAGCTGCTGGCCAAGTCCGACTTCATCTCCGTCCACGCCCCCGCTGTGGACGGCGGCGCGCTCATCAACGCCGAGCGCATTGCCAAGATGAAGGACGGCGTGGTGATCATCAACACCTCCCGGGGCAGCAACGTGGACGAGGATGCGCTGCTGGCCGCTCTGGAGTCCGGCAAGGTCCGGGCTGCCGGCCTGGACGTGTACGCCGACGAGCCCGCCAGCAACGTGGCGCTGTACAGCCATCCCATGGTGTCCTGCACGCCTCATATCGGCGCGGCTACCGTGGAGGCCCAGAAGCGCATCGGCCAGGAGATCGTGGAGATCATTGCGGCTATGTAACCGGGCTCGGCGGGCTTGCCCGCTCCCTTCCCTGCTGATCAAAGGCTCCCCCTGTCATAGGGGGAGCCTTGTGCTTGTCAAAGAGAACCCCTGCTTTCATGCGGTGAAAGCAGGGGTTCTCTTTGACAGACGGAAGCGGATGTAACTGAAATCAGTTACATCCGCTTGATATGGCAAATCTACCGCTCATGGATACGATGCACCATGCTTTGCGGGCGTGGTGCATTGTTTTATGGGTTCAGGTTTGAAGCGCCGGGACAATGGGACAAGCGGGACAAAATGCGGAGCATGTTACTGTTCCATTCCGCGGTATCCATGTTTTTCTGCATTCCCAAGCAAATAAAGGAACGCAAATGCAGGAATTCGTAGTAGATCTTTACCGCACTTTGTGTTATGAACTCCATAATCGTCCGCATTCTTGGTTATAATTATTGCTGCCGACGATTCCTCACACAATTCTACGATCGCATCATCATCCGCAATTGGCGCACCTTCTCTGTATTTAACTTCAATGAGGATGTTTTTCGTATTAGGATAGTCCACCACAATATCAATTTCTTTGCCCTTTTTTCCACCTCTAAAATAGCCCACCGAAGTAGCATATTGATAATAAAACGCTGCGGCATGCTTGTAAACAGCCGTTTCAACAATCTTTCCCATCTCAACAGGGTCCGTCAAAACAGAATCATCCATCAAAACAGCATTCCGAATTGCCGCATCGGCGATATAAATTTTAGGACGCGCCTTTAATACCTTTTTCCCTGCCATATCAACCGGCCAACTCTGATAAATCAAATTTGCACTTTCCAGATACTGAATATAGTTTTCTACAGTTGTGCGAGATACACCGTTCAGTTCTTTCGTAATTGCCTCAATCGATACAATTTCCGAAGATACATTGCAGAGGTATAAGAAAATTCTCTCCAGCTCCGTTGCGTTACGGATATTGTACAGTGAGGGAAGATCACGCTTAAGAACTTTATCCACAACATCTTCTCGCATGATCTGCTGCGCCATCAAATCATTGTCAGCCAATGCCAACTCCGGAAAACCGCCAACCTGCAAATACCGCATAAAATGATTTTGAACCTTGGAAAGCTGCATCATAATTTGAGTCCGCTCAATTTGACTTTTGTGGAGCAATGTTGTTACTTTCAAATCGGAGGCAATATTGGGGCGATCCAAATTCAGCAGTTCACAGTACTCATAAAAAGACATCGTTGGGACTTGTATAACAGTCCAACGGCCGGCACCACTTTCTCTGCTGCCCTTCATCAACGCCGGACTGGCAGAGCCAGTTGCAACAACACGTGTATTGGGTTGCGTATCATAGATGATCTTTAACCATCGATCCCAGTCCTGTGCGTACTGCACCTCATCAAAGAAATAATAGGCATCCTGCTCTGCATAGATATTTTCATGATAACACTCCAGAACATCCTGAAATTGGCTGAGCTTCAGCATAGGATGATCCAAAGAAATAAAAACAATTTTCTGCGGTGCCACACCTGACTTTAACAGCGCTTCGATCATTTGGTATTGGATGGTTGTTTTTCCAACGCGTCTCGTCCCGGTCAAAACCACAGAGCGGCGAATTCCTTTATCCGTCAATCGCTTCATCGCTTCGTGGAATGCAAACCTCTTGTAGGTTTTTGACATCTGCGGGCTAACTGTCCCGGTTTTCCACCACGGATTATAAGCACTCAGAACTTTGAGGATGCTTTCTTTTGTTGTAATCGCCATTGAGATCAGCTCCTTTTTCAATATAATATCCGCAAAATCAATTTTTGTCAAGGATTATTGATAGTACACTATGAATGTTTTCCTAAAAATATTGATTTTTTCTGCTGAAATCCGCATTAAAAAACTTTTTCCGTTCCAGTTTTCAGATAATATTTTCGTGGAGTCAGATTTCTGAGGCACACTTTCGATCAAGCAATAGCGCAATCAGTTTTTGCTGTTTGCACTTTGGTATTTTGTTTGCTGATTCGGATGGCTCTTTGATGAATCAGGTGATACCGATGTTCAATGTGCAAAGTAAGTCAAAGTCTCTTTGCTGATTCAAGCAAATTTTTCCGAATCAGCAAAGAGACTTTGAATATTTCATCATAGTCAAGCCGTAACAATCCATAATTATGGGCAGGGGATGTCAAGTTTCTGTGCACTTTCGTTTTGTACGGAAACTTCGTAAATGATAACTTTCTGATAACTCTCCTCCCCAGCCATTGACTATCCCAGACCCGAAAATATACTGTCATATCGGAAGGAGGTGTCACTATGACGCAGGCAGAATATGAAGCCGAAATGTGTTTCCGGCTCTGTAAGAGTATTTTCTCAACGCTGGCCGCTATGGGGCACATTTCAGAAAATGATGTGCAGGCCTTGCTCCGTGCTGCCGCAGAGAAATGCAGCGCCCCCATTGGCGAATTGGAGGTGAACAGCATTGCCTCAGAAAAAGATTACAAGGGTTGAGTTCCCCACCAAACCGCTCTCGCCGTCCCAACCGACCCCCACGAAGCGGGTCGCCGCTTATGCCAGAGTGTCCACCGTGAAGGATGCCCAGGAGAACAGTCTCCAATCGCAGCAGGAGTATTTCGCGGAATATATCCGGCAGCACTCGGACTGGGTCTTTGCCGGAATGTACACCGATGACGGCGTTTCCGGCTTGTCCATCCGCAGGCGGGACGGTTTCAACCGCATGGTGAATGATGCGCTGGACGGTAAAATCGATCTGATCCTCACAAAATCGCTGTCCCGTTTTGCCCGAAATACCGTAGATGCCCTCACGACCATCCGCAAACTGAAAGCCGCCGGGGTAGCGGTTTATTTTCAACGGGAGAACATCAACACCATGGACAGCACTGGCGAATTTCTCATCACGCTGATGAGTTCCTTTGCCGAAGAGGAGAGCCGATCCATCTCCGAGAATGTGACCTGGGCCGTCCGCCATCGATACGCCCAAGGAATCTATCATCTCCCCGGACTGCTTTTGGGGTACCGGCGCAGCCTAGATGGCGAAATTCAAGTCGATGAAGCCGGGGCAAGAGTCGTGCGGTTCATCTACCTGCTCGCCTTGGCTGAGAAAAGCAGCACAGATATCTGCCGCATTCTTATGGAGTACAATATTTCCTCACCGGGGGAAAGTAAAGTTTGGGAGTCAAAAACCGTTCGCAGCATTCTGAAAAACGAAAAATATATAGGAGATGCGATCCTGCAAAAGAAGGTCACTGTTGATACGCCGACTACGATGCCGGACGTTTTGCCCTACTGCAAAGTATCCGGGAGGAACAACAGGATGGCTGCGTAAAGGATTGGGCAGATAGGGACGTACTGGAAGAAGAATATGGCATTGACCGCTATGAGGCATGGTATCGTGATGAATACTTCGAGAATCATTTCGTCATATCGCTTGAAAAGCTGTCCCTCATGCTGCCGCCAGATTTTATAGAAAATCCGAAAAGTTATAATTGAAATTATTATAATTTGCGGTATAATACTTTATGGAGGCGGTGAGCTTATGAAGCAATTTGTTGATCGACAGCAGGAGATGGAGACGCTGCAAAGTGAGTATGAGCGGAATGGCAGCGCACTTGTCGTACTGTATGGACGCCGGCGAGTGGGAAAGACTACGCTGATATCCGAGTTTATTCGGGATAAAAACGCCCTGTTTTTCCTTGCAAGTGAAGAGTCCGAAGCACAAAACCGAGCGGCATTCAAAGAGAAAGCGGCAGAATTCATTGATAGTGATCTTCTGCGTAATGCGGATGTCAAGAGCTGGGACGTGATATTCAAGTCAATCATGGATGCCAAGCATGACAGCAAGCCCGTTATCGTGCTGGATGAATTTCAGTATCTGGGCAAGGCAGATCCTGCATTTCCTTCCATATTCCAACGGATATGGGAAGAAATACTAAAGAAGCAGTCTGTTATGGTCATCCTTTGCGGCTCCCTGATCTCCATGATGGAGTCTCAGACACTGGCCTACGGCAGCCCTTTATACGGAAGGCGAACCGCGCAGATCCGGCTCAAGCAGATCCCGTTCGCCTATTACCATGAGTTTTTCCCTGGCAAAACCCGCAGAGAACTCATTGAGCTATACTCTGTTACAGGTGGTGTCCCCAAATATATTGAGCTATTTTCGGAGAGCGGCGATATCTATCGTGCTATCCAAAAATGCGTACTGAACCGTTCTGGCTATCTCTATGATGAACCGCATTTCCTGCTGCAGCAGGAGGTCAGTGAGGTTGGTAGTTACTTTTCCATTATCAAGGCGATCGCAGCCGGAAATCACAAGCTTTCCTCGATTGCCTCTGTGTTGGAGGTCAAGTCAACGAACCTGACCAAGTACCTGAAGACCTTGATGGATCTGGATATTCTGGAACGAAGGGTGCCTGTCACAGAGGAAAATCCCGAGAAGAGCAAGCGCGGCCTTTACAAGATCAAGGATAACTATCTGCGGTTTTGGTTCGCATTTATCTATCCCAATATGAGCTTTATCGAAAGCGGGCATAGCGGTATCGTGATGGATAAGATCCGCAAGGGCCTCACTACCAGCCACATTGGCTTCGTATATGAGGACATCTGTGAGGAGCGGATGTGGGAATTGAATGTTAATAACACATGGCCGTTCCAGTTCTCCAAGCTGGGTGGGTATTGGGATGCCAAGAATGAGATCGACATTGCAGCTCTTGATCCGGAGGGAAAGAACCTGATTTTGGGAGAGTGCAAGTACTGGAAAGAGCCAGTTGGTCTTAGTGTCCTTCATGCGTTGGAAACTAAGGCCTGCGATGTCGCATGGGAGCGGGATCGGCGAAAAGTGTGGTACGTCCTGTTCAGCATCTCTGGCTTCTCGGATGAGCTACGCAATCATGCCGCAACACGGGACGATCTTCTTCTGATTGATGATGGAGAAAGATAGCTGATCGACCAGCCGGTTCAATATCTTCAATGCGCTCCAAAATCCTTTGAGGGAATTCAAGAAGTTCTGACAAATGTGTATCAAACAGACGTGGAGATTTCCACGTCTGTTTTTTTCCTATCTGTTGCAGTAATGCGTATTAAAGTCGTATAAACACAGTATAAGCACAAAAAGAGAAGGAGCTGATCTTATGTTAGTCTGTGTAGACCACGGAAATAAACAAATTAAAACGGCCAGTCGGGTATTTACATCCGGACTGGTAGAGAGCGATACCCGTCCCCCTTTCGGTGACAACATCCTATTTTATCGGGGAAAATACTACACGCTCTCCGACCAACGTATCCCCTATACCCGGGATAAAACAGAGGACGACCGATTTTTTATCCTGACGTTGTTTGCCATCGCTTACGAGATCAACGCGGCGGGCCAGTATGTCCCGGATCGGCTGATGAACATTCAGCTTGCCGTTGGGCTGCCCCCTGCGCATTATGGAACGCAGTATAAACGCTTTGCCCAGTATTTCCTGAACCGCGGTGTGATCGGGTTTGAATTCAATGGGAGAGAATACTCCATCTGCATCACAGAGGCGGTCTGCTTCCCGCAGGCGCTGGCAGCCACGGCTCCGGTGTTCAAGCGGCTCCAACTCGGCACGGTTGCCAAGGCCACTGTGATCGACATAGGCGGTTTTACTGCCGATTACCTCTCCCTGCGCTATGGCGCAGCAGACTGGGCTTCCTGCGATTCGCTGGAAAACGGCGTCATTACACTCTATAACCGATTGCTGTCCAAGATTCGTGCCGACCATGATCTGCTGCTGGAGGAAACGGACATTGACTCCATTCTCACAGGTTGCAGTACAGAGTACGGCAGTGAGATCCAAACACTGGTAGAGCGCGGCGCGGAGTCCTTCGTGGCGGACCTTTTCCGTACTCTGCGGGAGCGGAAGATCGAGCTGCGTACCGGCAAGGTTATTTTTGTAGGCGGCGGCTCTCTGCTGCTTCGGAAACAGATCGAAAAGTCCGGTAAGGTCGGTACAGCCATCTTTGTGGAGGAGATCGGCGCCAACGCTGCCGGGTACGGTCTCTTGTATGCGGCTACGAAGACGAGTAGGTGATCCATATGGGCGAAAAGAAGGATTCCTTCAGATTTACCGTCCAATTCAATGCCGGTGACCCAAGCCACCAGCAGGTAGCCGCGATCTTGAACGAGCAGGGTCGGCGCAAGGCACAGTTCCTGGTCAACGCCGTGACCCACTATATGAATTGCCCGGAAACACCGGAGGCCGCGGCTGCGCCAAGGATAGACCGGCAAACAGTGGAGCAACTGGTTCGTGAGATACTGTCCAATATGCACCCGGAACCCGTACCCGCAGTGGGCGAGGATATGCCCGGCTGCGATCCGGCTATTACGGCCTCTGAAGACATCCCCTTCGATGCCGCGGCCATGCTGGGAGAAGATGGTTTCCATTCGCTCATGGACTCATTGGCTGCAATACAGAAGCCGTGAAATCGACAGGTGATCATATGGAGCATACTTCGGCATACATAAATTGCCAGGAGCCAGACTGCGTGATACGCGCAGTCCGGCTCCTGACTTGTAAGGAGACAATGGCCGAAAGTAAGCCAGCACTTTCAGATCGGTAGAAATCGCCGCTCCCGCATGATATGAAAAATGAGCCTTCTCCATTTGGCATAGAAACGGAAAAAACTCATTTGTATTGTACCACGACTGTCAAGCGGCGCAGGACTTCGGCGGCGTTATGCCTCGTTCTCCGCCAGCATCCGGTAGCCGACGCCAAGCTCGTTGATGATGTAGCGCTTCTCGCCGGGCGTTACGCCCATTTTCTTGAGGATGTTCCTCATGTTGACTTGCAGTTTCTTGACGCTGCCATAGCCTGAATGCCCCCAGACCGCACGGATGATGGCGGCATACAAAAGGACAAGCATCCATTTTAGATGCTTGTCCTTTTATATCCGACGCATTATGTTAAAATGTGCAGTAGATGCTCCATTTTGCTGTCCCATTCCCTGCTGGAATCGGCGCACTCTTTCAGTTCAGTTTCGACTTCAGCATTTATCGGCAAGTTTTTCTTATAGCGGATGGTATGCTCAAGGCTTGCCCAGAAGTCCATAGCGATTGTACGGAGTTGTATCTCCACCGGCACATGGATCTCTTTTTCCGCAAAGAATACCGGCAGCCGGATCGTCAGGTGCAGACTGCGATAGCCATTTGGCTTAGGGTGTGAAATATAGTCTTTCTCTGTGATGATTTCAATGTCGGACTGTTTTTTTAAGCACTTTGCCAAAAAGAACACATCCTCTTCGAAAGAGCAGATCACACGCACACCGGCAACATCCATGATATTTGCCTGCATGGTCGGAAAATCCAGAGGAAGTCCGCGCTTCTGCATCTTATTCATAATGCTGGACGGCGACTTCAAGCGGCTTTTCATACTTTCTATCGGATTGCGGTCATGCTGCAATGAAAATTCCTCATTCAAAATTTCCAACCTGCTTTCAAGCGCTTTCAGCGCACAGCGGTATTGCAGCATGACTTCCTGATACCTGCGATTTTCACTTAAAAGGCGCTGGCATTGCAGGTCATCCAAGCCTTTATCTGCCGCAACCGTCAAACCGAATAGATTTTCACTCATAGCTTCTCCATTCCGCAGGGATAGGCGCTCCGCGCTGTCTGCTGCTCTTTTGTTACGGCCCGATAAAAGCTGTATCCGCCGGAGAGATGGGCACAGGTAAAACCGTACTGCGTCAAAAGCCGGCAGGCCAGATAACTGCGAAGCCCTGTCTGGCAATTCACATAAACAGGCTTGCCCCGGTCTAACTCGTCCAAATGCTCCCGCAGATCGTCCAAGGGAATATTCCGAAAGCCATCCAGATGGCCCCGCTGATACTCCCACGCCGTGCGGACGTCCAGCAGCGTCGCACTGCCATCGCAGGGCAAGTCCTCAACCTCATTCCAATGGAACTGCCGCACTTTCTCGCTCTCCAAATCCTCGATCATAAAACCGGCCATATTGACCGGATCCTTGGCGGAGGAATAGGGCGGCGCATAGGAAAGGTCAAGCTCCGTCAGTTCCAAAGCTGTCATTTTTGCGCGAATGGCCGTTGCCAGTACATCAATGCGCTTGTCCACACCGTCGCCGCCAACGATCTGCGCACCCAGCAGCCGCAGGCTTTCTTTTTCATACAGTACCTTCATTGCCATAGACCGTGCGCCGGGATAATATGTAGCGTGGGATGCCGGGAAAAGTACGACTCTGTCGTAAGCAATCCCTGCTGCCTGCGCTGCCTTCTCATTGATTCCCGTGGAGGCCGCTGTCAAGCCAAACAGCTTCAGAACAGACGAGCCCTGAGAGCCGTGAAAGTGGCTGTTTCCGCCGCAGATATTGTCAGCGGCAATGCGTCCCTGCTTGTTGGCAGGCCCCGCCAGCGAGATCAACGCTTTCTGGTCGGTCACGAAATGGGTGACCTCTACGGCATCGCCCACAGCGTAGATGTCCGGCACGGAGGTTTCCATCCGCTCGTTGACAGCGATGCTGCCACGAATACCAAGCTCAAGTCCGGCTTCTTTTGCCAAATGCGTATCCGGGGTAACACCGATGGCCAGCAACACCATATCCGAATGCAGTGGCTCACTTTCTTCCAATAGTGTCAGCACGGAATCTCCGTCCTGTCGGAATCCGGTGACGGTTTCACCCAACCGCAGAACTACGCCGTATCTGCGCATTTCCGCATGGACAAAGCTCGCCATATCCGCATCCAGCGGCGCTAATAGCTGCTTGGGCCGCTGAACGATGGTGACGGAAACGCCCATCTCCACAAGGTTTTCCGCCATTTCCAGACCGATAAAGCCGCCGCCAGCCAAAACAGCGGTTTTCGGCTTCTGCGCCTCAACAAAGCGCCTGATGCGGAGGGTGTCCTCCACTGTGCGCAGTGTGAAAACACGCTCACTGCTGACGCCGGAAAGCGCAGGAACCGTCGGCTTTGCGCCGGGTGCGAGGAGCAGTTTGTCATAGGTTTCCGTATAGCTCTTTCCGCTGTCCAGTGCGCGGACGGTGACGGTTTTCTCTGCGGGATTGATCGCAGTTACTTCCTGCCGTACCCGTACATCAATGCGAAAGCGGTCCCAGAAGCTCTCCGGAGTTTGCAGTGTCAGTTCTTCCTGCTCTTTGATCACACCACCCACATAATACGGCAGGCCGCAGTTGGCATAGGACACATAGCCGCTGCGCTCGATCATGATGATCTGCGCGTGTTCATCCAGACGGCGGATGCGGGCGGCGGCAGAAGCACCGCCCGCCACACCGCCTACGATCACAACCTTCATCTTGCGCCCTCCACCATGGCGGCGATCTCCGCCTTAGGCCGATAGCCCACCGACTTGGCGACGGCTTTCCCGTCCTTGAATACCACCAGCATCGGGATGCTGGATACCTGAAAACGCATCGCCAGCTCCATCTGCTCGTCCACATTGATCTTGCCCACCTTGAGGGCACCGCTTTTTTCTTCGGCAAGCTCATGCAGTACGGGAGAGAGCATTTTGCACGGTCCGCACCAGTCCGCATAGAAATCCAGCAGGACTGGCTTGTCGGAACGCAGTACCTCATTTTCAAAATTCGCAGCAGTAATTTTCAGTTCAGCCATGAGTAAAGCTCCTTTCTGTTATCTTTGTTTATTCTTTGTTTTTCAGCTTGCAAATACCCTGCGTCATGGTCCCCATGGGGCAAAAGGCGCACCATGTGCTGGGCTTGTAGAGCACCATAACGATCAGACCCAGCAGCAGAGAGGTCAGCATGAGGCTATAAAAGCCGAAGCTGAACTGCGCCACCCAATCGGCGACTGTCCCGGCTGTGTAAGTCCAGCCCCACGGCACACGGAAGGTCCAGAACAGCTTAATGGCCTCCCGCAGGGACGCAGCACCCGCAGCGACCAGATAGGTCTGGAACACCATGTTGCCGAACATCGTCAGGAAAAAGAGCAAAAAGCCGTAACGGAACCACTTGGAGGACATCCAGCGGGGCGTGGGCTTGCAGCGGGAGCATTTAAGGTCTGTCCCCAGCTTGCTGAACAGTTGACCCCGTCCGCAGAGATGGTTGCAAAAGAATTTGTTCCCGCCGAAGATGGCTAAGAACAGCGGCAGAAGAAAATCGATCATGCCCAGCCACGCGAACAGGATATTGAAAAAGCCCAGTGCAAAATAAATGATGGCATATACCCACAGGTAATCGTACCAATGCTTTGCTTTCATGCGTCGGCCCTCGCTTTCACCTCGATGCAGCCCACGGGGCAGAGCTTTGCGCACTTGCCGCAGCCTACGCAGCGTTCCGCCTCCACAGCGGCGTAGCAGCCCCGGCGCACCTTTACAGCCCCTAATGGACAGGTATTTTCACATACGCCGCAGGCGACGCACCGCGTCTTATCTATGGCGGCCAGTTTCTTTGACAGCATAGCGTTCCTCCCTTAATCCTGCAAGGATTTGTAATAGAGCATACAGTGGCAGAATCCCTCGAAGCCCGGATCTGCAATTTGATCCTTAAACTCCTGGCACATACATTTGGTCGCCTCTGTG
>ENA-OYXA01000188-OYXA01000188.1-human-gut-metagenome-genome-assembly--contig:-NODE-188-length-31853-cov-9.874143_pt1 | contig 31853 bp, 27 predicted proteins | sample MGYA00244212_ERZ653411 | MGnify/ENA primary metagenome ERZ653411 (study PRJEB26926, sample SAMN06165066) | human gut metagenome | biome: ENVO:00009003; feature: ENVO:2100002; material: ENVO:00002003...
CCGATCCGCAACCTGTTCAACGAGTGGTACGCCCGCGATATCAGCAAAAAGCGGCGCATCAGCAATAAGATCAAGGGCAATGCCGGTGAGCCGATGGGCCAGCCTCCCTATGGTTACATCAAGGACCCGAATGATCCAAAGCATTGGATCGTGGATGACGAGGCAGCCCAGGTTGTGCGCCGCGTTTACAGCATGACTTTGGAGGGGTTCGGAACAGAGCAGATTGCCGCCCAGCTTGAAAAGGACGATGTCCTGACCCTGCGGGCCTACTGGCTCACGAAGGGCATCAAACGCCCCGGCAAGGGTAAACAGCAGCCGCCTACCAAGTGGAACAGCTCCACAATAACCAAAATTCTCTCCCTGCAGAAATACTGTGGTGACATTCTCAATTTCAAAACTTATTCCAAATCCTACAAGAATAAGAAGCGAATCGACAATGACCGTGAGAATTAGGTGGTGTTCCAGGACGTCCACGAGGCGATCATCGAGCGTGCTGTGTATGAGCAGGTGCAGCAGAAGCGGGGCAAAATCCGCAAGCGCCGCACCAACAATGGAGAACACAATATGTTTTCCGGCCTGTTGGTCTGTGCCGATTGCGGCAGTAACCTTCACTTTCACTTCAATCAGGGCAATCCGGAGATCAAGTATTTCAACTGCTCCAACTACAAGGGCAATCGCGGCACCTGCACCTCTACCCATTATGTCCGCGTAGACTTCCTGGAGGAAGTAGTGCTGGGAGAGATACGGCGCTTAACGAAATTCGCCAGCCTCTATGAGGACGAATTTGTAAAAGCTGTGATCGGTCATTCCCAGCAGGCGGAACAGACAGACCGCAAGCTGAAGGAAAAAGAGCTAAGAACGCTCCTTGCCCGTGATGAAGAATTGGACAGCCTTTTTGAGCGCATCTATGAGGACAATGTTTCCGGCAAGCTCTCCGATGACCGCTTCGCAAAAATGTCCCGGCGGTATGAGGACGAGCAAAAGGAGCTGGCGGAGAAAATAAAAAAGCTCCGCTCCGAGATAGAGAAGCAGAGCAGCCGTTCCATGACGACAGATATGTTTATCGGTCTTGTCCGCAAGTACACCAGAGCGAGGAAACTGACGCCCCGGATGCTGAACGAACTGGTTGAGAAGATCGAAGTATTCAATGCGGAGAAGATCGACGGCGTATGGGAGCAGCGGCTTCGCATCCACTATAACTGCGTCGGAACGATTGAGATTCCAACGGTGCTGCCCCTGCCGATCCCGGAAGTGTCCGTAAATACAAGAAAAGGCGTAGTCGTCAACTACGCCCCCTGTGAACTCGCTGTATAAAAAGCGAGTGTTCTTACAGCCTTTCAAATGCTGTAAGAACACTCGCCATGTGAGAGGACTATAAAAAAGATTTTTTCGCCTTTTTAGGTTGGTATTTGTACCCTTACAAAAAATCTTGAACTTTCAAGGTTAAGGGCGGAGGTGAGCCGCTGTCATTCGGTCAGCGGCTGCACCGATTTGAGACCGCCTTTGAATATTACGGTGACCTGTTCTTTTGAGTCAACCACTATGCATTCGAGCAGTTGGCGGACGATTTGGTCGTCGTATTCTATCGGATGGTTTTTTATGCCGTCCAGTATAGTATAGATATCATCGAGTCGGGATTTTGCGTTTTCTCGCCGTTGCTCAGCGTCGGCTATGTTGTCGAGCTGCTGTTGCAGACGGCTTTTTTCGTTCATGAGCCGAGTTGCGGTTTCCTCGTCAAAGGCTTCCACTGTTTCTGTGGATACTCGATCAATCATTTTTCTGAACTCTGCGTCAATTTCGGCAATCCGCACTTGCAGGTCGAGGCTGTTGTCATTGCTCTTTTCTCCCTCTAATCCCATACCGATATGCAGTTTCAATGTTCGCAGTACCTCGGTGTTTTGATTGGCGGTTTCCATGATTGCCGTCATAACAGCCTTTTGCAATATGCTTTCTTCTATGGTCGGCGAGTTGTGGCAGTATTTCTTGCCGTAGTCAAGACGATTTATACAGCGCCATACGATTTTCTTTTTGCCGCCTGCCGTCCAAGTGCATCGGCGGTATGGTGTTTTGCATTCGCCGCAGACGAGCAGTTCTGTCATAGCGTATTTGCTTGAATATTTACCTTGCTCGGTTTTGGCTTTTTGTCTGACCTTGCGCTTACCTGAACGCCTTGCGAGTTCCTCTTGGACTCTGCCGAAGGTGGCTGAGTCGATAATGGCAGGGTGACTATTCTCTACATAGTATTTCGGACGTTCGCCGTTATTTACTCTGACCTTTTTGCTGATGCAGTCGGTAATGTAGGTCTTATTGATAATGGCATCGCCCTTATACTTTTCATTGGAGAGAATGGACTGTATCGTTGAAAACTGCCATTGAGCTTTTCCCGTCGGGCTTTTGATGCCCTTTTCTTCAAGCAGCTCTGCAATTCCTTTTAAGCTGTCGCCTGCGAGAAAGCGGTCATATATAAGGCAAATTGTTTCGGCTTCTTCGGGGACGATTTCGGGCTGTCCGTCCTCGCCCTTGCGGTAGCCGAGGAAGTTCTTATATTGGAATATAACCTTACCTTCCTTAGCACTTTGAGCCTTGCCCCATTTGATATTGGCACTGATGTTTTCCGATTCGCTTTGGGCAACGCTGCCGTAGATGGTGATGTAAAACTCGGCGCCGGGCTGATTGCTGTGGATTCCCTGTTCCTCGAAGTAGACATCCACACCAAGGTCGTTGAGCAGCCGGACATATTTCAAGCAGTCCACCGTGTTTCTCGCAAACCTTGCAATGGATTTCGTGATGATCATGTCGATTTTTCCTTGCTTGCATCGGCGTATCATCCGATTGAATTCATCACGGTTTTTTACGCTTGTGCCGGAGATACCCTTGTCGGCGTAGATGCCTTCAAGCGTCCATCCGTTTTCCGAATTGATGCGCTCGGTGTAGTGTTCCACCTGATTCTCATAACTGTTGAGTTGTTCCTCTTGCTTCGTGGAAACTCGGCAGTATGCTGCAACACGCAAGACTCGATAATGGTTTTTGATGCTCTCCCTGACCGATATGGTCGGTTCGATTACCCGCACCACCCTCTGTGGAGCGACCGCTGTCTGTTGCATGGATTTTCTCCTTTCGTATAATCTGACCGTTCAGCAGTATGAGGTCTGCTGTTTTGTCGGGGTGTAGGCGTATTTCGCTGACCGTGCGATTCAGCCTTTCGGTGACATCGGACAAGCTGCCGAGTTCGGCTTTTAGTTTGTGTGCCGTACAGCACTCATTGCCGAGTTCGCTGTATTTTTGACTAATGCACTCTGTCATTTTGTTTCGTAGGATAGCCTTATCTATTTCTGCGGCGTCAAGCATTCGGCTGATTTCGTTGTTCAACCGTATTGCCTCGGTGCTTGGCTCATAGGGCTTTTCGGCAGGCAGTGAGATGCTGTCGGCTGTTACCGTGGCGAGAAGATCAGAGAGTGCGGTCAGCAATTCAGCGTCGGATATCTCAATCCGCAAACGGCACTCTTTGTTTTCACAAGTCCAACGCTCTTGGCATTTGCATCTGCTGTCATGTCTGCGTCGCATTCGGCTTCCGCAGATCGGGCATCGGACGGGAACGGTCAGCCTGAATATCTCTTGTGCCTTATCCGTATCATTTTGGGTGTTGCGACTGTGCTTTGTCTTTTGTATTTTCTCATAAGTCGCTTGCTCGATAATCTGCGGATATACCTCTGTGCCAAGATACCGTGGGTTATCAATGAGGTGCTTGAGCCGCCCTTTGTTCCAACCGATAACGCCGCTTGCGTATTCGATTTTTTCTCTGTTTAACTGCTCGGCAATGGTTAACATCGAATCGCCGTTAAGGTATGCGGAGAATATTCGTTTCAGCACCTTGCTTTCTTTTGACTCTATTGCAATTATGCCGTTTTTATAGCAGTATCCGTAAGGCAGTGTTCTGTTGCTCATGCCGTTTTGCACCGTCCTTTCTTTGGAATTTTCTCGGTCAGTGCAATACCACCGAGGAGCTTGAATGTGAGCTGTTCGCTGCTGTCCACCGTAATGCTCTCAATAATTTCGTCAAACAGCCCGTTGTCAAACTTGGCGGTCGGCTCATATTCTTCGAGTATGCCGTTTAAGTCTTTGATGGCGGCGAGCCGTTGGTCATCCTCATCCTCAGTGAGCTTTTGTCGCCGTTCTATGCGTAGCTCGGTGAGGCGGTTGCCGATTTCCGAAGTCTGCATGGCATACTCGACAGCGGTTAATGCACCGCTTGTATGCAACCGTGCAATGATATGATTCTTTGCACCGAGGTCGGCGATCTCCTTGTCTACCTGCCGTATGCGTTCCTGATTTCGACTTGTACGGTCCTGCATGAGTTCCATTTGGTGAATCAGCGTACCAAGCAGTTCGTTTCGGTAAGTTTTCAGCTTGATAACCATATCGGTAAAGATTTCATATACAGCTTCCTCTCGCACATGGCGGTGCTGACAGTCGGTCGCACCCGATGATCGGCAGGTGCAGATCCACTGGGCTGTTCCGTTTACAACCTGATGGCGGAATGCTCTGCCGCATTCGGGGCAGCGTAGCTTTCCCGATAGCGGATACATCTTTCGCTTGCATTTTTCTGTCTGCCGTGAGTGCAGCAGGTTCTGTGCTGCATGAAAGGTTTCTCGACTGACGATTGGCGGATTGCTGTTCTCCACATAGTATTGCGGCAACCGACCGTCATTTTTCACTTTCCGAAACGGCAGGGTTTCGGTGGTATAACTTTTTTGCAGGAGTGCATCTCCCATATAGCGTTCATTGTTCAACACATAGTTGATTGAACTCGGCAGCCATTTTTCATAGCCGTGCCGTCTTGGTACACCGTCCTTATTAAGTATTTTCGAAATGGCAGGCGTTCCGTATCCTTGGAGGTATAGGTCGAATATTCTTCGTATGACCGCCGCCTCCGTTTCGTTGATTACGAGCTCGCCGTCTTTGAGGTCGAAGCCGTAAGCCGGACAGGTGCAGTTGAAGTTACCGGACTGCATTCGCTTTTGATAACTCCAACGCAAATTCCCCGATATGTTCACACTTTCTTGCTGTGCGGCCATACCGGGGAATGTTACGATCATTTCCATGTTCAGTTTTTCGGTGTCAATGCCTTGTTCCTCGAAGTACACGCTGACTCCGATATCCTTGAACATCCTTATCATGACAAGGAGTTCTTCGGTGTTCCTTGCCATTCGGGAAACCGATTTGACGATGATGCGGTCAACCTTGCCTTTCTTGCAATCGGCTATCAGCCGTTTGAGTTCATCACGCTTTTTCATCTCGGTTCCGGTGATACCTTCATCGGCATAAATGTCGACAAGCTGATATTCGGGATGCTTCTTGGCATAGTCACTGTAGTACCGTATCTGTGCTGCAAAGGAATGGAGCTGATCTGCAGAGTCGCTTGACACTCGGCAGTACGGGGCTAACCGAAGTCGCACAGCGGCTTGCGTTTTGGTGCTTGTGATTTCAGTAATGTTCATGCCTTTTCTCCTTTCTGCAAGGGGTTGCCTTGCTGTTCTGCCTTTTGGCAACACACACAATACCACAGGAGTACGAATACTTCCAGCGGTTTTTTCAAAAATTTTGAAAATTAAGATTTCAGACACAAACGATCTCGGTGTCATAGTATTCCGCGCTGATTCGGGTGATCCTTTCGTACTCGTCCTCGGTTATCAAATTCATATCAAGAAGCATTCGTAAAAGGCTTACACCGTAGGCAAATGATGCATTATTGATGTCGGTTCTTTTATCCATTGAGCAGCCCCTCCAAGTATTTGATGCCGAGGCTTACCACAATGGCACGGTCAACGGCGGTGAGGGTTTTGCTGTCGAGCCTGCCGATATACTCGCCGAGCCGTGCTTTGTCTATCGTTCGGATTTGCTCGAGCAGGACGGTGGATTCGGTTTTGAGACCGTTTGCCGTAACTGTCACATGGGTAGGCAGAGTTGTTTTTGTCTTTCTGCTTGTGATTGCTGCCACGATAGTGGTGGGGCTATGCTTATTGCCTGTATTATTCTGTAAAATCAAAATAGGGCGAATTCCGCCTTGCTCACTACCGAAGCCTGCGCCGAAGTCGGCGGAATAGATTTCGCCTCGTTTAATCTCTTTCATAGTTAGCCTCCGTTTAAGTAAAAGGCGGCCGAGTGCTTTTGGGCAAACGACCGCCTTGGTATTTGTATCAATCGTTCTTGGTTCTGTCCGTATTTGTCCACGACGCCCCGAACAAGGGAACACATCCTCCGGTCATGCATTTGACCTCATTGGAATCCCACCACTCCCAGGATCTCTGCGAGGCGCCCTCATCGGTTGCGACGGCTCACGGCGCTTTTCGTGCCGCTTCAACGCTCGGCCTGTGACTGGACGCAAGTATCATTATTGCTTCTGCTTTTTATGGCCTTCGGTGCGGATGCGCCGCACCGTCCGACTCAAAAGGTCGTGTGGCTTATCGGTTTCGCCGACGGCAGAAGGAAGGTAAAGGATGCGCTGTACTATTCGGTTTTCAAAGAACGGGCGGAGGCTATAGAGAAAGCCCCCTCACTTTCCATGCCGAAAAGTTGAGGGGGCTACAACCAAGTTTTTTTAATTTTCTAAAAGATTTTTGAGTTTTGCTCTGATTTTGGCGATCCGCTTGCTGATTGCCTGTTGTGATACGCCGTAAATCTCGGCAAGGTCTGTGCCTGAAATGCCGGCATAATAGTGGCGGTAGATGAGGAGCTGTTCCTCATCGGTCAGCTTGAGGATGGCTTTCCTGAGCTTGTCCGTCATAATGCTTTCCACTACGGTGTCGCATACATCCGGCTGCTCGGCGATGAGGATGTCCTCGCCGCTGAATTCATCGGTGGTCAGCATATCGTAGGAGAAGTCGCCGTTGTCCGCAGAGCGTTCGTCCAGATATTTCTGTCGGCGCTTTGCTTGGTAGAATTCCGTGTAATCCTCTTTGGAGACCTCCATAAGCCTGCCGTAGAGAGGCAGAAACAGCTTGTCCGCATATAACGGGCAGATTTGCTCACGGCGACGGAATTCCTCATAGGTCAGTTCCGTGTACCCGCCGTTTTCTATGATATAAACCGCTTTGGGTTGTTTTTTCAAGGTTATGTACCTCCGTTCAATCGTTTTTTGTTAGGGCAAAAACGATTGATACGGAGGGCTTCGACAGCCGACGCTGCCGGATTGCCGCTGTTTTAGGGTGCAAAGGCCGCAAAAAGTCAAGCCAAGTAAAATTCCCGTTTTTTCGGTGCTTTTATTGGCGCTTCTCGGATATTGTTTTGAATTTTGTCGACCGGGAAGGTCAAAAAAATATAGGTGTCTGTGTGTCTGCGCAAAGACAGTCTTTGCTATTTCAACACCTGTATCTTTCCTATGTTCTTTTTCATATTCTCACCTTGTCGCCGAAGGACGGCAGGGCGGCCGCCCTTTACGGCAAAGATCCGTATGGTATGTCCTCTGAAAGCACTGCACTGTACATCGGTATCACCTCGCTGAAATATTTTGCCGAACCGTTTGTTTTGCTGCTGAAAACGGCTGATTTTTGTCGAAGGCATAAAGAAAGAGCGCCCAGCAAGTTTTTTACTTGCTGAGCGCTCTTGAAACTGTGCCGGAGATTGCCGTCCGGTCGGCTATTCTCTTTTCAGACGGCATATCGCCGTCACCGTCCTTACCTATAAGCTCTTATTTGATTAGAATCTTGAGCGGCAAGTTTTTTAAAAGCGAGAAACCTTTAATTTTTGCCGAAAATTCAAGTTATGCTCTTTATTTTTATAAACGGGCAGTGACGGATTTTCAGTCACTGCCCGTTTGCTATGGGGGTACTTCGGGTTTTCAGTGCTATTTGTTTATGCCGACTCTTTTCTTCTTGCTTGCAACGCTGAACACGGTCAAAACACCGCCGCTGACGAACAGCAGCGCAGCCCACAGAACAATATTGCTGGTATCGCCGGTCTGAGGAGACTTCGGATCGTCCTGATTCGGTTTATCCGGCGTGGTACTGCCGCCGCTCTGAGCCGCTTTGATCTCAAACTCCGTGCTGCACTCGCCGTCGCTATAAACAACGGTCAAGGTATGCTTGCCGACCGAAAGCGTGCCAAGGTAATCTTTTTTCAGCGTGATGACAGTAGAGCCGGACACGGCAGTGTATTTATCCGTGTCGATGAGCTTGCCGTCGACCTTAACGCCGGTGAACTTGGAAAAATCTCCGTTCGCCACAAACTTCAGCGTACCATCGCTGTTTTGCGTCCAAGCACCGTTTGCACCATCGGTGATTTTATATTCAGGCGTTGTGCCGGATTCCTGCGGCGTCATTGTCAGATCAGTGAGAACCCACATAGTACCGTCAGAACCATCGCTGGCATCGCCTTCATAGCGCTTATAATTCACAAATTCGCCGTTGATCTTCAGCTTGGTGTTGGGTCCGAATACATAAGTGGTATTTTCGCTTTCAACATAGCCCACAGCTTTCACATACACACCGTAATGATAGGTCTTCCCGGCTTCAAAAGCGGTGATTTTGTTTTCAAAAGCGCCGCTGAAGAAATCTGCGGAAATCGCACCGGTTTTGCTGTCCAGTTCCCACCACTCGCAATTGTATGCATACTTCACGCCTTCGGGACTCTTGCCAGTAAAAACGGGCTTGTCGCCGTCCTTGAAGCTGACGGTGACACCGTTGATCTCCACCACATCAATAACTTTCACGGTGGTCGGCGTCATGGTCAATACATTGCTGAACCAAATGGTCTCGCCGTTATCGTCTATGCTGATCTGGTCAGATGTCAGGGCAATCTCCTTACCGTTGATATAGAGCTTTGTGTTCTTATCAAAGCGGTAGCCCTCTTCCATGCCCAAGTCGGAAATCTTGAAATATACGCCATAGGTGTAACTCTTTCCAGCTTCAAATTCCGTAATGAGCTTGCCGTTGTAACGCTCGTTCCAGTAGTCGCTGGAGGTAATGCCATAGCCGCTGCCGTCATTGGCGTCCCAACGCTCATGATCGAGATCAATAAACGGATTCACGGCACTGGTCATAAAGCTCGGTTTGTCGCCGGCATTAAAGTTGATTCGAGCGTTAAAGTCGATTTTCTCTACAGCCTGACCGGGACGCAACTCTGTTCCATATTGAATGAGGCAGGTTTTTCCGTCATCCATCACCATGACCCACGAACCGGACGGCAGACTTGCTCCGTTCAATGTAACATTTTCTCTGTTTGTCAAATTACTGTCGAAGGTATAGCCGTCTTTCGCCTGAAGTTTCACGGAATATCGGTATCTTCCGCCCTTCTCAAATGTATTGAATTGAACATTGCCGTCCGAATAGCAGTTTTCATCGGAATACCAGTAAGCAACCGTGCTCACGGTGTCGTTGGCATCCTTCTCACGCTTTTCCCAGCACTCAAAGAGAATATCATATTTATCCTGATTAGTGCCTGTTCGCTTGGCCGATGCCTTGGGGGTGCTGCCCGGCTGATAGTCGAGTTTCACATTCGCAACATCGACGGTCGTAATAGCGGTGCTTGCTGCCGCAGCCGCAATTTTTACGGGAGCGGTTCCCAACTGGTGGTGGCTGCTGTCGGCGCCGGTCTCTGCCATGCCATCACCGATGGTAAGTGTGCCCTTGATCAGCAGGGCGGTGTTCCCGGCCTTGCCGGTATCCAGGGTGGTAGTGCCGCCGGTGAAGGTGGCCGTACTGCCGCTTCCCGTCATCTCCACCAGGGAGTCGGCGTAGCCGTAGTAGGTATTTACAGGGAACACGATGGGCGTGAACTGACCCCAATCCCAGGCTGCATCCAAGGTGCCGCCGCTGACAGTGAGCGTATTCACATCCAAAGCGGGGCGGACCAGCAGATTGTCATAATTCGGGTTCTTGCGCACCGGTTCCCGAATGGTCAGTGAGCCGTCGGACAGAGTCAGTGCCTCCGCTTCGATACCCTGGGTCTGCATGGTGCCGCCGGAAATATCCAGCTTTTTAGGGCCGTACAACTGGCCTCTGTTCACGATGGTGCCGCCGGTAACGGTGAACAGGCTCTGATTCCCCGTGGCACCGATCGTGGACATACGGATATCGCCATTCACGGTTTCCAGCGTGCCGCCGCTGACGGTGATGCTGCCGGAATCGGCGACTTGTTTATTCAAATCCATATCCATATCAATGGCACAGCCGAGATTGCCATTGTCATCGGCCGTTTGGGTGCTTACTGCGGTGAGGCTGCCGCCGTCCAGCCGGAGGCTGCCGCCGGAAATATATGCGGCATAGGCACCAGCCACAGCTACCTCAGCGGAATTCGCCACGGTCAGGTTGCCCGCGGAAATATACAGGCCGTTGGACATGACGGTTGCTTCTGCCATCTCCTCCACACTCTCGGCGCGCAGCTTGCCGCTGCCGGACACGATGACATTGCCCCGGAACATCTCCACGCCACGGGAGAACGACGCTCTCTTGGTGCCGCCCTCCTCCAGCTCATACGCCTCGTCGGCGATGGCCGTGAGGGTGCCGCCGGTGACCAGCAGGGCCTTATTCTTTTTGTTGCTGTCCATCTTGACGCCGAAGGAGAAGCAGCTACCGTCGGACTCCGCACAGCCGCCACGGGCCGTGACCCGGCCGCCCTTCACGGTGAAGTCACCGTCTACGCTGATACCGGACGAATAAACCCAGCCATCGCCGCTGTTTTTAAGCTTGCCGGCGAAGACGCTCAGTGTGCCCGAGCCTGCGGTACCGCCCTGAATGGTGAGGCTGCCCACAGCGTCCAGAGCGTTGACATAGGCTTCATTCGAGTAGTCGCCGCTTACCCTCAAAGTAACCTCGCCGCTTTGAATGGTATTGGTTGTTCCGTCCTTGAGGACGATGGTGGACCCGGCGGGCAGCTTCACCGCCGTTTGGGCGGTAGTGGTGAAGTCAACGCCCCACAAAGTCAGAGTCTTGGCGGTATTATCCCAGAGGGACTCCGCCGTGCCGGTCTTGTACTGATTGAGCAGCGTTATGGCCTCTCGGCCTTGCCCGACGGTGAAGTCTGCTGTTTCTGTTGCCGGAGTTGCCGCAAATACCGACAGCGGCACCAGCGACAACACCATGCACAGCGTGAGCAGTGCTGTCAGCAGCTTTGTCTTAAACGCTTTATTCTTCATAGTCTTAACTTCCTTTCTTACAGTTTTTCTCCGCATTCGGAGCAGAATGCGCTTCCCTGTGTAATATCTGCACCGCAATTCGGGCATTTTGTGTTGAGCTTTGTTCCGCAATGATTGCAGAACTTAGAGCCGGCGGTGAGCTGCGCTTTGCAGCTCGGACACACGATCATTCCCACAGCCACCGTCTGACCCGCGCCGGTCACGACCACGGGCTTTCCGCCGGTCATGATGGCGTTTTCTATCACCTGAAACACCTCGCCAGGGAGCTTTTTCTGCTTGAACGCACCCATGCCGGCGGTAATCGCCAGCGGCCATGCCACAAACAGACCGATGGCGCCTGCTCCGATCTTATCCGACCACTGACCTTCACCGATGCTGACATTCAGCTTGTCGCCCATCACTGCCATTTGCACGGCGATCGCCAGCCGCATTCCGGTCAGCGTTTTCCAGCCGTCCTTCGGCTGGCTTGCCTGCATAACATAGCCGTCCGTTGTCTGTGAACTCTGCACCTCCATGCCTTTCTCGGTGCGAAAGAAATTTTCCAACCGGGTAACGATCCCTGACACCTCAGTGCCGTTCAACATAAATACTCTTGATTCGTTCATTTGATTGCCTCCGTTTTAAAACTTCAAACAGGTTGCCTTTTTGGGGATACCTTGTTTATCTCAAGCTCGTTTTCCAAATGCTGCGACACGCTGTCGGCTATGGCGGTCGTTGCCCGCCGGATACCGGCATCCGACAGTCCCTCACAAGGGTGTACCATCGTGACGGTCAGCTCCGTTCCTGCTTCTCGTTCATTTACGCAGACGGAAAACCGGCTTAAATTACCGTATACCGACATCTCTGCTAAAATGGTGGATGCGTCTGTTTTTTCATATTCGGCACCGTTTTTATCCAGCACTTCATAGACGGCAAAGATCACATATTGCCGATTGTACGGCAGCGTTCTCTTTGTTGTTTTGCTGTCCGGCAGGACGGGATGCTGCATATTCACCGTCCGACACCTCCTTTTCATCACGGTTCTATGGTAAACCGTTTTTGTTATGGTGTTATTGCTTTTCAATATAGCCGCTGATAGGTTCGGCATACATATTGTCGTCGGTCACGGGCTTATAGCGCTTGCCGTCGTACACATCGGTAAAGCCGTTTGTCGCTTTGTAGATCTCATTTGTTTCGGTATCATACACACGCTCATAGCCGAGAGTGGCGTCACTCTGCTTCTGGCTCATAATGTCCTGACTTCTGTTGCGGCTTTCCCAGGAGGACATAAAGCCGTCCATGGTCGCATTGAAGTTCTGGCTGATCTGCTGAGCAAGGGCAACCTTTTCATTGCTTGCCTGATTGGTGGTACTGACAAAGCTGTCGGAATACTGCAGGGTTTTGAAGCAATCGGTCAGCACACCTTCCCACTCGATAAAGGTGTCCTTTGCGGCGGTAACAGCAACGATGTTGTAAGCCATATAGTAGCCGCCGTCCACCGCCTGAAGCTGATAGCCTACCACATTGCCGTTGGAGATGGTAAAGCTGCCAAAGTCCACCACACTGGCGGCAAATAGGCCCTCGCCCTCTTTGCTGTTATCTGTGAATGTCGCGCGAAGCTGCTCGTCGCCGAGAGCGGAGGACTTCATCGGGCTAGCAGAGGGATAGCGGTCGGTTACCGTAAAATTATCAAACCGGGGGAAGGCATATCCCGAATAAGCAGGCTCCACCTCCGATGCAAATGCAGTATACTGTGAGAATATTTTGAAAAAGCCCTCTGTAGACGGGTTATCAAGCACAGCGGCCTTAGCAAAAAGCGCCGCCTGTGTATCGCCCATATTGTAGTTCTGCTGCCATGCATCTTTACCTGCCTGACTGTGCAGCAACACATCGGCTTTGAGCAGCACAAACATCTGATTGAGCGGTTCGTTCGGGTCGCTTACCCGAATACTGTGGTAGATATTTGTTCCGCCGGTCGTTACCGTCCAGCCCTTTGGGATGGTCATGCTGAAATCGGCGGTTTCGTATTTTTCGGTCTGCACGGCTTTTGCCGCCGTTTGCGTCACCTTGACTCCACGTTCTGTTTGTTCGGTTTTTGTGCCGTCATCGTTCACAACGGTTTTGCTGCCGCAGGCGGCAAGGGATATTGCAGCGGCAAGAATAACGGCAAAAAGAGTGCTTGCCTTAATAAACTTTTTCATGGTTTTTCCTCCGTTTAATGCATCAGTTCGGCTATATCCGGCGGTATTTCAATATCGTTGGCGCTGTATTTGCTGTATTCGTTCTCCGCCGGAATGATTTCGGTAAGCGGCAGAATTTTATTATCATATGTTATCGCCGCCGAATGGGTTATTGTTGCGATCTCGTCGTAATATGCTGTCAGCTTCTCAATTTTCTTGAGCCGGTATCTGTTGCCGCCTCCGAATTTAGGAAGATGCTCCGCCGCAGTACCGTCGCTGTTGGTGATCTTATCGGTATAGTCTGCACTGTTATCGGGAATTGCATCGTAAACCAGCTTATAAAAGGCTTTGTCGGTCACTAAGATATTGCCGTTAAACAGGGTGATTATTTTTTCGCCGTCCGACATTGCCGAGCAGTTCGCCTCCCATATGATAACGCCTCGGTTTTTGTCGTCAAAATAAGAGGTAATTCCCGCTGTTACATCCTTGTCCTGCTTTGTAGCATAGATATAAAGCTTGCCGTCGGCGATTACAACGCTGCTGCCGCTGTCAAACCGCGTTATTCTGCTCCTGAAATCGGGTATCTCGGAAAGTGTCTTTCCGTCTGCGGAATACTGATAGGTATGCTCGAAGTATATCATCCCGAACTGCGATTCCTTTGCGGCATACGGGCCGTTATTCGACGGCGCTTCAAGAGAAAATCGTCTGCCGCCTGAAAAAATCACATCCAGATCGGCACCGTTAAAATCACGGGAATGCAGATATATCGGCTTTGCCGTATCCGGCAGGCTGTATATCTCCATGCAGTTCTTTCCGTTCGGCAGCGCGGAATCCGTGCTGAATTTATATAATTTACCAGCCGAAAGGAAAACGCTTGTAAGCTCACCCTTTGCGACAGCCGGATCCGTGTCGGTGAAAACGGTATCGAAGTTCAGAAGCCCTTCGCCGCCGACAAATGTCTTATAGTCCGATTGGTCATACGGTATGCCGCGCTCCTTTAAGAGCAGCTGCTCAAGATTGATCGGATCCGCCTGTGTGGAAGCATTCATCGAGTTGTCCGGATCAGAGCCGTCCGTTCCCGACGGCTTTTTTGCACATCCGCACAGCACCATACTCACGAGCAGAAAGATCGCCAATATCCGGGGCAGAAAAGGCTTGTTATGCTTTTCCTTTGAATATAAGTGTTCGTGCCGCATCGGCTGTTCCTCCTTATTGGTTTTCGTAGCTGAAACTAAAGTCGGAAATCTTCGGTCTGTTCCATGTCGTAAAGTTGATATCCTGCGGCGAATACAGCGTCAGGGTATACAGGGTCTTACTATTCTTTTCAACCGCTATATCGAAATTGATGTCAAAATGCTTTTCAAACAGTTTTTGTTCGCCGTCTGCTACCGTAATATCCACTCCGGTCAGCTTTACAGCCTTATCCGTACCGTTCGACGCATATACCGTAAGCTGCAGGTTATCGTTTGTATCTATATACATTTCCGTAACCTTGCACATTACGGCGTCCTCATAGAATATCTCCGTGTTGTACGAATCAAACGGGATAAAGAATTTTGCCCACGCACGGCCGTCTTCCTTAGCGGAAAGACCATCAAAGGTAAAACCGGCTTCATCATATTTTGTCTGCAGCTTGGAGCGGACATCGTCGTTCCATTCCAATTTCCAGCCGTCATCTGCACGCGTCATGATCGTTGACAGATAGACCGACTTTTCCTTTTCCACCGGATAGTTTTCGGGTATCTGATAATACAGTGCCGTGAACCATACGGAATCCTTATCCTTCGCCGCAACGGCGATCAGACTCTTGCCGTACTCACGGAATTTATCGTAGGAGGTGTTGTAATACTGATCGATAACCGAGTCGTCCGTGTTGCGGAACAGTTTTTTAAACTCTTTTTTGTCCTTGCCGGCATACTCGATCAGCTTATCCGTAAGCTGCTTTGCCGCTTCCGTGATGTCTGCATCGTCTTTTTCCTTTGTATCATCTGTATCATCGCCGCTCGGCCTTATTGGGATGCCGGATGTTTGATCCGTATCAGATGGGATGTCCGTGCTTGAACCGTCGTCTTTTCCCGCCGGTTCGGTCTGCGTCGTACCGGGCTTCGGGTTGCTGCCGTCTATCACGCCGTAAAGGGTAGGAACACCGAGGTTCGTAAGTATACAGATGATCAGCCCACAGGCAATCAGTCCGCTTGTAAAGGCGGCAAGACCTTTGCCGCTGCGTTCGGGATTTTTGCCCTTTGTTACGGCGTTCTTAATGCCGAGCAGCAGGGAGTTATTCTCCGATACCGCCGAGCAGAACAGCAGCAGCGCCAAAGACAGCACAAAGGCATACGGCAGAAACAATGCTATAACAACCGCGGCAATAAAGAACCACAGTGCCGGCAGTTTTAAGCGCACCATATTGGTTGCTTTCAGCCGCTTTCCAAAGCCGCCGCGCTTTATTTCGGTGATCAACTTGCTTATCGACACCATCAGAAAATAGAAGAACAGGGCGGCAAAAATCTGATTGACAATATTGTTTTTTGAAAACAGCGTGTTTGCAAACACCGCTGTAATGACCGCCGAGGCAAGAGCCATTACAAGCCGCAGTATCAGGCTCGGCCAGAACTTCTTGCCCTCGTAGGATTGTATGATTGCGTCAAATGCATTGGATAATATGTTTTTCAGTTTCATACGCCTCACCTCACAGTACCGCTTTCAGCACGGCAATAATCACTGCGGCGCACACATTCACGGCAAGAGCTATCAGGAAACCTTTCAGCGCCTTTTTATAAGAACGCTTTTCTTCTGCGGGCGCTTCTTCCTGCTCGCTTTCGGGGAGGACAAATTCGCGCTTTCCTGTGAGCATATCGGCGATCCACTGTCGGTTTTCATCGGTAGCCGCAAACACATGAATGAACATCTGCGGGAAGCTGTCGGTAGGCGTAAAAACCGTGCCGGCAAAGGAATATCCGTTACTGTCCATTTCGATCACAGCCCCGTGAACACAGCCTTCTTCTCTTCGCTCGATCTGCAGCTGAATATCCGGTTCCCTCAGCGCCGTTTCCACGCACGCCTGCAGGTACAGTTCCGCTGCCGTAAGATCAAACGGTCCGGAAATCGTCAATAGACCTCGACAAGCGTCTATACGGAGCCATGCACCGTCCACAAGCAGAAGATAGGTGTCGCCCGTGCCGTCCTTTTCCTGCATGCGCACCCGATAGCATTTCTTCGGGCAGTATAGTGCCGACAGAAAGAGCTTCATCGAGGCGGTCGGCTGCAGGCCTTCCGCTTGCTCTGTGAGCGATCCCTCCGCAAGCAGCTGTGCGTCCAGCCCCTCTTTCAGTTCGGGAGGCATGGCTTCCTTCAATTGCAAAATAGCAGATCGAAGATCATAATTCGGAGAAAGAGCGTCCGCCGTCAGTCCGAGCAGTTCGCCGAGACGGTCTATCGCCAAATAGGACAATTTTCTTGTCTGCATCTTACATTCCTCCCTTCGTTCCGGTCGTGTAGAAGTCTTTCACTGCCGAATTGAACCATTCGACATATTGCTCAGCCACGCGGCTGCCCTTGATCATCTCATTTGCCGTATCACCCATATTGCCGAAAATGCCCCATCCGAGGCCGTCTTCGCCGAAAATGCCGGTCGCCGTATCTTTGACGCTTTGCCAACTGCTGACCAGATCCACGGCATCGGAAAAGTTCTTTATATTCTCGCCGTAGGCGCCATCGGCGATCCGCTGCATCAGCTCCTCACGGGTATATACAACACTTGGATCAAAGCTTGTATCCAGGTGCAGCTCTTTATTGCGGGAGTACATATAATCCATGAAGAAATCCGCCAGATGCTCGGCATTGCCGCCCATGCTGACTGCGTCCGCCGCCGTAGAGGTGCCCATTGCCAGACCGGAAACGGCATCCCATATTCCGACGGCGGGAACACTGTCGGTAGCCATGCCGAACGCCGTTCCCACAGACAGTGAGCTTACAAAGGCTTTGTTCCACGCTTCATCGGCATTCCCGGTCTCGTTATATACATCCAGATACTTCTGGAATGCCTTGCCTGCGGCGACTACGCCCTTCATCACCTTGCCGACGCCTCCCATTTTCTCAAACGAGTTGGAAAGCAGGTCGATACTGTCACTGCCCATCTTAGACCACTGCTCGGCGGTCATTCCCCAATAGGTTTTCGGAATTTCCGGAACGGGCTTTTTCTTATCGGGTATTTTGCCGGTGTAATGCGCAACGCCGATTGTGATACCAAAGAACATCAGAAGACTTGCGGTAAGCGCACCCTGCTCAAGAACCTTCTTCGGGCTCCACGATGCCTCACCCTCGCCGTATTCGCCGAGCCTTCCGCCGGTGGAATCGTCCACATCCTTGTCAGTGGAGGCAAGCTTTCCCTTATAGTCGCCGCTGCTCTTGAGATTCCAATGAGAGGTAAATTCTTTCACCTCACCGCTCATCATGGCGACCGCGTCGCCGTAGGATTTGAAATACGGCTTGCCGCTATCGTCAAGCGCGGGAGTCAGCGCATCATTTTTATTGATCAGGGTGTCCAGCAACTTATAGGTCGTGCTGCCTTTTTTGGCATAGAGCGTGATACCGAGGATCTTATCGTTGTCGGAGAGGTCGCTTAAATACTGAAAATCCTCCCAGCTCTGATCCGTCATACCGATATCGTAGTTGCCGAGAATCGTATCGTACCAGCCGAATGCCGTGAAATCGATAAAGGTCATATTATCCGGCAGTTTAATGTCGCGAAGCGATACGCACCCCTCAAACGCGCCCATGGCAATCCAGTCGAGTTTCGGCATTTCCGGAATTGTTGTCAGGGACACATCGTTCTGAAACGCATATTTTTCAATGTATTCAAGGTTTTTGCAGCCTGAAATCTCCTCAAGGTTCACGGAGCTCAGCCGCCTTATACAGGTAACATTGTCATTGATATATACCTTTTTAAGGTTGTGATCCTCTATATCCACACCGATGACCTTTACCGTACCGTACAACGGAATCGTCACCGTTTCCGGGACGGCAATCTCGGTTTTCTGCCCCACATAGGAAACATAGCCGCAGATCTCGCCGGTCTTGTATTCCGCCATAAGATCGGTCACGACCCATTCGCCCAGCATGGAATAGTCGTAACTGTACCAATTGGGTGAATAGTTGACCCTCGGCCCTGCCAACTGCCCCTCCTGCTGCCGGTTCATGTAGTAGATACGGGTCATATCCCTGACCGTATCCCATGCAGGGTCGTCGGCGCCGGCGGGCTTGTTGATCATTTTAGACATGCCGGTGTAGAAAAATTGATAAAATGCAAAAGCCCCCGGCATATCCCAATGGGCTAGGGGATCCCTTTCATCAGGCTTATTACCGGAAACGGTTGTCAGCGCCTTTCCGGAAGTGCCAACGAGGCATCCATTTTCGTCCACCTGAAACAGATCCGGTTGTTCGGTAATTGTTGCAGTGCCGACAGTATAATTTCTCTGTGGTGCATTATTTGAATCGTCTTTCGGCGGATAGTAATAGCCGTAATATGCCATTCCGGCTACCGTGTTGTTGGAGACAAATTCAAAATAGCCTTCTAGATTCTTACCGTAGTTATACTCATCATAATCATTGGCAGCAACTACATCTCCACCGGAAACTTTCACACCGTCTTTCCATGTTGAATAGCACGATGGGCAATAGTATGCATACACATATCGCAGCTTATTTCCGACCTTTTCAATAATTCCGGGAACGGTATACCGCCCGTCGTCCTCAACCTCCACATAGTATTCAATCATTTTGTCGCCATGACCTGAGCAACGATAATTAAGCCCCGGAACCTTGGCGGCATTGCCGTCGGTAAGCCCGTAATAATCCTCATCAAGCACGGTATGACCGTTTTCCCTTGCCGACACGGTTATCGGCAGGAGTGACAGAAGCATAACCGCCGCAAAGACAGCGGTCAGCAGCCGCGCCCGATGCTTTTTATGGTTTTTGTGTTTCATATGCGTCCTCTCCTTCTTAAAGGCTGAGTATATCGGCTTATATTCACTGCCTTTGCTTATAATTATATTGGCAGAGGGCTTTTTTGTATATAAGGGAAGTCCGCCAAACTGCGAAAAACGGGGTGGCGGACTTCCGCCATTCTTAAAAAACAGCCGAAACGCTGCCTGTTTTCCCGAAAAAAAGCAAAAAAATTCCTCCCGTGCAGGCGGGAGGAAAGGATGCTGTATGTCATATGGAATTGTAAAGCGACACAAGACCGACACGGGATTTTGTCCCGGTTTTTTCGTATAAGGCGGAAACATATCTCTCCAAGGTTCGTCTGGACACGTACAGATTATCGGCAATCGTCTGCAAGCCGTCCTCGGTGTTTACCAGCAGCCCGAACACCTCGGCTTCTCTCGGCGTCAGCGAGAATTGCTCCGACAGCTTTTGCAGCCTTTCGCCGTTGCTTAATTTATTTTTGCCTTTTGCGTCCAGCTTCTCAAAGAAGCTTCTTCTCATATTTGTATATATGAATACGGTGACGCTGGCAAGGACGAACAGGATCAGCTCAATGGTGGTGATGGCAATATTATTGCCGGAATTGAGCAGTGCAAGGGAGCCTCCCGTGATCGCTGCGGCGACAAGATTATTGACGGCTCTGCCGAGCCCCGCCCACAGCTCCGGCATTTTCGTGTACCGGGCGATCTCCATAAAAGATGCGGTAAAGAAAACAGCGAAAAAGCCGGCGGACAGGTAAAATATGATCAGCCCTGCCGTAAAGGGCCCGGCGAACTGAAGAACGACCAGGCAGGTTGCAGACAGGATCATCACGCAGTACATAACCATGCTCATATATTTTCTGCCGGCCATGTCAAACAAAAATCCGGCGAAAAGTCCGCTGAGCGCAAGAAGTATTCTCGGCCACTGCCCGATATTCACCACACCGTTTGCATGGTACAGGGTGACCGCATTATCCAGTGTGCTGAAAATACAGGTCAGCAGCGCAACGAAAAGGATAAGAACGACAGCGATCTTTAAGCTTCCGTTTCCGCTTTCACCGGTATTCTCATTTGTTTTTTCTTTTGAAAAAGCCGGAATGATACTGTTATTCTCTGCCCGTATCAGCATGACAGCCAATAACAGAATAAAGGCGGAAAGAATCCCCGCTTCAAAAGTCGCCGTATGAATCAGATTGTTGTTGGCGATCTGGAACAGAATTCCGAGCATATAGGAAACACCCACCAGCCGTGCGAGATAGGTATTGTCCTCCAACAGACAAAGAGATTTGCAGAACACGGCGCTTCCGAAAGCACCGAGGATCAGAAACAGTAACAGCCCCATGCACATCGTGAGCATGTATGTGCTGTGGCAGCATATCACAAAAAGGCATACAACGGATAGGATCGACGCACACATAGTAACCGCCGATTGCAGCTTTCCCTTGCAGACCCGGCAGAAAAGAGGATACAGAACAAAGCCGATCACGCTGATACCGAGTGCATAGTTTTGAGCGGATACCGACTGATTGCCCGAGACGATACGGGAAATCATATTGACAAATAAAAACTCCGCCCCTAAAAAGATAAAGGTAAACAGGCTCATCAGCAGGACGGCCTTTGTGTAGGAATTTCTATTTTCTTTATTAAAGGCGTCGCTTTGCCTGATTTTTTTCAAAATGCTGTTCATACTCAAACCTCTTACTCACTGTCGGACACGAATTCCATCATGTCATTCGGCGTACAATTCAGCGCTTTGCAGATCTTTCCCACGGTTTCAACCGTGATATTTTCATTCCTGACCATTTTGGAAATGACATAGTTGCTGATACCCGCAGCCTTTTCCAGATCCTTCTTCTTCATATCCCTGTCAATCAGCAATTTCCAGAGCTTTTTATAGCTTATATCCATACCGTCAACCTCGATTCAAACAGGATTTACTCAGAAAACAGGAGCAGCCGATCTTGGCTGTTGAGAATATAATAGCATATTTCTGTGAAAAACACAACGGGTTATAAAGCGATAAATTTATTTTTTGTGGTTTTTCACGCTTTCACTACAGCAGAAAGAGAAAGCACAGTCGGTTTAGGTTCGATTTGCCTTGCCGAATATCTGCCGGATAACAGACTCTTACAAACCGCATATATCCTCTTGCTTTTCTTTCTGCTGTAGTTATTCTTCAGTTGGGTAGTTCACTTTCTCCTATCACCATGACAGGTGGCACCTGTCACCGAGTAGGCAGACTCCCCCCTTGGCGGAGGAGTTTGCTTTTTTTACTCCGCTTTCAGCCGGAACAGCAAACTGCTCTTGCCTCCCTTTTTTCTGTACCGCTGCTCGGTTTCGAGGAGCCCTGCTTTTTTGAGGTCACGGATCCCGCGGCGTACGGTGGAGGGTGAATACTTGAGGTCGGCGGCTATGGTCGGGATGGCAGGCCAACACTCGTTGTTCTCATTTGTCCTGTCGGCGAGATAGATATATACCGCAACAGCCCTGTGCGGCAGCTCGGTGCGGTAAAGAAAATCAAGACGGCTCATTGCTTTGCACCTCCGTTTCGGTTAAGTCTTTTATGATTTCTGCTTCCGTTCTGTCGGGAGCCGTTTCTTTTTTTGGCGGTGAGGTACGGATGGGGTTGCCGCCTCGCTTTTCGCTCTTGGGCTGCGTTCTCTGCGGCTCGTTCTTTGGGCTGTCATGCTGTGCCTGACCGCCGCCGTCAGCGTCGTTCGGTGCAGGCGTTTCCTCTTTCCACTCCGGCGGATATTTTTCGAGGATGCCGTCCTGTATTTCCTTTTTGTCGGCATACATGACCTCACGGTTGCCTTGGTCGGGTACGGTGTAAGGGTGTTCATCGTCAAACTCGATGCCCCATTTGAAGAACAGCTTGAGGTGTACCCGCATCGGATGCACACCTGTTTTCATGACGATAAAATCGCCCTTTGGAAGAGATTTGAGTTCGTCCGGCGTGAGCAGTGGGCGCTCGATCATTTGGAGCGACTGTGACGGATCGTTTTTACTCCGGCTGACAGATCCGCTCATGACCGTGCGGCTGCCGAGAGCCTTGGACAGTGTTTCGGCAGAGCTGCTGTTGGGAGCAAAGCCGCCGAAGATGGTGTCCTGCGTATTGTCCACGATGATCTCCGCACCTTCCTTGCCGTAGTTCTTTTCGAGCTGGGCAAAGGATTGGATGATGGGAACGATCTGCAAGCGCCTTGAACGGGAGGCGGAGAACATCATTTCCGCACTTTCGATTTTGGGCAGCGTTCCGAACTCATCGCAGAAGAACACACAGCGGTTCTTGAGCTTGCCGCCGTTTTCATCGGCAACGGCAAGTATCTCTCGGTAGAGCTGTTGGATAATGAGTGAAATCATAAAGAAGGTGTTGGGATTTTCCTCCGGCATGATCACGAAGATAGCAGATTTCCGGTTGCAGAAGGTTTCGGCATCTATCTCGGTGTCGAAGCACAGGAGCTGTTCTAATTCCGTATCGAGGAATGCGTTGAGCCTCGACAGCGCCGTACTCATAACGCTTGCCATACTCTGTTCGGCGGTGTTCAGTGCCGCACCCGCAAACCATTTCGCCTTATGCTCATTCGGGAGCAGTTCCATAAGCTGCTGAAACTGATTCTTGCCCTTTTTCTTTGATGGCGCAAGCAACTCTTGGATGACCTTGAATACCGACACGATGTGCCGTTTCTCCGGCGCACAGAACTCCGCTACCAACAGAATAGTTGCGGTCAGCAAGCCCTCGGCAGCGTCATAGAAGTATGCGTTCTGTCCAAAGGAAGCGGCATCCATGCCGGAAAGGATAATGGTCTTGGATATGATTTTGGCGTACTTTTCCGCTTTCGCCTTGTAGACGATTTGGTCGGGATGCTTTGCGTATAGGTCTGTGTATTTATTGACAAGGTACAATATATTATTTCCGTTTGATCGGGTAGGATTTCGCAGGTCGATAACCGAAACCATATAGCCGTAATCCTTGGCGATGTTTCCGTAGTTACGCATGACATCGCCCTTGGTGTCGGTGGAGAGGAAGGACATTCCCGATGCGCAGGCATACTCAATGCACGGGTACAGCCAAAAGGCAGTCTTGCCGACGCCCGCTGCACCGATCATCAGCACATGAACATCGCCCGTGTCTATCATGGCGGTGGTGCTGTGCTTGCCGCCCTTGCACCCGACCACGATGCCCTGCGGCAGAGCTTCCTCGGTCGGCTCGGTCTTTTTTCGGAGCAGTTTTCTCGGTGCTATCGCCGTCATGGTAGGCGTTTGATTTTGCTTTGCCTGCTTACGCCATTTCTTTGGCGTGAACGGAATGTGGCGGTAGGTCTTTCGTATCTCCGTTTTGTTTGCCCACCGAGCCGTGCCGTGCTGGCCGTCACCGACGGTTTTGCTCTTGATGTTATTGAGATTGTAGATATGAGCGATCAGCGTTATCGCACCGAGGACGGCAAACATAACTGCGGCAACGGTGATTAAAGCTGCAATGCTTGGCATATTTCTTCTTCCTCGCTTTCTTCTTGGGGTAAAGAAAACTCCGCACGGATGTGCGGAGCATTGCCTCCGGCTGCCAGCCGGTCCTCGTTCCAATCTTTGAATTCGGGAACGAGGATTTCGTGTTTGATGCCCTCTATAAAGAGCTTGTCGGATATTCTCTTGTTTGCCGCCTGACCTGCGGCGTCGTTGTCCATGCAGAGACATACGGCGTCGATAGTGGGATTTAGTTTCAGCATTTGGAACAGCACCTGATCCCCGACACAGCAGGCGGCGGCATAGCTGTGGCTTCGCCAATTCTCCTTGTGCAGAGAAATAAAGGACAGCATATCTATGGGAGCCTCAAAGAGATAGAGCGTGTTGTCTTTTCCGGTCCAGTGGAAGCTGTAACGGGGATCGCAGCTTTCCGCATTGCCTTTGTAGGTGCTCTCACTGCCTGTTCCTCTTTTGTGTGCATGACGGGCAATGCCGTGTTCATCGTAGCCGACGAAGACGGCGTTGTGGTAATCGGCGGATTCATAAATCATTCCCTTATGCACGAAGGCGGACAGCACCTCTCGGTCTATTCCTCGGCGGTTAAGCAGATAGGCATACACACGCCGCATATTTTCATTTTGAGGCGGCAATTCAAACGGCTTCGGCGGCTCTCGCTTGACCGGCTCGGCTCTTTGAATTATGCCGCCGTTATTACCGAGCAGGAAATTGACGGCCTGCGGAAAGTCCATGTTGTAAAAGCGGCGGACAAAGTCAACGGCGTCGCCGCCGATGCGTTCGTACTGATGAAACCACAGGTTTCCTCTGACCGTAACCTTTTCTGAACCGTCACGCCACACATATTCCTTGCCGGAGCGTTTGAGGCGTTCGCCCTGGCTTTGCAAGAGTGCGACCAGGTCTGTCTGCCGAGCAGCTTCCTTTTGTGCGGTTGTAAAGTGAATGTATTCGGTTGACATGAGTTTCTCCTTTCGAAAAGGAGGTTGCGCATAAAATGTATGCGCAACCTCCCCGTGCTATTGTTTGAGTCCATGAGCCTGTTTCTTCTCCTCGATTTTTCTCCGCAGCTTGCGGTCGATGCTGTTTTCTCTGCCTCTGCGCTCATCCTCCAAGCGGTTTTGGATAACACGAGCCATGTGTCCGAGCAGACGGAGAGAAGCAAGCGCTGCCATCCAGTTCCCGTTTACCTTAATACTGTGGATGAGCTGTGCTGCGTATTGATTGCCATTCTCGGCGGCAAGATGAAGATAGTACATCGCCTTATCGGTATCTCTTGGTATGTCTTTACCGTAGAGATAGATTTTTCCGAGTTGGTATTCGGCATAGTCATTTCCGTTCTCGGCGGCTATCTTAAAACTGCGGATGGCTTTTTGAATGTCCTTGACCTCGTCCTCGGTCAGATATATCTTGCCTGCAAGGTACGCCGCATAGGGATTTTTCTGTCCGGCGGCACGGTCAAGCCATTCTACGGCTTTCTTTATATCTTTTGGTATGACCTCGCCTTTGTATAGCAGCCTGCCGAGGATAAACTGTGCCGGAGCAAAGTTTCTTGATGCCGACAGATTCAGCAGGCGCACGGCCTCGTCAATGCTTTGAGCAAGAATATCTCCGTCAAGATATGCCTTGCCGAGGGTGTGCGCCGCATATTTATTTTCTTGCTCTGCGGAACGGCTCAGCAAGCTCTCGGCTCGTTCGGTATCTCTTTCTATGTCCTCGCCCTTGAGAAAGGTCTTGCCGAGCAGATATTCGGCGTATGGGTTATCGTCTTTGACGGCGCTTTCAAGCCAATGCAAAGCGTGGAGCATTTGTTTCGGTACATCCTCGCCTTTAAGGTACAGCTTGCCGAGCATATATTTTGCAACGGTGTAGCCCTGCTTGGCGGATTTGGTGAGATACTCCACAGCCTTTTTCGGATCGTAGTGGTCGCCGTCACGGTCGAGCATGAATTTTGCCGCACAGTACTGCGACCATTTATTGCCCTTATTAGCGTCTGCGACCGTTCTTTCATATTCGTCCATAGGCGGAGGCGGCGGATCGGGGCTTTCGGCTTCCTCGGCGGTCGGCTCACGGTCCGGCTCTGTCGGCTCGTCCGTTTCCTCAACCTCATCTGTCGGCAGATTGAGTTTCATCGCCTCGGCTATCACCATATTTTTTACGGATTTGAATTCCTTGTTTTGCGACAGCGGCAGCCGTTCCGGTCGGCTCTCGGTGTAGACCTTCAGCGCCGTTTCCTTTGACTCGTACCATAAGTCATAGAGAGCTGCGATGCGTTCGTCCTTGCCGAGTTCGTCAACGATGCTGTTGATGATCTCCTTGATGTCCTTGCGCAGATAGCCGTATTGTTTTTTGCCGTTGGTCACAGCCAACCTCTTGGCGAGTGCCTGCAACAGATCCTCCACCTGTGGATTGTCATAGGTGCCGCTGTTTATTTTTGCGATGAGCTCGGCGAGTACCTCACGGCTCTGCACCTTGAGTGCGTCACGGTGTTCTGTCTGCTTTTTATATTCGCAGAGCAAGTCCTGTGCAAAAATATCTTTTGCGAAAGATGAGCGCAACGCCATCAGACCTTTTTCCGAAAGATAGCCCTCGGTCGGGTCTGTCGAGTAGACGATCACGTGGACATGGGGATGGTAGCTTTCATTATGAAAAGCGGCGAACCAACGGAGGTTGCTCATCGGTATTTTCAGATTTTCCGATAGTGTCTGCGTTTGCGACCGGAGCATATCTCTCCATCGGCTGCCGTTATCATAGCCGAGTCGCTCGGCGTCCTCACGGCGCAGCGAGACGATTGCCGTCCACACATTTCCCGTATGCGCATTGAGTTCATCGGATACCTTTTGCAGATTCACCGCCACACCGTCGTCGGTAAAGAGCCCGTGAGAGCCGATTCGTTCCGCACGAGGACGGGTGGCGATGTAGTCGGCATAGGTTTTGGTGTGCATCATCTCATCGGCGTTTTCCTCAACCATTCGGGTAATAAATTCCGAAGCCGTGCCGACCGTTTTCTCTTTAAGGTAGTCCTCATACTCCAATGATGATTTGCTGTCGGGAAAGTCCGAGATGATTTTTTGAATGAGCTTCCGCTGTTTGTCGGTCGCCGGAGTAAACTTTCTTGACTCGTCTATCTTTTCTACACCTTCACGGGTAGCAATGTACTCCGCATAGCCGCCGAGATTTTTTCTGTCCTCCGGCTTCAGATATTTGAATTTAGTTATTAAGCGCGCCATACATTATCCCTTTTGCCAATCGTTTGCGTCCTTGAAAGTAAAATTGCCGTTCAGCCGTTTCACTTCCTTTACACATTCGCCCTTGAGCCGTTCGAGAGTAATATCGTCGATGTCGCTGTTTGCCGCCACCACATTCATCGTGACGGCAAGCTGTACCGCCATTTTGAAAAGCAATCGGCAGATGCGGTTGTCGCTTTCGGCAACAATACTTTTCATAGAGGACAGCATTGCGTTCGGCAGCATGGAGCGCTGATCCTCGGCAGTGAGGTGGTCGATATAGAACTGCACCGCCTTTTCTATGAATTCGGATTTACTGCGGCAGTCATCCTCGGTGTAGAGATGCTTTACTTTTTCGAGCGTTTCGGGATAGAGCCATAATGCGAATTTGCGTTTATTTTTCGGTGTCGGCATTTGAATCATCTCCTTTTCCTGCCGTATTTTGGGGGCGTAAAACCGCAACCCCTAAACTTGCGAGGTTTTTATCCGTGCAACCCCTAAATCGCAGTTTTTGTTGCTGCCCTCAAAAGCCCCGCAAAGCCTTGTGCGGTCGGCGTTGCCGTCCGCCGTGAACCGCTGAGGGGAAGCAGCGCAACCCCTCGGCTTTCACCTGCTTATTTTCGTACCGCCTGCCGATTTCCGCAAAAGGGTGCGAAAACCGTCCCAAACGGTGCTTTGCCTTTGCAGGGCTTGTGTTTACCCGATTCGGGGCTGTATCTCGCCACACGGGGCGACACAGGGGCTGACATGGCGGTGTTTTACATTTCCGGTACGAGTGGGGCTTGCTCGATTTCTTTGCCGTCCAGATAATCGGCGAAGACCTCCGCTTTTTTCTCTGCTGTGAGCTGCCGTGAACGGTGTACCTGATACGCCGCCGCAGAAACACTTTGAAGTGAATACACTCGGCTGCCGTCAGCGTCGGTAACGGATACCGTTCCGTCATCCAAATCAAAATCCATAACGGAAAGAATTTTCGGCTCGTCCTCGAATCGCTCGGCAAGGTTCTCGTAGTCTATGACCGTGATAGGTACGGAGCCGAGGAGAGCGTCTGCAAATCTTTTCGGTTCGGAGGACAACTTGTTTTGAGAATAGAGTCGGTATCTGTATGCACCGGCGAGGAGCTGCTGAATAAACTCATTCAAGTAATACCTATCCTCATTGTTCTCTCGGATATGAAACAGACCGAAGCGTTTGTCCGCCTCGGTCTGCTCTTGCTGTGCAATGCTTTCTTTGAGAATTTCCATCTCAATGGCGTTCTGCATTTCGGGCGGAACGAGTTCCGTATAGAGTGAGTCGAAGGCTTCACGCAGCTTTTGTTCCACAGTACAGCTTTCATCTGAGAAGCAGTCGAGTGCATTTTGCAAAGCTTCAATTTCTCGCTTGTCAAAGTGCAGGACGATTTCAGTGGCTCTCATTGGCGCTTACCTCGCTGACCTCCGTATGGTCGGTTTTAGGGGGCTTCGGCTTTCTCGGCTTCGGCACGGCAGAGGAAGAAACGGTGCCGGATTTCATGTCGATAAAATCACGCACACCCGTAGGCACGGTTTTGGTGTAGAGAGTGTCCAGCGCTTTTTCGAGTTCCGCTTCGGCGGTCGTGCCTTTCTGCGAAAGATAAAGGACAAGGGCGGATGCCTTGTCCTCGTCGAATGAAATATTGAAGGTTGTCTTTTTCATGTTGTATTTTCCTTTCTTGTTACATAGTCAGTTCGGGATCGAAGCCGTCTTGCCGCCAATCCTCACGGTCTGAATTACATCCGCGCATATTGATTTCCGTGTAATCGTCGAGGCCGCAGAAGTTTGTGCCGTCGGTACAGCAGTTTTGAAAACTGCCGTATTCCATCTTGCATTGGATCATAACGGCATCGCTTAAATCGCTGTGCGTATAAGTGCCACCCGACATTTTGCATTTTGAAAAGACTGTGTTTTTGAATTCGCATTCCTCGGCGGTGACATCCTCAAGGTTGCAGTTTTCAAACCGTGTGTCATTGGCAACGGAAAAATTGAGCTCCGCACCCTGTAGATCGGTGTTCACAAACCGTGCGTTATCCATAGCAACATTCATCATGTTTTTATGCGCAAGGTTCAGTCCCAGCACAAGGCAGTTTGAAAAATCCGCCTGTATGCCGCCTGCATCGTTCAGCCACAGGATATGCTTGGCGAGCATGATATCCGCTTCCTCCTGCGTCAGCGCACGGCGCGGATCTGTCTGCCGGACATATTCATCCCTGACCGTGCAGCGAATATATTTGCCGTCAAAATCTACGCTTTCAATTTCCGGTCTGTCCTTCAGTGCTGCATACAGCAGCCCTTCGCTGAATCCCGCACCTCTGAACTGATTTCGCACCTCGTCGATGTTTATGCCATACTCCTTATCGCCGCTTTCGATTGCTTTTTGCACGGCGGCATCTGCTGCCAGAGCGGTTTCACGCACAGCGTTTTCAAGGCTCGGATACCGGACGGCAACAGCAAGCTGCTCGGCATTGGGAATGTGGGCGGTGTATCGGGCGTAGTCATATCCTTGCGTGTCAATGACAAAGCCGTCTTTGTGTCCTTCGCCCACGAGCAGCAGGCACGGGATGCCGTCCGTCGAATACTCTTGCTTCTCGGTATTGAACTCACGGAGAAAATCATAGTACCCAAGAGGATTAGAAACAAATTCGGTATATTCGGGCGGCGTCAGCTTTACTACTTTTTCAATCTGACACAGAGGCAGATTGAAATCCGTCTGCTTGCATTTTAAGTCTGCTTTTATAACCATAGGCAATTCCTCACTCACATAGAAAGAACCTGCGTTTCGTCCTCATCGGAGGATTCGTTCGCGGGTTCATGGTGGTGTTCGGTTTCGTGGTCGTCATAGAAATTACAGCCGAGGACGGAGAGCAGACTCAGCGGATCGCCCTGGCACTGTGGGCAGTACCTGAGGTGGCAAGTCATTTCGATGCAGTCCTCGGTCATGATGAGTTCGTTGATTTCCTCTCTCTGCCGTAATTCTTTTTCGAGCAGTTTTCCGTTTTCGTTGCTGTCGGTAATCTCTGCACCGAAGTGATGGTGCAGCTCATCGTAAGAAATCGACCAATAGCAGTTCTCAGAATTGTCGCAGCACTGCCGGATGGCATAGTCGGCAAGCTGCCTGATTTTACTTTTATCCATATAGACCATTCCTTTCATTGTGATTCGGTATTCTCCGTATAGGTGATATACGGTATCTTGAGCCAGTGCGTAAAGCCGCTGCCTGAAACATCGGAGATAATAACGCCTGCATGGGTGTTGGCGGCGTGTATCACTTTACCGCCTCCGATATAGATTCCGATGTGACCGCTGTGCCAAAGAGTAAGCCCCGGAATTTCGGGGAGCGTGTCAATCGTACCTTTTTCGGTGGCGTTATTGAACATCGTGTCTGCACCGATGTCGGGCATACCGTTTGTGCCGTATTCGATAGCACCCGTTTGGGTGTTCAGCCAGCCGTAGCCTTTAATCAGTCCGATGTAGTCCGCAGTTCGTCTGCCGAGCCAGTGTGCTTTTATAAAGTCTGCCTTACCGCCGACCTCGTCGGGATATTGCTTGGCTTTTGAGTTCAGCGTTTTCTGCGTAAGCACTTCGCCGTAGCTGCCCCATACATAGCCCCAGCCATGAGACTGCGCCTGCTTTGCCCATTCCACAAGGTCGAGGTTATTCTTGCTATGCGGATCGGTGAAGCCGGAGGTGTTTATGCTGTTGGCACGGATGGAATTCATTATCTTGCTGTAGTCCTCAGCTTTCAGTTCCGTGCCGAAGGCGGAGTTGACGGCGGCGATGAGCTGCTCATCTGTCTGATCCTCCGCAAAGCACCCAACGAGCTTATCTACAAAGCCGTCCGCTTTGGAATGGTCATATAAAGCGAGGGTGTATAGCACTTGCGCCTCTTTTGTTCTCTCTGCCGTAAAGCCCTTTTCGGTCATGGTTGTTTCAATGGCTTTCATCGTATCCTCAACCGCTTGCAGCTTTGCTTTTTCCTCATCGGACATTTCCTCAACCACGATTTGCTGAAGCCTGGCGGTGTCGATATTGATATCGCCGTTAAAAAGAGCGATAACGGCAACCACAGGCATTATGACAATGATAATAATGCCGAGTACAATGCCAAGCACCGCCTTGCGTAATTTCTTGTCAGTGAGTATGGCAACGGCTATCTTTTTAAGAGCCGCCGCTACCGTTGCGCTCATCGCCCGCCTGCCTTTCCGAAGATGGCCGCTTTGTATTCGGGTGCAATGACTTGGAGCAGATATCTTTCGTTACCGCAGCGATAGAGGCAAGTGCCTCGTTCGGGATATTTGATGAGTTCAAATTCGCTCGGCTCGACCTGCAAGGCGTCCATATATTCCTTGGGGTTGATTTGTCCGGCATTGAACAGAAACTGGTGCGTGGGAATGGAAAACAGCGGCTTTGTGAACTCACGAATTGACGGAATCAAAAAATCCTCGATATTCTGACTTGCCAGAATGACCGAGGAGTCCTTTTTGCGCACACGCTTCATACAGTTACGCAAATATTCGATTGTAGTCATATTCGAGAGAAAGAGGTACAGCTCGTCCACCGATGCCGCCGTGCTGCCTTTGCCGAGCAACTCGTTGCTCATATAGGACAGGATATTGAACAGCATACAATCCTTGAGGCGGCGGTTGGTATCCATAAGCCCCTTCACGCCGAACACGAGGAAGTTGGAGTCGGTGATGTTGGTGTGACCGTTGAAGTATTTGCTTTCTGAGCCCACGCACATGGAATGGATGCCGAGACAGACCTCTTGGAGCGTTTCCTCTGTATAGAGGTATTTTCTCTGCTTGTCATAGGTCATAAATTCTTCTTCGCAGAGCTCGTAAAAGTCCTGCATAACCGGAAAGTCCGAGGGCTTCTTTAC
>ENA-OYXA01000236-OYXA01000236.1-human-gut-metagenome-genome-assembly--contig:-NODE-236-length-25359-cov-9.558726_pt1 | contig 25359 bp, 25 predicted proteins | sample MGYA00244212_ERZ653411 | MGnify/ENA primary metagenome ERZ653411 (study PRJEB26926, sample SAMN06165066) | human gut metagenome | biome: ENVO:00009003; feature: ENVO:2100002; material: ENVO:00002003...
GATCTACACTTCTAGCTTCGTCGGCAGCGTCAGATGTGTATAAGAGACAGGGAGGGGGCCGACGTGACGGCGGCGTACCGGCGGGGGGCGGAGGCGGTGCTGGAGCTGGCCCGGCTCACCGGGGCGGAGGCCGCCGTCCTCAAGGAGCGCAGCCCCTCCTGCGGCTCCGGGGCCGTATATGACGGCACGTTCTCCGGCACGCTGACGGCGGGCTGGGGCGCTGCCGCCGGGCTTCTGCGGGAGCAGGGCATCCGGGTGCTGGGCGAGTCCCGGCTGGAGGAGCTTCTGCGGCAGGACGTCCGTTAAAATCACAACAGAATACGACAAAAAACTGTGAGATTCGGAGAAAATTACAAACACCATTGACACAGCACGCGGAAGTTGGTAAAGTAATACCGTAAGCGGTCGGGAACGTTACCGGTAATGTTTCCACGCTGTGGAATGGCCCAGGAAGGAGACGAAGCGCGGTATATGACCATCAAGGATATTGCGCGGCAGTGCGGCGTCAGCGTCAGCACGGTGTCGCGGGTGCTCAATGACCGTCCGGACGTGAGCCCGGAGAACCGGCGCAAGGTGCTCTCCGCCATTCAGCAGTCCAATTACATTCCCAACAACACCGCCAGGGATCTGGTGAAAACCAAGTCCGACGCCATCGGCCTGGTGGTGCGGGGCGTGTCCAACCCGTTTTACACGGATATCATCCGGGTCATCGAGGAGCAGGTCACCGCCCGGGGCTATACCCTGGTGATGCAGCAGATCGGTACCTGCGACGACGAGGTGAAGCGGGGCGCCATGATGGAGCGGGAAAAGCGGCTGCGGGGCCTGATTTTGTTGGGCGGCCGGTCCGACTATTCGCCCCAGGAGTTGGCGCCGCTGAACATCCCCTTTGTCTGCTGCTCCTACAGCAACCAGTACGGCACCCTGCCGTCGGATTCCTATGCGTCGGTATCCATTGCCGACGAGGAGGAGGCCTACCGGGCGGTGTCGGAGCTGTATCGGTGCGGGCACCGGCGCATTGCGGCGCTGGTATCCTGCGCGGAGGACCGCTCCATCAGCCAGCTGCGGTATCAGGGCTATGTCCGGTCCCTGGCGGATCACGGCCTGCCGCTGGAGCAGGAGCTGGTCATCGAGGCCGGGTCCTTCGACATCCGGCAGGCGTATCTGGCGGTGCGGCGGCGGCTGATGGAGGGGGCGCGGTTCACGGCCCTGTTCGCCATCTCCGACAACATGGCCATCGGGGCCATGCGGGCCCTGCGGGAGGCCGGACAGCAGATCCCCCGGGACTGTTCCGTCATCGCCATCGACGGGCTGACGATGTCCGAGTACATCAACCCCACCCTGACCACCCTGTGCCAGCCTATGGAGCACATGGGACGGCGCAGCGTGGAGATCCTGCTGGACATGGTGGAGCACCGGGGCGGACCCATCCGGGAGACTGCCCACACTACCCTGCGGACCGGGGAATCCGTCCGCGACATTTCTTAGTTTTTCCGGCGGAAACCGCCTGAAAAATATATAATGAAGGAGAATTGATCATGAAGAAAACTCTTGCATTGATCCTGGCCGCTGTCATGGCTCTGTCCCTGGTAGCCTGCGCCAAGACCCCCGCAAACGGCGGCACGGAGGCCAAGGGCTCCGTGTATTACCTGAACTTCAAGCCCGAGGCCGACAAGGCCTGGCAGGATCTGGCCAAGACCTACACCGAGCAGACCGGCGTGGAGGTCAAGGTCGTCACCGCTGCCTCCGGCCAGTATGACACCATGCTGACCTCCGAGCTGGACAAGTCCGCTCCTCCCACCATGTTCCAGGTGGGCAACCAGGGCGCCGTCAACTCCTATGGCGATTTCTGCTATCCTCTGGATAACACCGACGTCATGAAGGAAATGACCACCCAGGACTTCAACCTGAAGAATGCCAACGGCGAGACCGTGTCCATCGGCTACTGCTATGAGGCCTTTGGCATCATCGTCAACAAGGCTCTGCTGAAGCAGGCCGGCTATGAGATCACCGATATCACCAACTTTGAGACCCTGAAGAAGGTCGCCGACGACATCCACAGCCGCGCTGCCGAGCTGGGCTTTGACGCCTTCAGCTCCGCCGGCCTGGAGGGCTCCTCCAGCTGGCGTTTCTCCGGTCACCTGGCCAACATGCCCCTGTTCTATGAGTTCCGGGATGACAAGGTCACCTCTCAGCCCGCCGCCATCAAGGGCACCTATCTGGACAACTTCAAGAACGTCTGGGATCTGTACACCACTGACTCCGCCACCACCGGCGCTGCTCTGACCACCGCCACCGGCGACGCCTCCGAGGCCGAATTCGGCCAGGGCAAGGCTGTGTTCTATCAGAACGGCTCCTGGGAGTATGCCAACCTCACCGGCGAGGAGAAGGGCTTTAAGATGAACCCCGAGGATCTGGCCATGATCCCCATCTACTGCGGCGTTGAGGGCGAGGAGCAGTCCGGTCTGTGCTGCGGCACCGAGAACTGCTGGGCTGTCAACAAGAACGCCAAGGAAGAGGACATCCAGGCCACTCTGGACTTCATGAAGTGGGTCGTCACCTCCGACGAGGGCACCACCATGCTGGCTGAGCAGTTTGGCCCCTGCCCCTTCAAGAACGCCAAGACCCCCGAGAACGTGTTCTTTGCCGATGCCAACGCCTATACCGCTGCCGGCAAGTACATTGTGACCTGGGCCTTCAACTGGACTCCCGCCGTGGATGACTGGCGTGCGGGCGTGGTGGACGCTCTGACCCAGTACACCGTCAACGGCGGCAGCTGGGACAGCGTCAAGACCGCCTTCGTGGACGGCTGGGCCACCCAGTATGCCAAGGAGAACGGCTGAGCTATAAGCGCTCCGTTGTAACGCAATAGGACCGGGGGCGGGCTTATCGCCCGCCCCCGATTTTCTCACCTGCGGCGCACAGAGCTGTTGGCCGGTATGGACCGGGCAAGAGCTCCGGGCGCCGCCCGGAAAAAACATAGATAGGAGAGAGGCGTCATGAAACTTCCGAAACACCGCCGGGACGAGGCCGCGCTGAATTCCCGGCTGATCCGCCGCCCCATCAAGCGCATGGTGTGGCTGTTTTTGCTGCCCACCTTCGGGGCCTTCTGCATCGGCTTCCTGTACCCCTTCTTCAAGGGGCTGTTTCTGTCCTTCTGCAACTTCCGCATTACCAGCCAGTGGACATGGACGGGGCTGGAAAACTACCGGAAGGCCTTCCAGGACCCCGGCTATATGCACGCGTTCTGGTACACGGCGCTGTTTGCCCTGGTGAGCCTGATCGCTATCAATCTGTTTGCCTTTGCCATTGCCTATGCACTGACCCAGAAGTTCAAGGGCACCAACGTGTTCCGCACGGTGTTCTTCCTGCCCAACCTCATCGGCGGCATCGTGCTGGGCTATATCTGGTCCATGATCTTCGACGGCATCCTCATCAAGTACAACACCTCCGTGGTCCTGGAGACGAAATACGGCTTCTGGGGTCTGGTGATCCTGGTGTGCTGGCAGCAGATCGGCTATATGATGATCATCTATATTGCCGGACTCCAGGCCGTGCCCGAGGATATGCTGGAGGCGGCCCGCATCGACGGCGCCAACCGCTGGCAGACCCTGTGGCGGGTCACCATCCCCAACGTGATGCCCTCTATCACCATCTGCATGTTCCTGAGCCTGACCAACGGCTTCAAGCTGTTTGACCAGAACCTGGCCCTGACCGCCGGGCGTCCCTTCCAGCAGCTGGGCAACGGAGAGACCATCAAAACAACGGAAATGCTGGCCCTGAACATCGTCAACGCCTTCGGCACCAACGGCGGCGGCAACCGCGGCGCGGGTCAGGCCAAGGCCGTGATCTTCTTCATCGTGGTGGCGGCCATCAGCATCATCCAGCTTCAGGCCAGCCGCCGCAAGGAGGTGCAGCAATGATCAAAACCGAAGCTCTGCGCCGCAGAGAGCGCCGTCAGGCGCTGCTGACGGTGGTGTTCACCATCATCTCCGTGATCTATCTGATGCCGGTGCTCCTGGTGCTCATCAACTCCCTGAAGGCCAACGCCTTTGTCAACACCGAGACCTTCAAGCTGCCCACGGCGGAATCCTTTGTGGGGCTGAAGAACTATGTCAAGGGCATGACCTTCGGCAACTTCGCCTTCTATAAGGTGGTATTCTACAGCTTCTTCATCACCATTACCTCCACGGCGCTGATCCTGCTGTGCACGTCCATGGCGGCGTGGTACATCTCCCGGGTGGGGAGCCTGGTCAGCAAGATCGTGTACTACCTGTGCGTATTCTCCATGGTGGTGCCCTTCCAGATGGTCATGTACACCCTGGCCCGGACGGCGGACCAGGCGCATCTGAACACCCCCTGGACCATCCCCGTGATATACCTGGGCTTCGGCGCGGGCCTTGCCGTGTTTATGTTCACTGGCTTTGTCAAGAGTCTGCCGCTGGAGATCGAGGAGGCCGCCGCCATCGACGGCTGCGGCCCGGTGGGCACCTTCTTCCGGGTGGTGCTGCCCATGCTGAAGCCCACCATGATCTCCGTGGGCGTGCTGGAGATCATGTGGGTATGGAACGATTATCTGCTGCCCAGCCTGGTGCTGGACATCAACCAGTACCGCACCATCCCCATCCACATTCAGTACCTCAAGGGCAGCTACGGCACCGTGGACATGGGCGCCACCATGGCCCTGATCATGCTGAGCATCCTGCCGGTGATCATCTTCTATCTGTGCTGCCAGAAGCACATCATCAAGGGCGTGGCCGCCGGAGCCGTGAAGGGCTAAAAAACAAAGCATTTTTCTGATAAGTGAGTTGACTGACATATGAATCGTTGCAGCGGCATTTTGATGCCGGTATTTTCCCTGCCGTCTCCCTACGGCATCGGGACTCTGGGCAAGGCCGCCTATGACTTTGCCGATTTTCTCCACGCCGCCGGGCAGCACTGCTGGCAGATGCTGCCTCTGGGCCCCACCAGCTACGGCGACTCCCCCTATCAGAGCTTTTCCACCTATGCGGGCAATCCCTATTTCATCGACCTGGATATGCTGATAGAGGACGGGCTGCTGGAAAAGAGCGAGGTGCAGGAGCAGAACTGGGGCACCGAACCCCGGTATGTGGACTACGGAAAGATCTACGAAAGCCGCTTCGCCGTGCTGCAGAAGGCCAAGGACCGGGGCTGGGAGCGGGACCAGGCGGAGGTGGCCGCCTTTCAGGCGGAGAACTGCCGCTGGCTGCCGGACTATGCCCTGTACATGGCCTGCAAGCGCCATTTCGGCATGCACTCCTGGACCGAATGGGACGATGCGGACATCCGCCTGCGAAGGTCCCCGGAGGTGCTGGAGCAGTACCGCACCCTGCTGCGGGAGGATGTGGAGCTGTTTACCTATTTGCAGTTCCTGTTCTTCCGCCAGTGGAACAGGCTGCGGGACTATCTGCACAGCCTGGACATCCAGGTCATCGGCGACCTGCCCATCTATGTGGCCATGGACTCCGCCGACGTGTGGGCGGAGCCGGAGTGCTTCCAGCTGGACGACCAGTGCGTTCCCACGGAGGTATCCGGCGTGCCGCCGGACTACTTCAGCGCCGACGGTCAGCTGTGGGGCAATCCCCTGTACGCCTGGGACCGGATGCAGGCCGACGGCTTCGGCTGGTGGATCCGCCGGGTGGACGGCGCGTCCAAGCTGTATGACGTGATCCGTATCGACCATTTCCGGGGCTTCGATGCCTATTGGGCCGTGCCCTTCGGCGAGACCACCGCCAAGAACGGACACTGGGTCAAGGGCCCGGGCATGAGCCTGGTGGGCGTGCTGACGAGCTGGTTCCCCCAGCTGCGGTTCATCGCCGAGGATCTGGGCTATCCCACCCCAGGCGTCCAGCAGCTTTTGCAGGATTCCGGTCTGCCGGGCATGAAGGTGCTGGAATTTGCCTTCGATTCCCGGGATACCAGCAGCTATCTGCCCCACTCCTACACGGAGAACTGCGTGTGCTATACCGGCACCCACGACAACAGCCCCCTGGCCCTGTGGAAGGACGAGGCCGCGCCGGAGGACATCGACTGTGCCCGGGAGTACCTGGGGCTTAACGATCGGGAGGGCTTCAACTGGGGCATCATCCGGGGCGGCATGAGCTCCGTGGCCCGGCTGTTTGTGGCCCAGATGCAGGATTATCTGGAGCTGGGGCTGCACCACCGCACCAACATCCCCGGCACCCAGAGCGGCAACTGGCAGTGGCGTCTGCTGCCCGATGAGGCCACGCCGGCCCTGGCCCGGCGCATCCGCCGCGTCACGGAGCTGTACGGCCGCTGAAAAACCAAGTCGTTTCGCTGCGAATCTCTCTGATAAAGCCAAGGACCCCGGCGCAGTGCGCCGGGGTCCTTGGTTCAGGAGGACGGCTTCAAAGCCGTCCTCCTTTGGCATGGATCAGAAAAAACCGCTGTCTGATCGGATCCCCTTTATTCAGCCGGATGCACCCTGTCCAGCTCCCTGGCCAGGGCGCGGTATAGCCCCTCCCGGTTGTCCCGGGTGATATACAGCACCCGGACGCCGGGAACGGACCGGACTGCCCGCAGAAAGGGGTCGTCCCGGTTTTTTACCGCCGCCAGCACCGGCTGCGGGCCCCGCAAGGCCGCCAGCACCGCCGTCTGGAACCGAGATGCGTCCCGCTCCAGAAAGCCCAGCTCATCCATGACCAGCAGGCCCGGCCCCGCCAGCAGCCGGGGGCCCCATTCATCGAACACCGGGGTATACCGGGCGCTGCGCCGGCTGTCGCACCGGCCTGCCAGATTCTCCGGGCCGTACTGCCGCCGGTCCTCCGGTTGGGCGGCGGGGTGGATATAAATGGGGAACATGCCCTCCCCATCCGCTGTGGTCAGGCGCTTGGTGACAAACCCCGACACCGGTCCCGGGTACAGGGCCGCCAGACGGCGGATCAGGGTGCTTTTTCCCACGCCACGGGGACCGCAGATGAGAATTTTATCCATACATTTCCTCCCTCAGCTGTGCCGCCGGGATAGCCAGCAGACACAGAGGCTTCGGATTGGGCAGATACAGCGGATAATCCGCCCAGGCTGACAGCTCCAGCCGCTGGGCCAGCTCCTGCCGGGACGGTACCGCGCCATCCCGGCTGTACAGCCGGAAAAAGGTCCGGGCATCGTCCAGGGACAGAAAGGGCTGGCCAAGCTCCAACGTAAACCGCCGGGCGGTGTAGGTCAGGCCCCGGCGCTGAAGCTCCCGCTCCATGTCGGCCGCAGTGTGCCCCGCCATCCGGACACCGGAGCTGAACTGGTGCCGCCGGAAATCCCGCCGCACCACCAGGGCCGTGCCGCCGCACTGGCGGGCGGCAATGGCCAGCGTCTCCTCTGTGCCGCCGAACAGGCAGAACACCATGGCGTCATACGGCTGCCTGGGCGGCAGCTCCCGGATATCCCCGGTAAGCGCCGACAGCTTCGGGTCCTCTCCCCGGGCCCGCAAGGCGGCAACAGCCGCCGGAGACCGGTCCACAGCGGTGACATGGGCGCAATAGGGCAGCAGCGCCCGGCTCAAAAGACCCAGGCCGCACCCGGCGTCGCACACCCGGTCCTCCGGGCGCAGGAATGCCCCCAGCTGCCGGGCCAGGTCCTGGTAATAGCGGCTGTGATCCGCCGCCGTGTACAGATACCGGATGATCTCCGGGCTCCATCTCTGCATGCTTATCGGCCCCCCCTGAGGAGGGCCCGTACCGGTGCTGGCTCGTTCCGCACGATGCACTCCCCTCTCATTCCATGAAAGTATAGCATGGATGGGGTCCAAATTGCAAGGCATGCCCCAGGGTACACCGGGCGTATCTGCATCGCCTTTGCCGCTGCGCCTCTATCCTCTGCGGAAAAAGGCCACCGCTATGGCACCGGGACCGGCATGGGTGCCAATGACGCCGCCAATCAGCGTGGATTCCAGCCCATCGACGCCGTTTTCCCACAGGGCACGGCTGTCCTCCACATATTTTTTCAGAAATGCATCCGTCAGACCCGTATAACCCAACAGAATGGGCAGTTGAAAGTCGATGCCGCCGCAGGCACGGATCTTCTCCACCAGCAGATTGTTTCCCTGGCGGGAGCCCCGGGCCTTGCCGATCAGGAGGATCTCCCCCTTTTCGATGGTAAGCACCGGCTTGATGTTCAGCAGCCCCCCGGCCAGCGCAGTGGTCTTGGAGATGCGGCCGCCCCGCTTGAGATATTCCAGGGTATCTACCAGCGCCAGGACGCATACGTCCTCCCGCTTCTCCGTCAGCTCCCGGACCAGGGCGGCAGCATCCATGCCCCGGTCGATGCAGGTCAGGGCATACTCCGCCAGTATCCCCGTTCCAATGGCGGCAGTGCCGCTGTCCACCACATAGACGTTGTCGTAGTCCGCCGCCGCGATGCAGGCGCTCTGATAGGTGCCGGACAGCTTGGAGGATATGGTCAGCACCACGGCGGCACTGCCGCTGTCCCGCACCCGGCGAAGCTCCCGGTCAAAGGCTGCCGGGCTGGCCTGACTGGTGGTGGGCAGCACGTCGCTCTCTACCAGCCGCTCGTAAAACCGGTGTCTGTCCATGGTCACGCCGTCCAGAAACTCCTCCTGTCCGAAATGAATGGTCAGCGGCACTACCGTCAGTCTGCTGCGGACGCGCTCCGGCACATCCACCGTGGAATCTACAATCAATTCAACGTTCATAGGGTCCTCCTGTTACGCGAAAGTAGCCCCGAGTATAGCAGTTTTGTGTCGATTTGTCAACATAAAATATTTGTTTTGTTGAATAAACGGAGCCAGATATCCACCGCCGCTCCCTGCCGCAGGCAACACATCGTCTAACTGCTCCCCTGTGCCGCCGTATAGGAAGGGAGTTGATACAAATGTCTGAACTGAAAAACACGACCAAGGCCGCGCTGGCGGCCGCCCTGGGGGCGCTGTGTGCCTACGGGGTGCAGCTGCTGGTGCCGGTGCTGGTGCTGGTGGTGGTGATGCTGCTGGACTACGCCACGGGCATGGCCAAGGCTTGGAACGCCGGGGAGCTGTCCTCCCGGGTGGGCCTGCGGGGCATCCTGAAAAAGGTGGGGTATGTGGCCACTGTCGGCGTGGCCGCCGTGGTGGACTGGCTGCTGCGCTACGGAGCCGGCACCCTGGGCTGGGACTGGCCGGTGAAGTTCCTGTTTGCCAGCATCGTCATTATCTGGCTGGTGATCAACGAGCTGCTGTCCATCCTGGAGAATGTGTCGGCCATGGGTGCGCCGGTGCCGGACTTCGTGCAGTCGCTGCTGCAGAAGCTCAAGGGGCACACAGAGCATACCATGGAAGGAGAGGAGGAACGCAATGACTAAGAAAATCTATATCAGCCCCAGCGACCAGACGGAAAACCGCTATGCCTGGGGCAATACCAATGAGCACGCCCAGTGCCAGAGGATCGCCGAGGCGGAGGCTGCCGCCCTGCGCCGCAGCGGCGTGGAGGTGAAGCTGGCGGCCTTCGGCACCACCATGGCCCAGCGCTGCGCCGAGTCCGACGCCTGGGGCGCGGACATCCACAGCTGCGTCCACACCAACGCCTTTAACGGCAAGGTGTCCGGCACCCGGATGTTTTGCTACAGTATCCCCGGCAAGGGGTATGATGCATGCAGGGCTGTGTTTGGCCAGCTGGCCCCGCTGACGCCGGGAACGTCTGAAAACATCCAGGCCAACCCCCGGCTGTATGAGGTGCGCAATCCTGCCGCCCCCAGTGTGTACTGCGAGTGCGAGTTTCACGACACCATCCAGGGCGCCCGCTGGATCGTGGAGCACACCACGGACATCGGTGAGGCCATCGCCAAGGGCCTGTGCGAGTATCTGGGCGCGGCCTATGTCCCGGCCAGGCAGGAGGCCCCCAAGCCCGCCGATCCTGCCCAGGGCGATACCCTGTACCGGGTCCAGGTGGGGGCCTTCGCCGTCCGCGCCAACGCCGAGAAGATGCTGGACCGCCTGAAAAAGGCCGGGTTCACGGGGTTTGTTGTGGAGGGCACCCGGTAAGCGCCGGCTGCCAAGTAAGCAGAGGGTCTGCGGCTGTGCCGCAGACCCTCTGCTTCGTTTATTCGCCCTTATACTTCCGCCGGGTGGCAAGGCCGCCCCGTATGTGGCGCTGGGCCTTGTTTTCGTCCAGCACCTCCTTCACCTGCAGATACAGCGCCCGGTTATACGCCGGCAGGCGCTCGGACAGGTCCTTATGTACCGTGGATTTGCTGACGCCGAATTTCCTGGCCGCCGAGCGCACCGTGGCCCGGTTTTCTATCAGGTAAAGGGCCAGCTGACAGGCCCGTTCCTCCATGTTCCCTTTGATAGCGCACCACTCCTAAGCCATACTATGCACCATCACTATATGCCCGGCTTCCCGGCGGCAGAACTCCGGCTTTTTCCTTGTCACGGGAGCCGGATTCTGGTATAATCACCCCAGGACCAGAACAGGAGGGGACCGTTATGAAGAAAATTGCCGTGATCACCGGCGCGTCCAGCGGCATGGGGCGCCGGTTTGCCGAAACTGTGGATACCTTTGACCGCTTCGATGAGGTATGGGTCATTGCCCGCCATGAAAAGGCGCTGGAGGAGCTGCGGGACCGGGTGCCGTATCCCATCCGCGCCCTGGCCCTGGACCTGACGGACCGCCGCAGCTTCCAGACCTATGCCGACGCCCTGGCGGAGGAGCCGGTGGAGGTGGGCCTTTTGGTCAACGCCAGCGGCTTCGGCAAGTTCCGGGCCGTGGTGGACACGCCGCTGGAGGTAAACCTGAACATGACGGACCTGAACTGTCAGGCCGTGGTGGCCCTGTGCCAGCTGACGGCTCCCTATATGCCACGGGGCGGACAGATCATCAATATTGCCTCGGTGGCGGCGTTCCAGCCCATCCCCTATATCAACGTGTACGGGGCCACCAAGGCCTTTGTGCTGAGCTTCAGCCGGGCCCTGAACCGGGAGCTGCGGAGCCGGGGCGTCCGGGTCATGGCCCTGTGCCCCTTCTGGACCCGGACGGCCTTCTTTGCCCGGGCCACCACCGAGGGCGGCGAATCCGTGGTGAAGAAGTATGTGGCCATGTATGAGCCGGAGCAGCTGGTGCAGCGGGCCTGGCGGGACGCCAGGCGGGGCAAGGACGTGAGCCAGTTCGGCTTCGTGGCCCGGTTCCAGACGGCACTGACGAAGCTTCTGCCCCACAGCCTGGTGATGGATGTGTGGATGCGGCAGCAAAAGCTGCAATAAGGCCTTGCAAAGCCCGGAAAACCGGCATATAATAGTAAACTATCTGTACAACAAGGAGAGATCAAGATGGATCGCATGAAAATCGCAGCCATCTTTGCCGATCAGGAACAGCTGGGCGGCAAGGAGATCACCGTGTGCGGCTGGGCCCGCACCATCCGGGATATGAAAACCTTCGGCTTCATTGAGCTCAACGACGGCTCCTGCTTCCGCAATCTGCAGGTGGTCATGAGCGCCGACGAGCTGCATAACTATAAGGAGATCGCTTCTCAGAACGTGGGCGCGGCCCTGATCGTCCGGGGCACCGTGGTGCTGACGCCGGAGGCCAAGCAGCCCCTGGAGCTGAAGGCCGCCGAGATCGCCGTGGAGGGCCGGTCCACCCCCGACTATCCCCTGCAAAAAAAGCGCCACAGTGTGGAATTCCTGCGGACCATCCAGCATCTGCGCCCCCGGACCAATCTGTTTTCCGCCACGTTCCGGGTCCGCAGCGCGGCGGCCTATGCCGTGCATGAGTTTTTCCAGAGCCGGGGCTTCGTATATGTTCACACCCCCATCATCACCGGCTCCGACTGCGAGGGCGCAGGCGAGATGTTCCAGGTGACCACCCTGGACCTGAACAATGTGCCCAAGACCGCGGACGGCCAGGTGGATTACAGCCAGGATTTCTTCGGCAAGAAAACCAGCCTCACCGTGTCCGGCCAGCTGAACGCCGAAAACTTCGCCATGGCCTTCGGCGATGTATATACCTTTGGCCCCACCTTCCGGGCGGAGAACTCCAACACCCAGCGCCACGCCGCCGAGTTCTGGATGATCGAGCCGGAGATGGCCTTCTGCGACCTGGCCGGGGACATGGACGTGGCCGAGGCCATGATCAAGCACATCATCACCCGGGTGCTGGAGCGCTGCCCGGATGAGATCAACTTCTTCAACAGCTTCGTGGACAAGGGGCTCAAGGCCCGGCTGGAGCATGTGGCCACCTCCGATTTCGCCCGGGTCAGCTATACCGAGGCGGTGGAGATCCTGAAAAAGCACAACGACAGGTTCGAGTACCGGGTGGACTGGGGCACGGACCTGCAAACGGAGCACGAGCGGTATCTGACGGAGCAGATCTATCAGCGGCCTGTGTTCGTCACCGACTATCCCAAGGAGATCAAGGCGTTTTATATGCGCCTGAACGACGACGGCAAAACCGTGGCCGCGGCGGACTGCCTGGTGCCCGGCATCGGCGAGATCATCGGCGGCAGTCAGCGCGAGGAGCGGCTGGACATGCTGGAGGCACGCATCCGGGAGCTGGGCATGAAGCCCGAGGACTACTGGTGGTACTGCGACCTGCGGCGCTATGGCAGCTGCCGTCACGCAGGCTTTGGCCTGGGCTTTGAGCGCATGGTCATGTATCTGACGGGCGTCAGCAACATCCGGGATGTGGAGCTCCACCCCCGCACCGTGGGCAACGCCGAGTTTTAACAAATCAACAGGAAGGAGCCTTCCCGCCGAGGGAGGGCTCCTTTTTTGTATATTCACGCATATTCATAACAAGCGCTAATGCCAGGCAGAAGGAAAAACTGATGAATTGCGGATTGTTTTTCACGCTAATGCGTTATATAATTGGGAAAAATTTGCCGGAGGATTCTGAATATAACCGCGATAATCCGACGAATTTTCACGACACGCCGTGCTTTTTGCGCAAAGGCGTCTTGGGGCGTGCGCTCCAGCGGGCAAAACAGGCGGCGTGAATTATTATTCAGGAGGAAGATCATGAGAGAAAACACATCCGTACACCGACTGCTCCGGCGGGTATTGTCTCTGTGCCTGGCGGTAGTCCTGGCGGTATCGCTGTGCGTTCCGGCACTGGCCGCCCAGAAGAACTACAGTGCCAGTGACTACGTGCAGCGGCTGAAGGACTCCGTCCGCGGCAGCGCCACGGTGGACCTGGACGCCGGAAAGGACCCCAATGAGGTGGTCCGGGCCATGGTGGTCACCGACGTGCCCGCCGCCGTGGAGCAGGCCGGCACCGTGACCTACACCGCCGCCGTGCAGTCCGCCGAGGCCCGGACCCTGCGCTCCCAGGAGAGCGTCATCCGTCAGGTCCGGCGTATTACCGGCAGCTCCGTTATCAACCAGTCCGGCTATCTGGTCAGCGCCTTTTCCATGGACATGACCCGGGCCCAGATGAAGCAGGTGGCTGCCCTGGACGGCGTGGTATCCGTCAGTGAGGTCACCACCTACAAGGCCCGGATGACCTCCGCCAAGGAAATGACCTCCGCCATGGAGCTGTGGAAGGCGGAGAACGGCGGCAGCACCGGCGAGGGGATCGTGGTGGCCGTCATCGACAGCGGCATCAACTACACCCATCCCGATATGCAGATGCGCCAGGACGCCAGGCTGAAATACACCAAGGCCGACATGGAGGCGAAGATCGCCGCCCTGGGCTACGGCAAGTATTACACCGATAAGGTCCCCTTCGGCTTCAGCTATGTCGACGAGGACGACATCAATAACCGCCAGGTCACCCACGGCCTGCACGTCTCCGGCATCGTGGCCGCCAACGGCGACGAGGAAAACGGCGGCGTGGCGGGCGTTGCCCCCGACGCCCAGCTCTTTGCCATGCAGGTGTTCGGCAGTACCGGCAGCGGCTTTAACGACGATATCATCCGCGCCGTGGAGGATTCCGTAAAGCTGGGCGCGGACATTCTGAACCTGAGCCTGGGCGGCACCGCAGGCTTCTACAGCGACGCGGACTATCTGCAAAAGGCCCTGGCCTATGCCGAGGAGAACGGTGCGGTGGTGTGCGTGGCTGCCGGCAACGACGGCACCTCCGCCTCCGACACGGGCGTCAACACCAACGACTGGGGCGTGATCGATACCGGCGCGGTGTCCAACCCCGCCACCTATCCCGGCGCCCTCAGCGTAGCCTCCGTGGACAACAGCATGCTGCGGGGCAAATCCGTGACCATCTCCAGCGGCGAGGACACCGTATACAGCGGCGTGGTCATGGACTTCTCCCAGGGCAACCACACCGACTGGACCTCCCTGGGTAAGGTGCCCATTCTGGAGTTCGGCTACGGCGACCTGTTCGAGGACATTTTCCCCAAGCTGTCCACCCTGCCCAAGGGCCCCTATGTGGCGCTGGTCCAGCGGGGCAAGGACATTAGCTTCGAGGATAAGATCAACTATCTGATGGGCATGTGCCATGCCTCCGCCGTTATCGTGTATAACAACGAGGCCACCGACCAGGTGCCCACCAACGTGTCCGCCGAAAGCGCCAGCCAGTACACGGCCATGATGGTCAGCGGCAACACCGGCGCCAGGCTCATGGAGCTGGTCCAGGCCGGGGCCACCGTGTCCTTCGACGGCCTGCACGACGTGGTGTATCCCAACGAGGCCACCGGCGGCTGCGTATCCACCTTCTCCTCCTGGGGCTCCACCCCCACCCTGGATATCAAGCCTGAGATCTCCGCCCCCGGCGGCAACATTTACTCCGTGTCCAAGGATCAGAAGTACGAGGAGATGAGCGGCACCTCCATGGCCACGCCCTATGTGTCCGGCTGCGCCGCCCTGGTGCTGGAGAGCCTGCAGAAGTCCCTGGCCGACGGCAGCCTGGTGCTGGGCGATACGACCCTGAACACCTTTGTGAAGAATACTCTGATGAACACCGCCGACCCCATTGCGGACGGCAGCGTCATCTATTCCGTGCGTCAGCAGGGCAGCGGCATGGCAGATCCTCTGTCCGCTGCGGAAAACCGTGTCCTGGCCACCTATAACGGCGTGGCCTCCGTGGCGCTGAAGGAGGTGGGCAATACCACCGGCTTCACCGTGACCCTTACCAACTACGGCACCGCCGTCGCCGGCTATGCTCTGCCCGCCTCCGTGCCGGTATACACCGACGTTACCGGCCAGGACGGCAGCTACGCCATGGAGCTGTTGTCCGGCGCATCCGTGACCTTTGACAAGACCGCCGTCACCGTCCCCGCAGGCGGTACGGTTCAGGTCACCGGCACCCTGACCATCCCTGCCAATGCCGCCAAGAACCACTATGTGGAGGCATTCCTGCCCTTCGACGGCGATGTGGACCTGTCTCTGCCCCTGATGGGCTTCTACGGCGACTGGTATGGCTGCCAGCGGATCATCGACCTGCCCGCCTGGGACGACGGCAACATCATGACCGACTACTATGAGAATCTGCCTGTGACCACCGTGGCAGCAGGCGATTCCTATGCCGGCTTCGACACCGAGAGCATGACCACCGATCCCGACCACATTGCCTTCTCCCCCAACGGCGACGGTGATTTCGACGCCGCCCAGCCCATTGTGGGCATGCTGCGCAGCGCCGCCGAGGTTACCGTGGACGTGCTGGATGAAAACGGCCAGGTGGTCCGCCAGATCAACCATCGGGAAAATGTTGCCAAGTACGTGGCCATCGACGCCAATGAGAGCCGCTCCCCCATCAGCCTGCTCAGCAGCGGCACTGCCGGCGACGGCACCTGGGACGGTACCCGCTACGACATTGCCACCGGCGAGTATGTCATGTGCGACGAGGGCCAGTATACCCTGCGCATCCGGGCCCGGATGCCCGGCAGCCACCGGGTGGAGACCACTCTGCTGCCGGTGAAGCTGGATCTCACCGCGCCCCAGGTCCATATCACCAGCGCCGCCGTGGATGACGGCATGCTGTACCTGACCTACACCGCCCAGGACTACTCCGGCATTCTCAATACCGCTGCCGTGTTCGTCAACGGCCAGGAGGAGCTGGACTTTGTTCCCGGCAATGACGCCGCTTATAATGAGGAGACCGGCGAATACAGCGTGGTCCTGCCGGTGGAAACCTATCAGGACGGCCAGATGAACGAGATCGCCCTGACCTGCATGGACTACGCCTTCAACGGCACCACCGATATCCTGTACACCAATGCCCGGCTTGACGCCGCCGTGATGTTCTCCAACATCAACAACGACGACAGCCTGACGGTGCTGCGGGACATCAGCTACAGCGCCGACTATGATGATATCGCCGAGAGCTATGTGAACATCACCGACTGCGTGGCCCAGATCCGCGGCATTGCCAGCAGCAGCGTCAGGAGGCTGACCGTCAACGGTCAGGAGGCTTCCTTCGATGAGCGCAACGGCTTCCGTCTGGCTCTGAGCGTGGAGGAGCCCGGTCTCATCACCCTGCATGTGGTGGCCTATGACGCCGACGGCAGCGTGGTGTTCCAGGCGGACAAGCCCGCCCTGTTCGACGTGCAGAGGCCCTCCGTCATGTCCTATGTCTGCGATAAAAACGGCGAGTGGGACAACAGCATGCTGTGGACCAGCGACCACACCATGGACGGCTATCTGCTGGCCACCAAGTATGCCAAGGACGACCTGGTGCCCATGATGATCCAGGTCACCGACGAGTCCCTGACCCGCATCACCGTCAGCTGGCTCACCGGTACCGTGGACGGCGAAACCTTCTCCGACTGGCTCATGGGCGCCGACGCTGCCGACGTGGATGCCGAGGTCCATACCCAGGAGATCTCTCTGGATTCCCGGGACGAGGAGGGCCGCGTGTTCATGAGCTTCCCCTTCGCCTATAAGGAGTCCGTGTTCGTAGACGACGAAACCGGCGAGGTCTATGATTACAGCGCCTGGAGCCAGGTAGTCCGCGTGGAGGCCTATGACGCCGCCGGTCACCGCACCCTGCGCAACGCGCTGCTGTACGACACGGTATACGGCGAGAAGATGTACAACGAAGACGGCTTCAACGATGCCCGGTATTCCGACGGCACCATACGGGGCGACATTCTGGACCTGGATCCCCTGTGGAGCAACGAGTCGGGCGGCCTGTCCGATTCCCGCTTCCTCATCACCGATGATATGCTGGATGAAAACGGCAGCCTCCATGTAAAGGCCACTCTGGATCGGGATGCCAACGTGCTGATCTTCAACGGCAGCGAGTATTGGCCCGAAGAGGGCAGCCGCCAGGTGGAGTTCGACATTCCCATCCATGCCGGGCTGAATCTGACATACGTCAAGACCCTCAGCAGCATGTTTACCGTGAACGACTTCGGCACCCAGTACAAGCTGTATCTGTACTACCTGCCGGATACGGAGCCCACGGCCCTGCGCTTTGACGACGCGCGCATCGCCGACGGCGCGGTGATCTGCACCAACCAGGAGACCTTCCCCATCACCGGCGATGTGACCCATCTGTTCGGCAACATCAGTCTGAAGATCAACGGCGACATTCTGATCTATCCCACCAACGACGTCAACGTTCTGGGCGATCCCATCACCCAGGTGTTCTCCTACGGTGCGCAGCTGCAGGAGGGCAAGAATGTGGTGACGGTGGAGCTCAGCGATGAGGCTACCGGCACCGCCACCACCGTGACCTTCACCGTGGTGCGGGATACTGCGGCCCCCGAGGCTCCCGTCATTGCCCAGGGCGGCGACGGCAAGGTGACGCTGACCGCCGCCGAGGAGCATGTGACCCTGTACTACAGCTATGACGGCACGGAGTGGGTCCTGTACACCGGTCCCTTTGCCCCCACCGCCGCCAAGGTGTACGCCAAGGCCGTGGACCAGGCGGGCAACGAGAGCGCCGTCAGCCAGTTGGCTGTTGCCGTGGCTGCTTCCCAGCCGGTCAAGACCGGTGACGCAGCGCCTCTGGCGGTATATGCAGCCCTGCTGCTGACTGCCGCTGCGGCCCTGACCGCCATGCCCGTCCTGCGCCGCAGACGGGTAAGATAATGCGGCTGCGTCCGCAGATACTCTATCCATGTCAAAATACCCGGCCTGAGGGCCGCGAACTCTGCGAGGCTTTTTGACAGTCTGCAAAATACCCGGCCTGAGGGCCGGGTATTTTGTTCTGCATGTACGAGTTGTTTGGTACATTTGGAAACATAAAAGCCTGTCAAAATCACGAAAAACGCTGTTTTATTCTACAAATAAACGTTCTCAGTACAAGTTTTTGTTGCAATCCGCCATGGGATGTGGTACCCTATCCACAGAAAGCAAGGCGCCGCCCGGCGGCGCGAGGATCAATGGAAAATAATAGGAGGTACCCCCATGAGCTATCCCAAAACCGGCGAAGAAGTATATGTCAGCCTGAACCTGTCCAACACCATGCTGACCGGCATCGGCAAGGGCACCATCACCCGCGAGGAGGTCTCTGCCGACTATCTCAAGCGCCTGTTTGCCCGCTACGGTGTCATCGTGTCCGCCAAGCCCGAGCAGCGCCGTCTGCTGGAGCTGGTCAATGATAATTTTGATCTGGGGCTGGAGATCCCCGAGACGCTGAAGCTGTTCCAGCTGTCCGAGCAGCACCGCCGCCTGGTGGTCATCAATGTCCAGGGCCTGCGCCGGAAGAACGGCTCCCTGCTGCCGGAATACACCGAGGAGGAGTTCAACGAGGCCACCTTCATTTTCGTGAAATACTACATCCAGGGCCGTCACTATGACGAACTGGTGGAGGAAAACAAGAAGCTGCAGTTTGAGCTGGACCAGGAGGTTGAATGGCGCAACCGCACCGATAACGGCTGAAGGAATCGCGTATAATCCCGCCCCGGCGGGTCAGAATAAAGTCAGGCTTTGCGGCCTGACTTTATTTTTTGCAAGGAGGACCCTCGCTATGAGCAAGAATTGTACCAACGACGGGTGCAGCTGCACCCCCAACATGTCCATCAAGTGCTCCGTTACCAGCTGCGCCCACCACTGCCAGGACATGGACAACTGCGGCCTGTCCAGCATCCAGGTGGGTACCCATGAGGCCCACCCCTCCATGGACCAGTGCACCGACTGCCAGAGCTTCCGCAAGATCTGACCTCGCTGTCTCTCCTTCGGCAGACCCTGTCCCGGGGTCTGCCGGGGACATACATATCCCAAAGGAGGCGACGCCTGTGAAAAAAGCGCGGATGGGGATCTCCGGCGCTCTGGCCGGGGCCGTCAACGGTCTGTTCGGCGGCGGAGGCGGCATGGTGCTGGCTCCGCTGCTGGAGTCCTGGTGCCGGGTGGAGGAAAAACGTGCCCTGGCCAACTGCGTGGCCACCATCCTGCCCTGCTGTGTGCTGTCCGGCGGGGTATACCTGGTGCGGACAGGACTGGACTGGGGCATGGCGTGGCCATATCTGGCAGGCGGGCTGGCCGGGGGCTTTGTGGGGGGGAAGCTCTTTACCAGGGTGCCCGCCGTGTGGCTGCGGCGTCTGTTTGCGGCGTTTCTGGTATACGGCGGGGTGCGGTATCTGCTGTGAAGGACATTGTATTGCCCCTGCTGGCCGGGATGGGCTGCGGGGTGCTGTCGGCCTGGGGCGTCGGCGGCGGCACCCTTCTGCTGCTGGTGATGACCCTGTTTTTCGGGGTGGACCAGGCGGCGGCTCAGGGGGTAAACCTGCTGTATTTCCTGCCCACTGCCGCCATGGGCCTGATCTGGCACCGGCAGAACGGCCTGCTGGACAAGGCCCTGCTGCGGCGCACGGTCCCCTGGGCGCTGGTGACGGCCGCCGCTGCCTCCTGGGCGGCCACGGCCCTGGACGTGACCCTGCTGCGGCGCCCCTTTGGGATTTTTCTCCTGATTGCCGCCGCGGTAACGCTGCGGCGCAAATAGGCCCCGCCCCTTTCCGCGAGATTTCGCGGAGCCGTCCCTGTATAATGGACGGCGGAAAGGAGGCGGAGCCATGACGGTGGTGTATCTGGACCGGGTGGTGCTGCTGAACCTGGCGGTGGACTATCTGCTGCTGCTGGCCACGGCCCGGCTGGCGGGCCTGCCCCTGCGGCGGGGACGGCTGGCCCTGGCAGCGGCGCTGGGCGCGCTGTATGCAGCGGCGGTATTTCTGCCCGGGTGCCGGATGCTGGCGCACCCGGCGTGCCGGCTGGCGGCGGGGGTCGCTGTGTGCCGTCTGGCCTGGCGGCGGGAACGCCGTCCCTGGCGGCTGACGGCGCTGTTTTTTCTGCTGTCCGGGGCGCTGGCGGGGCTGCTGCTGGCGGCAGGTCTGGCGGCAGGGTCCCCGGGGGCCATTCTCAGCCGGGTATATTACGCCGACATCAGCTGGCCGGTGCTGCTGGGCTCCGCCATAGGCTTTGGGCTGCTGCTGCACCTGGTGTTCCGCCAGGGGGCGCGGCATGAAGGAGGAGAATTGATGGATGTGACCGTTTCCCTACAGGGCCGGCGGCTGCGGCTGCGGGCCCTGCACGACACCGGGAATACCCTCCGGGACCCCGTCAGCGGCCAGCCGGTGCTGGTGCTGGAGCAGGGGGCCCTGGGGGAGCTGTGGCCGCCCCAGGCGGCAGAGATCATCGCCATGGACCTGCCGCCGGAGGAAAAGATGGCCAGGCTCCACCGGTTGGATGGCGGCTGCCGGTGGAGTCTGCTGCCCTTCTGCGCCGTGGGCACGGCGGCAGGGCTGCTGCTGGCTGTCCGCAGCGACTATGTAAAGGTAGGCGGCATTACATATCCCCGGGTGCTGCTGGCCCTGACCCCGGGCCCCGTCAGCGACGGCGGGGGCTATCAGGCCCTGTGGGGCGGAAGAAAGGAGCGGCGTCATGGAACTGCTGCGGCGGCTTCTGCGGTGGCTGAACGGCCGGCCGGATAAGGTCATGTACATCGGCGGCAGCGACACGCTGCCGCCGCCGCTGCCCCGGCAGGAGGAGGCGGCGTGGATCGCCCGCCTGGAGCGAGGGGAGCTGCTGGCCCGTCAGACCCTCATCGAGCGAAACCTGCGGCTGGTGGTGTACATCGCCCGCCGGTTTGAGAACACCGGCATCAACATCGAGGACCTGATCTCCATCGGCACCATCGGCCTCATCAAGGCCATCAACACCTTTCGGGCCGACAAGAACATCAAGCTGGCCACCTACGCCTCCCGCTGCATCGAGAATGAGATCCTCATGTACCTGCGGAAAAATTCCGCCCAGCGCACGGAGGTCAGCTTTGACGAGCCCCTGAACACCGACTGGGACGGCAAGGAGCTGCTGCTGTCCGACGTGCTGGGCACCGACGGCGACGTGGTCATGGGGCCCATCGAGGCCGACGTGGACCGCAAGCTCCTGGCGGAGGCAGTATCCCGGCTGTCTCCCCGGGAGAAGGACATCATCTCCCTGCGGTTTGGCCTGGGAGGCCGGAAGGAGCTGACCCAGAAGGAGGTAGCCGACCGCATGGGCATCTCCCAGTCGTACATCTCCCGCCTGGAAAAGCGCATCATCTCCCGCCTGCGGCGGGAGATGCAGAAGCTCAGCTGAACAGGCGGCAAAGGCAGGCCGAAGGCCGCCGCGCCCATGCGGGCAAAAAAGAAAACCTTGAAACCAATACGGTTTCAAGGTTTTTCGTTGGTGGAGATAAGCGGGATCGAACCGCTGACCTCTTGAATGCCATTCAAGCGCTCTCCCGGTTAGTGCGGTTACATACCCCCTAAACCGGGTCAAATAAGCACTTCAATACGCGGGAGACCTATCTGCGTGGAGGGACAGAGATATACTTGCTGTCACGCAAAATAAAACGCCAAGGATAGTCGATCGCTTCGCCTGCATAATCAATATTAATCCTTTTTGTAGCTGAGATGGCTGGAACAGTATCATCGATAGTTTCAATAAACAATTCGTCGCCGCACAGGTCAACGCCATAGTGCTTTTTCGTTATGCCCATTGCCTGGGACAATTTTCCGGGGCCATTACACAAATCACGAATAGATTGCTTTTGCCTTCGTTTTTCCATCAACCCAATTCCATCAGTCGGTTGCAAGGCTCGAATTAATACTACCTCTGGACAGTCCTTTTGATTTGCAACAACATTCATACAGGTATGTAACCCATAAATAGTATAAATATATGCATACCCACCTATATCATACTGTACGGCGGTTCTTTCTGTATTGAGAGAGTTAAATGCATGGGATGCTGCATCATGAGGGCCAATATATGCTTCAACCTCAACAATAATTCCTTTTGTCGTCCCTTCTGGACTACAATGAACTAACTGTTTTCCAATCAAATCTTTAGCGACTAACAGCCCGGATCTCAAATAAAAATCACGATTAAGTTTCATCTGAATTCACTCTTTCTATTATGCATTTTGCCGCAATGATACCGGTAGATGCAGAATACATTATTCCTTGACTTAATCCAGCCCCATCTCCAATGGCAAACAGATTGGGAATATTTGTTTCCATATGCTTTGATACCCCTACAGTATCCATACACCATTCAAACGCAGGTCCATATAACAAATTATTATCATCACCAACGCCAGGGAAAATCCGGTCCAAAGAATGGATAAAGGCAAGAAATGCTTCTGAGAAAAACTCGTCATTCATAGTGGTACGAATATTGCCAGCTTGACTTTGATTAATGCGATCATATGCTGGATTGTTTTGCGTTTCAGGTGCCTTGTTGGCTTTAAAGTCTCCAAGAGTTTGCACCATTAAAGAGTTATTTGCCGCAGACTTAAAGCGTTCAAGCAGTGTTTTATAGTCGGAAGTTTTGGGATACGATAGCAAAACATTGAAGTTTCCGTATTCTTCTTCATTAAAAGGCGGATTGTTTTCTGTGAAAGGAGAATGCCCCCCTGCAACAACACAATCTTCATAATTTGTCATTATCACATTGCCTTTTCTGCAGAAACAATGCATTTTAACTTTTCTCTCAACATCGACTTTACGATAAATCTTGGGATCAAACGAGAGTGTGGCAAGTGAGGATAAATACCTTTGAGGAACTTCAATGCGAAGGCCAAAATAATAACCAGTTTCATTAAAGTGAACGCCTAAAGGCAACAATGTCTCTTTTAACCAAGATGCACCACTTTTTCCAACGGCCATTACAACATAATCGGCAGTGCATATCAGATTGTCGTTAGAATACACATTATACTTGTTTTCTAAATGAGCAATGCGTGTAACCGTTGTGCCGTATTTAATATCAACAGAGGATGCCTTGGTTAGTTCTCCTATGAAACCCTCTAAAATATGGGCTAAATTCGAGCTTCCCATATGAAGTACGCTGTAATATTTTGCGTTCAGATCAACAGAACTAAACCGTCTGTTGAAATTCTCCTGGATTTCCTCACAGGGTTTCTCTTTGTACGTTGAAACACCATCAAAGCTTACCAATGTTTGTGTAATATACGAAATGTACTCGTCTTTTTCTTCTGGAGAAAGCGCAAAGACAGTATCATTGTGACCACCAACATTGAGATCCTGGATTATTTTTCCGTCAGAAAATAATCCAGCACCGCCGCCACCAGAGAGGATCGCACAAGAATCACATTTTCTGCAAACCCCATCAACAGCACCTGGGCATGATCTTGCAGAGGGTTTTTCACCTTTTTCTATAATGACAATACGAAAAACCTCCTTGGATGCCTTACTGCAATATTCGCTTAGAATCTTGTGAGCACAGAATAGACCAGACGGGCCAGCTCCAACTATACAAATAGTTTTCATTTTATCACCATAACAAATAATAACCAAACAGACTTATAGAATTGTATCATAAAGACTTTCCTGCATATAGGCGTAGTCTTGTACAACTTGAGAAGCTGGTGTGCTTGCAGACAGTTTAAATGCTTGAAGGGAGAGGAAAATGGTGGCAGCAGTCATAAGAATTGTCAAAACTGCTAACATGACGGTGATAATTGTAATGATTGTGCTTAATGTTTTATGGGAAGCATCTTTCGCCTCGGAAGAAGCCTTTTCGGCCTTTTGGGAAGCATCTGTCGCTTCTTTGCAAGCAGCTTTTGCTTCTCCTGTCAACTGCACAATAGCACTATGCTTAACAGATTCCGTGCAAAACTTTTTCAATGTAATGTCATCATAAGCTCCTTTATAGGCATCTTCTGCAGAGACAGCACTCTCCAACTTATAATAAACAACATTCAAAATATGTCGCCCGTGCTCCAAAATGATCTCCTCATCTGACATGTTATGTAGCAACGCAACAATTGCTCCATGGTAACCAGGGTCGATGGGTGGCTGGACAGCAAAAATGATTCCTTTTTTTATTAAGCCAAACGCAAGAGAAACGCTGGCGCATATATCCAAAGGAATACAGAGTTTCTCCTTTGAAATAACAAAAAATGTCGCGCGAGGAGGAACCGTTATTTTCTCGTTGGGTCCCAATCGTTTAATATCGGGAGCATCCTTGTCTGAACAAATATAATATTCATCACCTAAAGTCAAATCGTAACTTGCAGATTGAATATTGTCTGTATCAACTGGATCAATAAATTTATATGTATGCCGTGCGCTGATATTGATACGATCAATAATTTCTTTTTTTGTCAAAACCATTACAACTACCTCGTTTTAGTCCAGCTCATTGTATAAATCTGCATCGATTGTCTTTAATGTCTCTTTCAAGGTGGATAAGCGTTTCTTTCCAAGGACCTTGGCAAAGGATGTAGAAAATGTTGCACCACGTAATGCCAACCCTCTGTTTTCAGCTTTCTCAAACCAAGCTGCGACTCTCTCTACCATTTGTTCTTTGGATAGGGTAAGTTTCCAGTAATCATCAATAGCTTTTTTTACATCTTTTGCAAAGTCAATTGTCGTTGTGTAATTCAATTTTCCGTTCACCTGCCAGCTAATTATGTATTCTAAATATAACATTCTTTCATTTTTTGTTCAAGTAGTATTTTTAGATTTTTTTGCTTTTTTAGATCTTTTTTCTTTTCAAGCATGCAGAATATAGTAAATCTTTCAAATAATCGCCCGAGGAGACTATGGGCGGCGTTTCCATATACACAAAACCGAAAGGAGGTTTCCCATTGCTGGCCAGTCTGCGGACTGGCTTTTTTCATGCCACAAAAAGGAGGTTTGCAAATGGCAGATGATAAGAAAAACATTCCCGAGGCAGCCCCGCCCGCCGAGGCTCCCGCTTCTGCGGTAGAAAATACCGCCGTGCCGGAGCAGCCCTCTCCCGAGCCTGCGCTGACCGACGCAGAGGCGGTCATGCTGGAACATGAGGGACAGGCGGCACTCTTTAAAATGGGCGAGGCCGTACCTGATCCCGCCGACGCTGTTACTCACACCGAGGTGGAGGAGCCTGCCGCTCCCGAGGTCCCCAAGGCTGAAAAGGAACAGGAGCAGCCGCCCACTCCCGGCAAGGATGCTCCCGCCCTGGCACATTCCGGCAAGGTGGTGGATTTTGCCGCCGCCCGTGACGAGGCGGCCAAG
>ENA-OYXA01000243-OYXA01000243.1-human-gut-metagenome-genome-assembly--contig:-NODE-243-length-24836-cov-7.615512_pt1 | contig 24836 bp, 23 predicted proteins | sample MGYA00244212_ERZ653411 | MGnify/ENA primary metagenome ERZ653411 (study PRJEB26926, sample SAMN06165066) | human gut metagenome | biome: ENVO:00009003; feature: ENVO:2100002; material: ENVO:00002003...
AACCGTCAGCTAACAGTTGATAAGTAAATTAGTTCCTTATCACTGTTAAGCCAAGCCCTTTCGGGCTTTCTTTTTTTGCTGTTATCGGGCCTGGGCGCGGTCATAGGAGACCACCACGCGGCGGTTTGGCTCAGTGCCCACGGAGTAAGTGGTGACACCGGGGACATCCTGCAGGGCGGCGTGGATCACATGGCGCTCGTAGGCATTCATGGGCTCCAGGGTCACACTGCGGCGGTACTTCTGTACCTTGGTCGCCACCTTGCGGGCCAGGCTCTCCAGACTCTGCTCACGGCGGGCACGGTAGTTCTCGGCATCCATCTGGACGCGGACACGCTTGCTGTCGCTGCCGGTGTTGATGGCATAATTGGTCAGCTGCTGGATGGCATCCAGCGTCTCGCCGCGATGGCCGATCAGCTGGCCCAGACGCTCGCCCACCAGAATGACCTTGTAGCGGCCCTTCTCCACCTCGTAGACCTTGACCTCGGCGGCGCTGTCCATGTGCTGGAGCAGGCCGGAGACGAAGGCGATGATACGCTTGGCATTATCGTCATCACACTCGGGCAGATCGATGGCCGGGGCCACAGGGGCGGGACGCTCCTTCTTCTCGGGACGGGGACGGTCGCTGCGGTCGGGACGGCTCTGACGGTCCTGACGGGGCTTGTCAGCCTTTGGCGCCGCCGGTTTAGCGGGGACGGCGGGCTTGGGCTCCGCTTTGGGGGCGGCAGGGGTCTCGGGGATGATCTTCACCTCGGCGGGGGCGGCAACGTCCGCTTCATCAGGGCCATAGGTGATACGGATACGGGCGGGGGTGGCGCCGATGCCCAGGAAGCCTGTCTTGGCACGCTCCAGAATGGAGACAGACACGTCATCGCGGTCCATGCCCAGCTGCTCAAGGCCTTTACGCAGCGCCTCGTCCTCAGTCTTGCCCGTTACGTCGATATAACTCATAGACAAAACTCCTTATTCGTCGTAGTGTTCCTCGCGGTAGGCGCGGCCCCGTGCGTAGGGACGATTGCCCACCTTACCGGCTTCCGTGGTGCTCTCGCCGGTCTTTTTCTTTTTGGGTTGGGGCTGGGGCTTCTTGCCTCCCTTGGACTGGGCCTGCTGCTCCAGCTGACGGTTATAATTCTCGCGGGCAGCCTGCATTTTAGCGTAGCGGGCCTCGCGCTTCTGGCGCTCCTTGTCGGTCTCCTCGCGGTCCAGCACCTTAGAGAAGTGCTTGTTCAGCACCTGCTCCTGAATGCAGGAGAACGCAGCGTTGGCGATCCAGTAGACGCACAGGGCGGCGGGGAGGATGTAGCCCATCCACACCGTCATCAGGGGCATCATATAGAGCATCGCCTTGGAGGAGCCGTTCATATTGCTGTTGCCGTTGGTCTTCATGGAGATGCGGGTCATCAGGAACTGCAGCGCGGCGGAGATCAACGGCATGAGCATGATACCGATGACGGGCCAGCCGCCGGAGGGGAACTGGCTGAACAGATCCTTGGGCACGGCGGACAGGTCCATGCTGAGGAAGGTGTAGTTCAGGTCGATAAGACCATCGAATTTGCCCTCGAAGCTGGACCAGTTATCGTGGATGAACTTGGCCAGATAGATCTGGTCATAAGCAGAGGCCTGACCACTGGCGCCGGACACATATCCCAGGGACACCGCCAGCTCGGTGATCTTGGCGATGACCTCATTAGACAGGGACATGAAGTAGCGCAGAGGTGTGCGGATGATGTAGTACAGGGCGATCAGGATGGGGAAGGGCAGGAAGGACCACAGGCACCCGGACATGGGGTTGACGCCCTCGCGGGCATAGAGGTCCGCGATCTCCTGCTGCTGCTTTTCTTTGTTATTGGCGTATTTCTTCTGGATCTCCTGCACCTTGCTGTTCATGCGGCCCATGCGGAGCATACTCTTCTTGCTCTTGAGCTGGAAGGGAAGCAGCACCAGCTTGACGATCAGGGTGAAGAGGATCAGAGCGACGCCGTAAGAGCCCGTCCAGGTATAGAACAGGCGGGTGAGCCACGCGAACGGCACACAGATGTAGTAGCCGAGTTGTGCAAACATAGGCTTTTATTCCTCCGTAGTTTTTTGAGGGGGGTTGGTTCAGGGCACCGGATCATACCAGCCGCCCTTGTGATGGTGGAAGGGATGGCACCGCATAAGACGCTTGAAGGCCAGCCAGCCGCCCTTGGCCGCACCGTATTTCTCGACCGCCTCAAGGGCGTACTGCGAGCAGGTGGGGATATAGCGGCAGCGGGGCGGGAACAGGGGCGAGACGGCCCGGCGATAAAAGCGGATAGCGGAGAGAAGAAGTCTTTTCATACATCCTCCCGCAGCAATCCCAGCTCTGCAAGGCAGCGGAGGTATTGCTTTTCCAGCTTATGATAGGGCAGCTCGGCGGCACGGACACGGCCCACCATGATAATATCCCAGCCGGGGAGCATATCGGCCCTGTGCAGGCGATAGAGCTCACGAAACCGGCGGCGGACACGGTTGCGGACCACGGCGTGGCCCAGCTTGGTGGAGACGGTGACGCCCAGGCGGCTCATTCCCTGTCTGTTCTTCAGGCAGTAGACCACCACGCCGCCGGAGACGGCGGACCGGCCCCTGCGGTAAATGCGGCGGAAGTCGCTGTTTTGCTTCACCGTTACTCTTGCGTCCATAGTTCCCTCGCTATACTGGTTTTGCCTCGCCAGATACACCGATAGGGACGGGGATCTCGATCCTCCGTCCCTCAGGGCTTATCTGTATGTGCGATGCACCTTCCGTGACCTCAATGGGTCAGACGGGCACGACCCTTGGCACGACGACGGGCCAGAACCTTGCGGCCGTTGCGGGTGGCCATTCTCTTGCGGAAGCCGTGCTCCTTGGAGCGCTGACGCTTCTTGGGCTGATAGGTACGGAACATTGCATGACACCTCCATTTTTAAGATTATCCGGCGGGACAACAAGGCCCCGCGCTTACTCGACAGCGGTGAGATATTCACCGCCGCAGTAAACATTTCCACGCCTGTTGCACATCTGCGTGCAACCACGCGGAGTATATTATACAGATACAGGGGGGCACTGTCAACAAAAATTTACCCACAAGCGCCCGTTTTTGCGGGAAAAACAGGGAAAAAGCCGGCAGTTTATATTTAGAATAGGTGTAGACTTCCGGCGTGTTTTCTGCTATAATGTAGTGGGATATTTTGCGGCGGTACACCCCCCGCCATTTTACCGCGGAGGAAAACAGACAGCCTCCGCCGAAAGGGGAGCTTTTGCTTGAATTCCATGAAAGACCTGTGGGACAGCGTGCTCAAACGGCTGAGCCATGAGCTGTCCGAGACCACCATCAACACCTGGTTCGACGAGGTAACGGTGGTGACAATGGAGGACTCGGCCTTCGTGCTCCATTGCAGCAATACCTTTAAAAAGAGCACCATCGAGGCCCGGTTCCTGCCCCATATCAAGGCGGCGCTGCGGGACCTGTTCTCCACGGACCTGGAGGTAAAAATTCTGGACGATCAGCAGCTGGCGGCTTACCACGGTGTGGCGCCGGACAGGCCGGGCGATCTGTCAGAGTCGGAGGCCTTCACCTTTGAGACGTATGTGGTGGGACCCCAGAACAAGCTGGCCTTTGCCGCCGCCAAGGCGGTGACCGAGAAGCCCGGAGAGAACTACAATCCGCTGTTTATCTACGGTGACAGCGGACTGGGCAAGACGCACCTGCTGTACGCTATCGCCAACGCCCTGCGTAAAAAGCGGCCAGAGGCACGGATCGTCTATGTGAAGGGCGACGACTTCACCAATGAGCTGATCGCCTCCATCCGGGAAAACCGCAACGCGGAATTCCGGGAAAAGTACCGGCAGACGGATATCCTGCTGATGGACGATATCCAATTCATCGCCGGCAAGATACAGACCCAGGAGGAGTTCTTTCACACCTTCAACACCCTGTATGAGTCCGCCCGGCAGATCGTGCTGACGTCAGACCGGCCGCCCAAGGAGATCACTCAGCTGGAGGACCGGCTGCGGACCCGGTTTGAGTGGGGCCTGATGGTGGATGTGGCGCCGCCGGACTTTGAAACACGGTTCGCCATCGTGCAGAATAAGGCTGCCATGCTGGGCGTGAAGCTGCCCAACGAGGTGACGGACTACATCGCGGAGAACATCACCTCCAACGTGCGGCAGATCGAGGGCACGCTGAACAAGATACTGGCCTACCGGGACCTACTGGACGACCAGGTAAACGAGGAAACCGTCAGCCGGGCCATCCGTGATATGCTGAAGAAGAGCAACGACTTTGCACCCACCCCCAGCATCATCGTGGGATACATATGCAGCTACTTCCATGTGGACGAGGAGACGCTGCGGGGACAAAGCCGCAGCCGAGATGTGGTGGCCGCGCGGCAGATCGCCATGTATCTCATCCGCCGTATGACCTCCATGAGCCTGAACGACATCGGCAAGGAGTTCGGCGACAGGGACCACTCCACTATTCTGCACTCTCTGGACAAGGTGGAGAGCACAATGCGCTCCGACCCCGCCTTTGCCGAAAAGGTGAAGGAGATCACCACCAACATCAACAGCAAAAAGTGAAAAAACACGGGTGCTGGGGGAGAGAAAACGAAAGGGCAAGGTTTTCCCCATTTCCTGTGTAATCCACGTGGAAAATCTGTGTAACATCCGCATCACACATACAACTGTGGGAAACCCGGAGTGTTTTCCATAACGGTATGTCTATAAAAAAGCCGATAACAGCGCGGGATAAACATGGATGTCCACATAAAATTTCCCTACTAATAAGACTACTGAAATAAAAGATTAGTTTATGATTTGATTTAGAAAAATAGAACCGCTTTTTTGCATAGGGCTGATCTTTCAGACAGCGCAGGCGGCAATGACTTTCGGAAAGCGAGGAACGACGGATATGGTGAAATTTTCCTGTGAAAAGGCACTGGTACAACAGGCGGTGGCCGCGGTGTCCCGGGCGGTGGCGGCTAAAAGCTCCATCCCGGCGCTGGAGGGTATCCTGCTGGAGTGCGGCGAGGGACTGCGGCTGTCCGGCTATAATATGCAGACCGGCATACGCACCACGGTAGAGGCCGCAGTGTCCGAGGCAGGGCACATCGTGCTGAACGCCAGACTGTTCGGCGAGATGATCCGCCGCCTGCCGGATGATATGGTGACCTTTGAGGCAGACGACAAGCTCAACGTGAAGCTGAACTGCGGCGATGCCAGCTTCGAGCTTCCCGGCCTCAGCGCCGACGACTATCCGGAGCTGCCGGAGGTGGACGACCAGTTCTCCGTCACACTGGAGCAGCGGACGCTGAAGGCTATGATCAACCAGACCAGCTTTGCTGTTTCCGTCAACGAGGCCCGTCCCATCCACACCGGCGCCCTGTTTGAGATCAGCGACAAGGGACTGACCATGGTGGCGGTGGACGGCTTCCGTCTGGCGCTGCGCCGCGAGCCGCTGGAGCACATCGACGGCGGGGCCTTCAAGTTCGTGGCCCCCGGCGCCGCCCTGAACGAAGTGGAGAAAATATGCGCCGACACCGACGACATGGTGACGGTGACCCAGGGCAAGCGCCATCTGATGTTCGAGGCCGGGGCTACCCAGCTGATATGCCGCCGGTTGGAGGGTGAATTCCTGGACTACAAGAATGCCATACCTACCACCAACCCCATCTGTATCGAGGTGGACAACAAGACGATGATCGAAAGCCTGGACCGCGTCAGCGTGGTCATCAGCGAGAAGCTGAAAAGTCCGGTACGCTGCCTGTTCAGCCAGGACCGGGTGTATATGTCCGCCCGGACCGGAAACGGCGAAGCCCGGGATATCTGCCCCGTCCGCGGTGACGGACAGGAGCTGGAGATCGGCTTCAACAATCGCTATCTCATGGACGCCCTGCGCTATGCTCCGGCGGACACGGTGAAAATGCAGCTGAACACCGGTATTTCGCCCTGTATTATCACGCCCGTAGATGACAGTGACAACTTTCTTTATATGGTGCTGCCGGTGCGCCTGAAGGCGCAATAAAGGCACATCTCTTGTGCCCTGCCATCGTTACACCTCCTCGACATACACCCGGTACGCCGTCGTTAGTTTGCCATCGGCAGAACGCAGGAGCTGCACCTTTATCGAACTGTGTGCGCGCTTTTTATTGAAGAAAAAAACGGCATATTATATCTATGAACGAGGTTCATTATTATGGAGACTATCACCATCACAACGGAATATATCAAATTGCAGGATCTGCTGAAGTTTGCCGCGGCGGTAGAGACCGGAGGTGAGGCCAAACTCGTCATCCAGGAGGGTGACGTGGCGGTAAATGGCGAGGTGTGCACCATGCGTGGCAAGAAGATCCGGCCCGGCGACGTGGTGGCCTTCAACGGGCAAACGCTGACGGTGACGTATGAGAGTTGACGCCCTGCACCTGCAGGGCTGGCGGAACTACGGCACGCAGGCGCTGACGTTCGACCCCAGCTGCAACGTTATTTACGGAGAGAACGCCCAAGGAAAAACAAATCTGCTGGAGGCCATCGTATATCTTAGCTGTGGAAAAAGTCCCCGTGCCCACGGAGATAAGGAGCTGATCGGCTTCGATATGCAGGAGGCCGCGCTGTTGGGAGATATCTTTTCCCGGCAGCGGGAGTTTGTGACGGACATACGCCTCTTCCGCGGAAAGCGGCGGAAAATGACCGTTAACGGTGTGCCCGCCAAAAACAGCGCCGCCCTGTCCGACGTGCTGCATACCGTATTTTTTGCGCCGGAGGATCTGTTTTTGATCCGGGCCGGTGCGGCGGAACGGCGGCGGTTCATGGACCTGTCGCTGTGCCAGCTGCGGCCACGGTACGCCGAGGCGCTGAGCCAGTACAGCCGGCTGTATGAGCACAAGACCCGCATCCTGCGGGACAGCGAGGACAAGCCAGAGCTTTTGGACCTGCTGCCGGAATTCAACGAAGGCCTGTGCCGCAGCGGCGCAGTGCTGGTAGGCTATCGGGCGCGGTTCTGTGCGGCGCTGGCGGAATATGCCCGGCAGGCACACTATGAGTGCAGCGGCGAGAGGGAGGAGCTGACCCTGACGTACCAGACCGTCAGGACCGTCGCCGACCCGCTGGGCAGTCAGGCAGATATTTACGCGGCGCTGGCGGCGCATATAGAGAGCCATCAGGCGGCGGAGCGTGCGTCGAAGCTGTGTCTCTCCGGCGCCCACAAGGACGATATCGAGGTGCTGGTCAACGGGCGCAGCGCGCGGCAGTTCTGCTCGCAGGGGCAGGTACGGACGGCGGCACTGAGCCTGAAGCTGGCGGAACGCGAGATACACAAAAACGCCATGGGGGAGTATCCGGTAATGCTGTTGGACGATGTGCTCAGCGAGCTGGACCCCCGGCGGCAGGAATACGTACTGAATCGCATCAGCGGCGGGCAGGTGTTTATCACCTGCTGCGAAAACGACCGGCTGGACACGCTGCTCAGCGGCAGGGTGTTCCATGTGCGGGGCGGGGAGGTACTGTGATGGCGTATCTGCACATCGGTATGAACGTGATGGTAGAGGACCGGCGGGTCATCGGTATCTTTGACCTGGACAACACCTCTACCTCAAAAAAAACGAGAGAGTTTTTACAGGGAGCCGAGCAGGAGGGCGTGGTACAGAGCGCCTGCGAGGACATACCGCGGTCCTTCGTGGTGTGTGACCATCCCTATCACCGGCAGATCGTGTATCTGTCGCAGATCAATTCCCGGACGCTGGGCAAGCGGGTCCAAGGAAAAGGAGAGTAGTACATGGCAGAACTGGAAAAGACCGTGGTGGATACGGAATACAACGCATCAGAAATACAGGTACTGGAGGGGCTGGAGGCTGTGCGGAAGCGGCCGGGTATGTATATCGGCTCCACCAGCGCCAGCGGTCTGCACCACCTGGTATATGAGATCGTGGACAACGCCATCGACGAGGCGCTGGCCGGCTACTGCACGGACATTACCGTGACCATCAACGAGGGTGACACCATCACCGTTACCGACAACGGCCGCGGTATTCCCGTGGATATCCAGGCCCAGACGGGCCGGCCCGCCCTGGAGGTGGTGTTCACCGTGCTGCACGCCGGCGGCAAGTTCGGCGGCGGAGGCTATAAGGTCTCCGGCGGCCTCCACGGCGTGGGCGCCAGCGTGGTGAACGCTCTGAGCGAGTGGCTGACGGTGCAGGTACACAAGGACGGCAAAATCTATGAGATGAAATTCTCCCGGGGCAATATCACCCAGGAGCTGAAGGTCGTGGGCGAGACGGACCACACCGGCACAACGGTGACGTTCAAGCCCGACGGCGAGATGTTCGACACACTGGAGTACGACTATGAGACGCTGCACACCCGTATGCGGGAGCAGGCGTTTCTGAACGCGGGACTGCGGATCACCATCACCGATGCCCGGTCCGGCAGAGAGCAGTCGGAGACCATGCGCTACGAGGGCGGCATCCGGGAGTTCGTTACCTACATCAACCGGAACAAGACCCCGCTCCACGAGGAGGTCATCTATCTCTCCGGCGCCAAGGGCGACAGCACGGCGGAGATCGCCATCCAGTATAACGACGGCTACAACGAGACGCTGGTGTCCTTCGCCAACGATATCCATACGCCGGAAGGCGGCATGCACGAGACGGGCTTCAAGGCGGCCCTGACCCGCGTACTCAACGCCTACGGCCTGAAGTACGGCATGATCAAGGAGGGCGACAAGGTCTCCGGCGAGGACGTGCGCGAGGGCATCACCGCCGTCATCTCCGTGAAGCTGACGGAGGCTCAGTTCGAGGGCCAGACCAAGGCCAAGCTGGGCAACGCCCATATCCGCACGCTGGTGGACAGCATCGTCAACGACCAGCTGGCGGTGTATCTGGAGGAGCATCCCGTGGTGGCCCGCACCATTCTGGATAAGGCCATGACCGCCAACCGCGCCCGGGAGGCGGCCCGCAAGGCGCGTGAGTCCATCCGCCGCAAGACGGTGCTGGGCGGCGCGGCCATGCCGGACAAGCTGCGGGACTGCAACGAGAACAACCCCGAGCTGACAGAGCTGTACATCGTGGAGGGCGACTCCGCAGGCGGCTCCGCCACGGCGGGACGGGACAGCCGGTTCCAGGCCATCCTGCCGCTGTGGGGCAAGATGCTCAACGTGGAGAAGGCCCGGGTGGACAAGGTCTACGGCAACGACAAGCTCCAGCCCGTCATCATCGCGCTGGGCGCCGGTATCGGCGAGGAGTTCGACGAGAACAAGCTGCGCTATCACAAGATCATCATCATGGCCGATGCCGATGTGGACGGCGCCCATATCCGCACCCTGCTGCTGACCTTCTTCTTCCGGTATATGCGGCCCCTCATCGAGGAGGGCTACGTCTATTCCGCCGTGCCGCCGCTTTACAAGCTGACCCGCGGCAAGCAGCAGCGGGTGGCGTACTCCGACGAGGAGCGTGACCGGGTGTCCAACGAGATGCGGAACGGCGACCCCAACGTGAAAATCGGCATCAGCCGGTTTAAGGGTCTGGGCGAGATGGACGCCCACGAGCTGTGGGAGACCACTATGGATCCCAACACCCGGACGCTGCGGCGCATTACGCTGGACGACGCGGTGAAGGCGGACGCCACGTTTACCGTCCTGATGGGCGAGAAGGTGGAGCCGCGCAAGGAGTTTATCGAGCAGCGCGCCAAGTACGCGGTAAATCTGGATTATTAAGGAGGTCGTGTCAGTATGAGCAAAAAGCCCCAATACGACCCGGAAGAAATACGTTTTCCCAACCAGCATATCGTAGAGTCCCCGCTGGTGCCGGAGATGGAGAACTCCTATATCGAGTACGCCATGTCCGTCATCGTGGGCCGTGCGCTGCCTGACGTGCGGGATGGCCTGAAGCCCGTGCACCGGCGTATCCTGTACGCCATGTACGAGGATAACCTGACCAGCGACAAGCCCTTCAAGAAATCCGCCACCTGCGTGGGCGATGTGCTGGGCCGGTATCACCCTCACGGCGACGCCTCCGTGTACGACGCGCTGGTGCGTCTGGCGCAGGATTTCTCCATGCGCTATATGCTGGTGGACGGCCACGGCAACTTCGGCTCCGTGGATGGCGACCCCCCGGCCGCCTACCGTTACACCGAAGCCCGTCTCAGCAAGATCTCCAACGAGATGCTCCGCGACATCGAAAAGGACACGGTGGACTGGGACCCCAACTTCGATGAGAGCCGCAAGGAGCCCCGTGTGCTGCCCTGCCGGTTCCCCAATTTGCTGGTCAACGGCTCCAGCGGTATCGCCGTGGGCATGGCCACCAATATCCCACCCCACAACCTGCGGGAGGTCATCGGCGCCTGCATCTGCGTGCTGGACGACCCGGACGCCACCCTCGGCGACCTGATGGAGCACGTCAAGGGCCCCGACTTCCCCACGAAGGGTATCATCATGGGACGCAGCGGCATCCGCGCCGCCTACGCCACGGGCCGGGGCAGGCTCATAGTCCGTGCCCGGCATGAGTTTGAGGAGTTCAACAACGGCCGCACCCGTATCATCATCACGGAGCTGCCCTATCAGGTGAACAAGCGGATGCTCATCAAGGTCATTGCCGACCAGGTAGAGGACAAGCGGCTGGAGGGTATCTCCGACATCCGGGACGAGTCCGACCGCAACGGTATGCGAATGGTCATCGAGCTGAAGCGCGATGCCAATCCCCAAGTGGTGCTGAACCGTCTGTTTGCCCAGACCCAGCTGCAAACCACGTTTGCCATCAATATGCTGGCGCTTGTGGAAAACCAGCGGCAGCCGAAAATACTGTCCTTGCGGCACATCATCGACGAGTACCTGAAATTCCAGGAGGAGATCATCATCCGCCGGACCCGCTTCGACCTGAAAAAGGCCCAGGAGCGCGCCCACCTGCTGGAGGGCCTGCTCATCGCCCAGGACAACATCGACGAGGTCATCAAGATCATCCGCAGCAGCTACGACAACGCCAAGGAGAATCTGATGCAGCGCTTCGGGCTGGACGACGTGCAGGCCCAGGCCATTCTGGATATGCGCCTGAAGGCGCTGCAGGGTCTTGACCGGGAGAAGCTCCAGACCGAGTACAAGGAGCTGGAGGAGAAGATCGCCTACTTCCTGCGTATCCTCAGCGACGAGGGACTGGTGAAGTCCATCCTCAAGGAGGAGCTGACCGCCATTGCCGACAAGTTCGGCGACGACCGCAAGACCGAGATCCAGGACGTGGAGGACGAGCTGGACATCGAGGACCTGATCGAGGAGGAGCAGTGCGTCTTCACCCTGACGGAGAACGGCTACATCAAGCGCACGCCGGTCAGCGAATACGCCGCTCAGAGTAAGGGCGGCATGGGCAAGAAGGGCATCACCACCCGTGAGGAGGACACGGTGGTGGACGTGTTCACCGCGTCTACCCACGACTATATTCTGTTCTTTACCGACACCGGCAAGGTCTACCGCAAGAAGGGCTATCAGATCCCGGAAAGCGGCAAGGCCGCCAAGGGTGTGAATATCGTCAACATCCTGCAGGTGGAGACGGGCGAGCGTGTGCAGGCTATGCTCCACTTCCGGGAGACGGGCGACGAGGAGCTGTACCTGTTCATGACCACCCGGAACGGCACGGTGAAGCGTCTGGAGGTCAGCGCCCTGAAGAACCTGCGGAACAACGGCATCCGCGCCCTGACGCTGGACGAGGGCGATGAGCTGATCTCCGTGACGGAGACGCGGGGGCATGACCGTATGCTTATCGCCACCCACGACGGGCAGGCGGTGTGCTTCGACGAGACGGATGTGCGCGCCATGGGACGTACTGCCGTGGGCGTCCGGGGCATCCGCCTGCGGGAGGGCGACTATGTCATTGGCGCCGCCCGCGCCGACGCGGACAAGACCGTGCTGTCCATCACCGAGAACGGCTACGGCAAGCGGACGCCTATTGAGGAGTACCGCGTCACGGGACGTGGCGGTCTGGGCGTGAAGAACTACATGGTCACGGACAAGACCGGCCCGGTGGTGGGCATGAAGGTGGTGGACGGTACCGAGGATCTGCTGCTGGTGACGGCAGCGGGCATCCTGATCCGCACCCCCGTGGAGAATATCCGCGTGGCGGGACGCGCCACGCAGGGCGTTATCGTCATGCGCTTCAAGGAGGAGGGCGACCGGGTCATCTCCCTGGCGCTGGCCGATCCGGAGGAAAAGCAGCCCGAGCCGGAGGAGGCCCCGCTGTGAACGGCTCCGGGCTGGACATCATCGCGCGGATAGAGACGCCCTTTGCGGAGAAGTTCGGCGTGCCGCGACAGAGCGGCATTGCCGACAGCCCCGGACGCATCGTGTTCGAAAAGCCCTTCCAGGACGTGGATGCGGTGCGGGGCCTGGAGGGCTTTTCACACATCTGGCTCATCTGGCAGTTTGACCGGGCGCAGCGGCAGAGCTGGTCGCCCACGGTGCGTCCGCCCCGGCTGGGCGGCAACGAGCGCGTGGGCGTGTTCGCCACCCGTTCACCCTTCCGGCCCAACGGCCTGGGGCTGTCCGCCGTGGAGCTGGAGCGCGTGGCGTTGGACGAGCCGAAGGGTCCGGTGCTGTATGTCCGCGGCGCGGATATGGTCAGCGGAACGCCCATCGTAGACATCAAACCCTATCTGGCCTACGCGGACAGCTATCCCGACGCCGCCGGCGGCTTTACCGGCGGCGATGCCGGCGCGGTGCTGACGGTGGACTTTCCCCCGGAGCTGCTGGCGCAGTTTGACAGCGGACAGCGCCACGGGCTGCTGAGCGCCCTGGCCGCCGACCCGCGGCCCCGGTATCAGGACGACCCCGACCGCGTGTACGGCATGGCTTACGCAGGAAAGAACGTGCGCTTTACCGTGCAGGACGGAACGGTGCGGGTCGTTGGGGTGGAGTGAAGGAAGGATATATGAGAACCGTTACGATCTACACCGACGGAGCCTGCTCCGGCAATCCCGGCCCGGGCGGCTGGGGGGCCATCCTCAGCTACAAGGGAACGGAGAAGGAACTCTCCGGCGGCGCGGCCCAGACCACCAACAACCGCATGGAGCTGACCGCCGTCATCGAGGCGCTGCGGCTTTTGAAGGAGCCGTGCGTGGTGGAGCTGTACAGTGACAGCAAGTACGTCATCGACGCGCTGGAAAAGGGCTGGGCCAGAAGCTGGCAGCAGCGGGGCTGGGTGAAAAGTGATAAAAAGCCGGCGCTGAACCCGGACCTGTGGGAGCAGCTGCTGGCGCTGACCGATATTCACGAGGTGCGCTGCCACTGGGTGAAGGGCCACGCGGAGAACGAAAAAAACAACCGCTGCGACCAGATGGCTGTGGCCGAGAGCAGAAAGTTTCAGTGAAATGCGCTGTCTGCTGTGGAAAAAACGCGGCGTAAAAGGCAGAATTCACAAATTGTTCATGGCCGCTTCAAGATTCGGCCAAAATTAGAGGGTATTATAGCATCATCCAAAGGAACAACACTTCCTGATGTGATTTTCTCTCTCTCCTAACACAAACACACGGAAACACCCCGGCCATTCGGCCGGGGTGTTTCTGCTTTTTTTGCTTTCGGTAATGTCTGTTTGCTTGCTTTTTGGTTTACGCAGCGTTTACCTGATCGTCCCTTGCGTGTGCTGCTTATGCGCTCTTTTGTATACGTTTGAGTCAGTCATGGTGTGCCTTTGTGTTCCCGAAGGCTCCGGAGCCCTGTATTCTCAAAAGGCGGAGAGAAAAAAGACGCACAAAAGGAAACGGGGCTCAGTTATAATAATCGGTCTCGTCGGTCAGCGCCATGGGCAGGCCGTTGTGGTAGACCGGCAGGGTCTGGAATTTGAAGCGGCTGGCACGATGCAGGGCGTCGATGCGCTCCTTGATGGCCGGGTCCACCACGCCGCGGCGGACGTACTCGTTCACCGCGCGGTAGGGGAAGCCCAGATTGTCCTCGTCGGTCAGGCCGGTGAGGCCGTCGGACGGCGGCTTGATGAGGAACTTCTCCGGCAGGCCAAGCTGACGGCCCAGGGCGACGACCTCCTCGGTGGTGTACATCCCGAGGGGGGAGAAGGCGCCGGCGCTGTCGCCGTAGATGGTACAGTAGCCCACCCAGTCCTCGCTGAGGTTGCTGGTGTTGATGACGATGCCGCCCTCTACGGACTGGGCCACGGCGTACAGGGTGGCCATGCGGACGCGGCTGGGCAGATTGACCTTCGTCTGGCGGCTGGGGGTCAGGCCCGCCTTCTCCATCTCGTTCAGCACGCCCTGAACAGCGTCGTGGATGTTGATGGTGGTGTGGGGCAGGTCCAGGTGCTCCACCAGTGCCTGGGAGTAGTCGATGTCCGGCTGGACGCCGTCGGGCATGAGGACGCCGAGGACGTTTTCGCGGCCATAGGCGGCCACGGCCAGGGCGGCCACGGTGGAGCTGTCCTTGCCGCCGGAGATGCCGATGACGGCGGTCTTGCCGCGGCAGGCATTCATCTGCTCGGCCATCCACTCCAGCAGGCCGGCCAGCTGTATCTGGGGGTTGAATTCCATGTGCGATACCTCCCGTTCCGAAGTTTTGATGTCCTATTGTACCGCGTCGGGGAGGATTTTGCAAGGGCTATCCCAGCAGGGCCGCTGCATCCTCCGGCGTCAGGCCGGGCTGGAGCGCCAGGGTGACGCCATAGCCGATGAGCCGGCCCAGCTCACGGACGCGGCGGTCGATGTCCTGGGGCGTGACGAACAGTCCGGTGGGCGGGGCGTCCTCGTCGCCGCAGAGGGCCGCGCCGTCGATGACCGTGGGGACGCCCAGGGCGATGACCGGCACGCCAAGCGTCCGGGCGTTGACTGCCTTGCGGTGATTGCCTACGCCGCTGCCGGGGATCAGGCCCGTGTCCCCCAGCTGCACGGTGGCACACAGCCGGTGACGGCTGCGGGCGGCCAGCGCGTCGATGGCGATGACCACCGAGGGGTGCAGGCGGTCCGCCGCGCCGCGGATCAGCTCCAGCGTCTCCACCCCCGTGCGGGCCAGCACGCCGGTGGCCAGGGCCGCCACCGGCGTCAGCGCGCCGAACTGCCGGGGCATGGAACGGACCATGTGCCGCGTGACCAGCAGGTGCTCCAGCGCCGCCGCCCCCACGGCGTCGGGGGTCATGGCGTCGTTGCCCAGGCCCACCACTAGGGCGGGACCGTCCGCCAGCGGCGGCAGCAGGGCGCGGAGCTCGCGGCACAGACAGAGGGCGGCCCGGCCGGTCAGCGCCTCCTGACGGGACAGGGCGGGGCGCAGGTCGATGGTGATATAGCGGCCCTCGGGCTTGCCGATGGCCCGGGCGCCCGCCGGGGTATGGACATGGATGCGGGTGACGGGACAGCCGCACAGCAGGCATTCGGACTTGGTGACGCCGGTGCCGGGGGCAAACATATCCCGGCCGGTGGGCAGCGCCTCCGCTGTTTCCACGGCCAGATCGGTACGCGAGAGGTTCATAGTAGTGGTCAACGCTCCCTTCTGAACACAAAATATTGTGGCTTTTGGGTAGCATGGCCGGTGAAATCGCTTTTATACAAAAACTGCCGCGGAAATTGCAAAAAAGTCTTGCATTTTTCAGGCAAAGATGCTAAAATATCATCCTGCGTGGAAGTGTATATTTTCGCTGCACAAAAAATTCAAGTCGGGGAGGTGTTTGGTTTGCCGAATATCAAGTCTGCTAAGAAGCGTGTTCTGGTGGCAGAGACGAGAAATGCTCGCAACAAAGCCAATAAGTCCGCACTGAAGACTGCTATCAAGAAGTTCGAGGCTGCTGCCGTTGAAGGCAATCGCACCGAGGCCGAGGGCACTTACAAGGTGGCGGTCAAGGCGATCGACAAGGCTGCTGCAAAGGGCCTGCTGCACAAGAACAACGCGGCCCACAAGAAGAGCGCGCTGACGCTGAAGCTGAACAACATTGGCTAATGACCAAACGCAACGGACATCCGCAAGGGTGTCCGTTTTGGTTTATACGGGAAAAGGGACGGCGGCGCCGTCCCTTTTTTCATATCCCCTTATACTTGCGGCGCGTGGCCATTCCGCCGCGGATGTGCCGCTGGGAACGGTTTTCGTCCAGTATGGCCTTTACCTGTGTGTACAGCGCCCGGTCGCACAGGGCCAGACGCTCGGACAGGTCCTTGTGTACGGTGGATTTGCTGACGCCGAACTTCTTGGCGGCGGCGCGGACGGTGGTCCGGTTCTCTATCATGTACAGGGCCAGCTCTTTGGCCCGCTGCTCCAGATCGTCTCGCATAACGCAACACTCCCATGCCGTTGTGCTCTATCTATATGGCGGAACGCGGGCGGATATGACAAAGGGGACGGACCGCGTATCCTTAACGGACAATTAACAGGCAGCGGGAGTATAATTTGGCATCATCCGGAGATGAAATGAGGCGAGTCTATGGATATCTGGAAGGAATTGCGGGACGAGGGCGTGGACAGCGGCCTGCTGGACGAGGTACGCCGCTTCCGGGAGGCCCATCCGCTGGCGCCGGAGGCGCAGGAGCGCGTGCCCGTGCCGAAGTATCTCTACTACGGCAGGGAGGTATGGGAGAGCGCGGCGGCGGCGCTGCTGTGCGGCGAGCACCTGCTGCTGGCGGGGCCGAAGGCTACCGGCAAGAACGTGCTGGCGGAGGACCTGGCGGCGCTGTTCGGACGGCCGGTGTGGGACGTGTCCATGTATGTGAACGTGGACGCGGCGGCCCTGATCGGCGCGGACACGCTGAAGGACGGGCAGGTGGTGTTCCGGGAGGGACCGGTGTGCGCCTGCGCGCGGCTGGGCGGCTTCGGCGTGCTGGACGAGGTGAACATGGCCAAGAACGAGGCGCTGGCCGTGCTGCACGCCACGCTGGACCACCGGCGCGTCATCGACGTGCCGGGGTATGAGCGCATACAGCTGGACGACGCGGCGCGGTTCATCGGCACCATGAACTACGGCTACGCCGGCACCCGTGAGCTGAACGAGGCGCTGGTGAGCCGGTTCGTGGTGGTGGATATGCCGGTGATCTCCGACGAGAATCTGCAGAAGCTGCTGCGGCGCAGCTTCCCCACCCTGAAGCGGGAGTGGGCCGAGCAGCTGACGGCGCTGTTCCGGGACCTGCGGACCAAGTGCGACAGCGGTGAGATATCCACCAAGGCGCTGGACCTGCGGGGACTGCTGGCGGCCCTGCACCTGATCGAGAAGGGGATACCCTCCGGGCAGGCGCTGGCCCTGGGCATCATCAACAAGGCCTTTGAGCCCTTTGAGCGCCAGCTGGTGGCGGACGCGGTGTGGGCGCGCCTGCCCAGGGACGCCACCCGGGACAAGCTGTTCGACTGATATGGACAGACAGGACAGAGAGACGCGCCGGGCGGAAAATCAGGTGTGGAACGGCTGGGGGGACTATGCCCGCAAGCCGGAGCTGCTGACCTTCGACCGGGCGGGGGATGCCGAGCTGTACGGCAATACGGTGCTGGGCCTGGCCTGCCGGTATTACGACTTTGACCGGTTCCGGCCGCTGCTGAACGAGTTTCACCGGTCGGCGCAGGAGGCGCTGTACACGGACGTGTTCTTCCTGGTGCTGGAGGGGGCGGTGTTCGCCCGCGGCGCGGCGGAACGGCCGCTGCTGCCGGCGCTGCGGCGGGACTATGCCCGCCGGCTGCTGGCGCAGACGCCGGTGGCCGAGGGCATGAACGGGGACGCCGTGCGCCGGGCCTGGGCCTGCCGCGTGCTGGAACAGCCGGAGGACCCGGCCCTGTCGCCGTTGCTGGACGAGCTGGCCGCGCCGGGGGACAGCACGGAGGCGCAGCTGATCCAGCGGACGGAGCGCGTGCTGTACACTTGGTTCCGCCGCGCCCGCCGGGCCGCTGACGACCGCCAGTGGGCGGCGTGGGTAGGCCGAAAGCGGGACAAAAGCGGCGGTGTGCACTTTGTGCGGCCCAACGCCCTGCGGGCGCTGTCACATGACGCGCCCGGCGGCAGCGGCGGTCTGCAGAAGCAGACGCTGTTCAGCTTTTTGCAGGGCCGGACGCCGGAGCCGATCCTGCGGCGGTATGTGGAGGACTGCTTCGGCGCGTCCATGCTGACGCCGGGGCAGCGCAGTGAGGCGGAGCGCACCCTGTGCACCGGCGTGCACAAGAACTGCCGGCTGCACTTTACCCGCGGCGAGCCGGTGGGCCGCGCACCCGCGCCGGAGGCGGCCTGGGACGCGGCCCACTTCCGGCAGCAGCGGGAGAAGAACCGGGCGTATTACCGGGCGCATCTGGTGGAAAACAAGCTGGCCATCGCACAGCTGACGCAGAAGCTGCAGAACACGCTGCTGCTGCGGGCGGAGGACGAGGGCGGTACGGGCCGCGCCGGGAGGCTGCGGCCGGAGCTGGCCTGGCGCGCCGGGGCGCTGGGGGACGAGCGGGTGTTTTCCCGCCGGTCGCCGCAGGAGCCGGGAGAGCTGTCCGTGGACCTGCTGCTGGACGGCTCGGCCTCGCAGAACCGGCAGCAGGAGAAGCTGGCCACCCAGGCGTATCTCATCGCGGAGAGCCTGAGCCGGTGCCGCATCCCCGTGCGGGTGACGGCGTTCTGCTCCGTCAGCGGCTGCACGGTGCTGCGGGTGCTGCGGGACTATGACCATCCGGAGCAGAACGAGGGGGTATTCGACTATGTGGCCGCGGGGTGGAACCGGGACGGGCTGGCCCTGCGGGCCATGGGCTGGCTGCTGCGGCAGCGGCGCAGCGAGCAGTCGCTGCTGCTGGTGCTCTCGGACGCCAGCCCCAACGACGACCAGCGGATACCCAACGGCCTGGGCGGATGGGCCTACACCGGGAAGCGCGGCGTGGACGACACGGCGGCGGAGGCCGCGGCCCTGCGGCTGCGGGGCGTGCTGCCGGTGTGTCTGTTCACCGGAAGCGACCGGGAGGTGCCGGACGCCCGGCGTATCTACGGACAGGCTATGGAGCGCCTGCCGGCCATCGGGTGGCTGGCAGACGCGGTGACGCGGCTGATCCGGGGCCAGCTGCGGCGGGGATAGGACAGAATGCGACACAAAACGACAGAAAGAGACACACCGAAGGGTGTGTCTCTTTCGCTGCTCAATACCAGGTGATGCCCTCCAGATCCTGTATCTGCACCCGCAGGTCCTCCAGCAGTGTCTCCGCGGCGGCGGAGAGGGCGCGGCCCTTGGGTGTGACCAGGTAGAAGGTGCGCTCCGCCGGCGGGTGGGCCAGGCGCAGCACCTGCACGTTGCTGAACATCCGCAGATAGGGCTCGGTGGCGCCGGCGGGGATGATGCTCCAGCGCTTGCCGCAGGCGGGCAGGGTCTCGGCCAGCTGGGGCGTGTCGGCGTACAGCAGGGGGCGGGCGTCCACGCCGAACCAGTAGTCGTGCCACTGCTGTATCTCCGGCTGGCCGTAGATGAGTATCTCGTCCTGCACGTGCAGGGTGGTGGCCTCCACCGGCTCCGTCAGCGCCACCGTTTTGGGCACCACAAGGAAGAAGCCCTCGCGGAACAGGGGCTTGGCCTCGATCTGCAGATCGTAGTGCAATGCGCCGTCCACGATGGCCATGTCCGCGTCGCCCCGGGCCACGGCGGACACCGCCTGGTCCGTCCGCATGGACTCCACCCACAGGTTCACCGGCAGCTCGCGCTCCAGAAAGCGCTGGTACACCGGCGGCAGAATGTACTGGTTGGCGGTGTAGGCGGCGATGACGTGGAGGAACTCCCGCTTTTCCGCGGCGGCGAAGGTCTGCGTCTCCGAAAGCAGGTTCTGCCACCGGCGGGCCAGAGGCAGGAAGTGCTGGCCCGCATCCGTCAGGGTGATGCGGCGCTGGCCCTTGCCCCGGTGGAACAGAGGCGCGCCCACCTGGTCCTCCAGCGACTTCAGCCGGGCGGACAGGGACGGCTGGGTGATGTACAGCGCCTCGGCAGCGGCGGTCATGGTGCCGTGGTCCAGCACGGCGAAAAAGGTCTCGATATCCTGGTTGGTCATAGGCGGCTCTCCAAATTATAGTTTATGCCTATATTATACCGTAGAATAATCAATTTTACAAGCACCAACCTTTGTGGTATGATTTGGCCACAATACAGAAAGGAGTTGTTCCCTATGACAAACACGAAAACCAAGACTTCCCCGGCAAAGGTGATCGCCGCTGTTGTGATCGCGGTTATTCTGGCGTTCACGCTGGTGTGCCTGCTGACGGGGAACATCAACCCCGTGTGCCGTGTCACCGCCATACTGATGCCGGTGTGGCTGGCCGTCGAGCTGCGCCTGCTGTGCACGCTGCTGTAACGGGGCACCGGCTGATTTTGCTGTTTTCTTCCCTTTTCTCTTTCTTATTTGCGAAAAACGCGGACGCAGGTGCGTCCGCGTTTTTCATCGTCCGGACGCGTAAAGACGGCGCAAAGAATACTACGAACTCCGAACTATTTTCCCGAAAAAATCCTGTATTTGTAACGCTTTCGTGAATTCTGCGCCGTCCCGCTTGCAAGTCGGCGGCGGGGATGGTACACTTACACATTATTACAGTTTTACCCTGGGTGCGTGGGCGCTGCAGGCGGAAAAAGGAGGGACGGATATGGCCGGCTTCAGCGTGAAAAAACCGCTGACGATCTTTGTGACGGTGCTGGGCATTATCGTGCTGGGCGTGGTGGCGTATCTGAAAATGACACCGGATCTGCTGCCCAACATGGACTTTCCCTATGTCATCATCGTCACTTCTGATCCCGGCGCCAGCCCGGAGTCCATTGAGCAGTCCATCACCAGGCCGGTGGAGCAGTCCATGGCTACGCTGGATAAGATCAAGACCGTCACCTCCACCAGCCAGGACAGCGTATCCATGGTCACGCTGGAGTTTGAGGACGGCGCCAATATGGATACCATCAGTGTGGACATCCAGCAGAAGATCTCCGTATTGCAGGGCAGTTGGGACGACACCGTTTCCGCCCCCTATGTGCTGAAGATCAATCCCTCCATGCTGCCGGTGATGGTGGCCGCCGTGTCCCGGGAGGATATGGACGTGTACGCGCTCAGCGATTTCGTCACCGGAGAGCTGTCCCCCAAGCTGGAGGGCGTGTCCGGCGTGGCCAGCATTTCGGTCAGCGGCGCCGTGACCCGGGAGGCCCATGTGATCCTGGACGAGGCCAAGCTGGACGCCCTGTCGGAGAAGCTGGCGGATGCGGTGCGTACCGAACTGAACAAGACGAAGCTGGATCTGCAGAAGGCCAAGGATCAGGTGGAAAAGGGGCAGGCACAGCTGGATGAGGCCAAGGAGGCCATTGCCGCCGGCGCGGCGGCCAAGGCGGGCGCGGCGGTGGATAAGCTGTACGAATATCTGAAGGAGGCCCGGGGCCAGATCCCGGGGCCAGACCCGGATCCGGATCCCGGTGTGCCGCCCATCACTGTGCCCGGGCAGAAGGAGCTGGAGCAGCTGCGAAAGACGCTGGAACGGCTGAACGCGACGCTGGATAAGCTGATGCAGGATCTGGAAAGCGGCGAGCTGAAGCGGGAGGTCACCAGTGAGGTCTATAACATGACGCTCTCCCTGATCGACGGCATTACCCAGCTGACGGAGGCGCAGATACAGCTGGATGAGGCCATGACCCAGATCGAGGCCGGCATGGACCAGATCAACGAGGCGTACAAGTCCATCGCCGACCAGACGGACGTGGGCGGGATGCTGTCCATCTCCGCCGTCAGCCAGCTGCTGACGGCACAGAATTTCGCCATGCCTGCCGGGTACATTGAGGACGACAGCGGCGTGAAATACATGGTATCCGTGGGCGAGAACGTGTCCTCCCGCCAGGAGCTGGAGGATATGGTGCTGCTGGACCTGGGCATGGACGGCATCGAGCCGGTGACACTGGGCGACATCGCCACCGTGGTGGTCACGGACAACGCCGGGGAGCTGTACACCAAGGTCAACGGCGACAACGGCATTCTCATCACCTTTACCAAGCAGTCCAACTACGCCACGGCGGAGGTGTCCAATAACATCAGCGCACGGTTCGAGGAGCTGGAGGGCCAGTACGAGGGATTGTCCTTCGCGCCGCTGATGGACCAGGGCGACTATATCTACCTGATCGTGGAGACCATCACCTCGTCGCTGCTGTGGGGCGCGCTGTTCTCCGTGGTCATTCTGTACCTGTTCCTGCGGGATTGGCGGCCAACGGTCATCACGCTGGTATCTATCCCCGTCAGCGTGATCTTTGCCATCGTACTTATGTACTTCACCGGCGTGACCATCAACATGATCTCCCTGAGCGGTCTGGCCGTGGCGGTGGGTATGCTGGTGGATAACTCCGTGGTGGTCATTGAGAATATCTACCGCCTGCGGGCCAAGGGCGCCACCATCATTCAGGCGGCGGTGTCCGGCGCGGGCCAGGTGCTGGGCGCGGTGACGGCCTCTACCCTGACCACCGTGTGCGTGTTCGCGCCCATCGTGTTCGTAGAGGGCCTGACCCGCCAGCTGTTCACCGACCTGGCGCTGACCATCACCTACTCGCTGCTGGCCAGCCTGCTGGTGGCGCTGACACTGGTGCCGGCGATGGCCAGCGGTATGCTGCGCCGGCCCATGGTGCAGAAGCCGGGCCTGCTGGACAAGGTCTATCCCGCCTATCGGAAGGCCATCGCTTTTTCGCTGGACCACAAGGCCGGCGTGCTGCTGCTGTCACTGGTGCTGCTGGTGACCAGTGCCGGCGCGTGCCTGCGCCGCGGCTTTACCTTTATGCCGGAGATGGATATGAACAACCTGTCCCTGACCATCACCATGCCGGAGGACACCTCTCGCGAGGAGGCGGTACGGCTGGCCGACGAGGTGCTGGAGCGGGTGATGACTGTGGACGACGTGCAGGACGCCGGCTTTATGATGGGCGGCGGCACCATGGGCGGCCTGAACATGGGCGGTGCCATGGGCGGCGCCTCCGGCGGCAGCTATGACGTGGAGGGCTACATCACCATGCCGGAGGGGACCTTCGGCTCTGTGGCGGGGAAGGAGATCGAGACGCTGTGTGCCGACCTGCCCTGTGAGGTGACGGCCAGCGGCGTGATGAGCGGTATGATGAGCTATATGACCGGCAGCGGCGTGTCGCTGCAGGTGTTCGGCAGCGATATGGCGGACCTGCAGAGCAGCGCACAGACCATCGCCAAGCGGCTGGAGCAGGTGGAGGGCGTCAGCGAGGTCAGCGACGGGCTGGACGCCTCGGCCCCGGCGCTGCAGGTGACCATCGACCGGAAGGCGGCGGCGGAGAAGGGTCTGACCGTGGCCCAGGTGTATATGCAGATCGCCGCGGCGCTGCAGAGCAGCGCCAGCGTATCGGATGTGACGCTGGACAGCGAGGACATGGACCTGACCGTGGACGCGGCGGAGGGCAGCGTCCTCAAGCGGGAGAACCTGCTGGAGCTGGAGTTGTCGGCGGAGAGCAGCGCGTCCTCCGCCATGACTGGCAGCGCCTCAGGCATGACCGGCAGCAGCGCCGCGGGGCAGCTGACCGGGGACAGTGAGGAGGACAAGACCTTCAAGCTGGGCGATGTGGCCACCGTGACGGAGACGGTGTCCATGAACACCATCTCCCGTGACCAGCAGCGCCGGTGCGTTACCGTGACCGCCGCCATCGCCGATGGCTACAACGTCACCCACGTGACCTCCGCGGCGCAGCAGGCCGTCAGCGGTCTGACGCTGCCGGAGGGCGTCACCGCGGAATTCAACGGAGAGAACGAGCAGATCATGGAGGCCATGAGCCAGCTGCTGCTGATGCTGCTGTTGGGCGTGGTGCTGGTGTACTTCATCATGGTGGCACAGTTCCAGTCGCTGAAGTCCCCGTTCATCGTCATGTTTACCATCCCGCTGGCCTTTACCGGCGGCTTCCTGGCCCTGCTGATCGCGGGGATCGAGGTATCTGTCATCAGCCTGATCGGCTTTGTGATGCTGGTGGGCATCATCGTCAACAACGGTATCGTGCTGGTGGATTACATCAACCAGCAGCGGCTGTCCGGCATGGAGCGCCGGGAGGCGATCATCGACGCGGGCGTGACCCGCCTGCGGCCGATCCTGATGACCAGTCTGACCACGATTTTGGGCCTGATCGTCACCGCCACGGCGAAAAACGCCGGCACGGCGCTGATGCAGCCCATCGCCGTGGTCTGTATCGGTGGACTGCTGTACGCCACGCTGATGACGCTGTTCGTGGTGCCCTGTATGTACGACATGATGAACAAGAAGGACATGCATAAGGTGGACGAGAGCGAATTGCAGATCGTGGATATGTGAGCAAAAAAAGAAAGCCCCGCAGGGCTTTCTTTTTTTACGCTTAATAGGCCAGCTTCTCGGCCAGATAGGCCTTCAGCTCACTGATGGGGATACGCACCTGCTCCATGGTGTCGCGCTCGCGGACGGTGACGCAGTTGTCGCCGGCGTGCTCGGCATCGCCCACGGTGTCGAAGTCCACGGTGATGCAGAAGGGAGTGCCCACCTCGTCCTCGCGGCGGTAGCGCTTGCCGATGGAGCCGGTCTCGTCGAAGTCCAGCATCCACTCCTTGGACAGGTCCTCGTAGATCTTGCGGGCGGGCTCGGAGAGCTTCTTGCTCAGGGGCAGGATGGCGGCCTTGTAGGGGGCCAGGGCCGGGTGCAGGTGCAGCACCACGCGGACGTCGTTCTTCTCCGCATCCACGACCTCCTCGTCGTAGGCATCCACCAGCACGGCCAGGACGCTGCGCTCTACGCCCAGAGAGGGCTCGACCACATAGGGGATGTAGCGCTCGTTGGTCTCGGGGTCGAAGTAGGTCAGGTCCTTGCCGGACACGGTCTGGTGCTGGGTCAGGTCGTAGTCGGTACGGTCGGCCACGCCCCACAGCTCGCCCCAGCCGAAGGGGAACAGGAACTCGAAGTCCGTGG
>ENA-OYXA01000252-OYXA01000252.1-human-gut-metagenome-genome-assembly--contig:-NODE-252-length-23885-cov-28.821444_pt1 | contig 23885 bp, 16 predicted proteins | sample MGYA00244212_ERZ653411 | MGnify/ENA primary metagenome ERZ653411 (study PRJEB26926, sample SAMN06165066) | human gut metagenome | biome: ENVO:00009003; feature: ENVO:2100002; material: ENVO:00002003...
TAAAAAACATGTTTTATGATGTGATGGCATACGGCAATCAGGTAAAGGAAACAGCAAAAAAGCACCGAAAGGATAAGGATACTACAACATCAGATGAATTTCTCTCGGGATTTACGAAAGAGGATAAGCTGATTCCTGTAATTACGATTACAGTGTATCTCGGAACAAAGGAATGGGATGGTCCAAGGAAGCTGTCAGATATGTTTGGTGATGTGGATGAAGAGCTTATGCCATTCATACCGGATTACAGAATTAATCTGCTGGCACCGAGGGAGATAACAGATTTTACAGGATTCAGGACATCCATCAGGCAGCTTTTCGAGGTACTGAAGAATGCGTATGATAAGGAAAAAATGCAGGAAGTGCTGCAGAATGACGAGAAGTTTAGCAGGGTGGACAGAGAGACAGTCGAGGCAATCAACCTGTTTGCAGGAACGGATATAGACATAGATGAGAAAGAAGAGGTGATTGATATGTGTAAGGCATGGGAAGAACAGAAAAATGAAGGCAGAGAATTAGGGGAAAGACAAAAGATAATCTCTCTGATTGTAAAAAAGTTGCAAAAGAACAAGAGTGTGGCAGAGATAGCAGATGACCTGGAAGAAAAAGAGGAGGTTATCGCTCCAATTTACGAAGCTGCATTGTCCATGAAGCCGGATTATGATGTTGAGAAAATCTATGAGCTTCTTGAGAAAAATAAGAAGCTGGCATAGCAACTGCAGGCATTAGCAGTAAGGCGTGGGAAGAACAGAAAAATGAAGGCAGAGAAGAAGGCAGAATTCGTCAGGCAAAAGTAACTGCTTTAAAACTTCAGAAAAAAGGTCACTCAATAGAAGATATAGCTGAATGTGTGGATTTTGATGAGGAAACTGTAAAAAAATGGCTTGTGAGCTAATATTGTAGTGAAATGTAAATTAGAGGAAGCAATCTTTGGGCGAGAACGCGGAGGCTGCTTCCTCTTTTGTTGAGATAATTGCAGGCATTGGCAGTAGGACAGGGCTTCATCGCTTACAAAATAGGGGGATTATGTAAAAGTAAATTGGTTATAACAGATGCACAACTGCCTTGATTGTGGTAAAATATTGAAATAAAGTTTCACGCAAGAAGGTGATCACCATGAAACAACACAAGTATTTAAAGATAACAATTTCACTCATTCTCCTCATTGCGCTTATCACGGCTGCGAGCATCTTTTTGTCATACAATGTTTTGAAGGTCAGGACATTTTCGTATGAGACGGACAAGGCTGTGGACCCGGTGAGGGCGGTAGTGATTTCGGATCTGCATGAGCACGAGTTTGGAAAGGATAATGTGAAGCTGGTGGAGAAGATTCGGGAGCAGGAGCCGGATATTATTTTGATGGTGGGGGATTTTGTGAATCAGGATTCGACGGAGTCGACGGTTGTGGTGAAGCTGGTGGAGCAGCTTAGTAAGCTGGCACCAGTGTGCTATTCACTTGGCAATCATGAGGAGTCTTATATGGCGAAGACGGACTGGAATTTTCCGAAGGAGATTGAGAAGGCGGGAGCACATTTTCTGGATAAGGAGTATGTAGATGTGGATATTCGCGGGACGAAGCTGCGGATTGGGGGGATGTTTTCCTATGCATTTGGAGCGGATGGAAAGGATTCGGCGGCTGCGGCACCGGAGGATGTGAAGAATTTTCTGATGGATTTTCAGGATACGGACCGTTTGAAGATCATGATGGCGCACAGACCGGATTCCTTTATATTTGGAGATGCGGCGTCGGTGTGGGATGTGGATCTGGTTGTGAGCGGACATGACCATGGTGGACAGGTAGTCGTGCCATTTGCGGTGGGAGTGTTTGGCGGAGACCAGGGATATTTTCCAAAGTATGTGCATGGTATGTATGAGAAGGAGAGGCTGCATCTGTTCGTGTCGAGTGGGCTTGGAAGCGCCAACGAGCCGTTGCCGAGGGTGAATAATCTGCCGGAGGTGGCTGTGGTGGAGATTGAGAAATCAACTCAAACTTGATGATGCGAAGCAGACATGCTATATTATATAGGAAGAAAGACGAAATATCCTAGAAAGAATGAGGAGAAAAAATGAGAGTAGACGATGGATTTGTATTAAGAGAAATTGCAGGAGATTATGTGATTATCCCAACCGGTAAAACGGTGCTTGATTTTAACGGAATGATAACGGTCAATGAAGTGGGAGTTTCTATCTGGAAGATGTTGCAGGAGGAGACGACATTTGAAAATATAGTGCAGGGCATTTTGGATGAGTACGATGCCGATGAGGAGACCGTGAAGGCGGATGTGCAGGAATTCTTGGACCGCATTAAAGAGGCTGGGATATTGAAATAGGGGTGTATGAGAAAACGAGTCTCAATGTTTATTTTTTAGATGGCTTCGTAGTATGAAAATTACCAAATTATATCAAATTTTTTAGATTATATATAAATAAATCTACAAATTATACAAAATATAACATTTTTGGGATGATTTACCTATTGTATTTTCATCAAAAAAACTTTAGAATATTTTAGAATAAATCTATTGCTAAAACTATGTTTTCGCATAGCAGTAGAAATAACCTATTAATCATACTCAATTTAAAGGGAAGGGAGAGGAAAGTATGAGAAAAAAATTTAAGAAACGGTTGCTCGGAATCATCCTTACCATCTTGATGGTGGTTAGCGTGATACCTGTGCAGCAAGTACAGCCCGTAAAAGCGGCAGATACGCAAATTATTTATCTTGAAATATCAGGAGGAGTAACAGGATGGACAAAGCCAGGTGTTCACGCGTTAGATGCCAATGATATGATAGTAAATAATTTGTTTGCGATGGATAAAGTTGCAGGCAGTGACAATATTTATAAGGCAAATATTGCTGCAAATGCTACAAAAGTAATTTTTACACCAAATAATACATGGGAAAAAGGAGAAACAGATACAGTTTCTATTGCAGATGTCAATGCAGATTTAACAACAACATATCCATGCTATAAGGTTACATCTTACCAATCTGGGTCAAAAAAATGTTGGAAAGGTACTTGGGCAACATACAGTGCGAGTGGCGAAGTGGATTTAACTGAAAGATTTTATGTTTCCACTAATTTGGTTGATTACATCAATGATGCTAGATTTGACTCAGGAAATAAAACGAGAGGATACAGTAACAACAATCAAGGAACAGTTGTTGATGGCACAGAAAAAGGAGCAAATGTTTACAGTTATTTAGATGCTGCAATATCGGGAAGCCCATGGTATACTAAATCTGGTCAAGATTCAAGAGCATGTCAATATAAATATCCATTGTACTTTGGTAACATGTTCGATACCAAAAATAGATATGGACGCATGTTAAGTGGAGATTGGTTTGGACTTAATAACTTTAGTGTGGGTGCCAATGTGGCTTTAGAAGAATCAGGCACAGAAGGAAATAAGTTCTATGGAGCAGCAGCACAAGGTTTAGTAGGTAATAAACTGGTTAATGGGAAAATGGTAGATCCGAACGATGAAAATGTTTTTCTGCCTTATTTCTCTGGGGAAGAGATTCATCCATATAATACAGCTGGAGAAATTGATGAAAACAAGAATTTATCTGAATATTACAATGATTTACAGTTCCCATTCAAGCAGACAATGGATAAGAATGGCGTAATTACATACTCTTATGATTCGGGAAGTGATTATGCTGTATATTATGATTTTGATAAGAAGAGTTTCTATGAAAGTGTTCAACATATTCAAAATGGAACAACAAATGATTCAACAGCACCAACTAATGGATTCTATCCATTGAACAAACCAACAGATTCTCGTGATGCTGTAAATATGGGATTTGGTACTGAATTTACGATTCCATTTACATTATCAAAAGATGGAAAAATCAATGGTCAGGACATAACATTTAACTTCACTGGTGATGATGATGTGTGGGTATTTATTGATGACTACCTTGTTTTAGACATGGGTGGTGCACATAGAATGGCAAGCGGAACAATTGACTTCGCAGAGAAAAAAGTAACAGTTGAACGCGCATTTACACCAACCCAGTCCACAACGGATGCTTTTAAAGATGGAGATACTCGTGCAAATCAGACATCAACGGAAAGTTTAAAGACATTTGCAGATATTAAAACAGACAATGGAAATACTTTTGCAGATATCATGGCAGATGATTCAAAAGTACATACACTGAAGATGTTCTACATGGAACGTGGTATGATCGATTCCAATATGTCTGTAAGCTTTAACTTCTCACCTATTCCATCAGGTTTAACGCTTAGTAAAGACGTTAACACTGCACCAGTAAATGATGGATTAAAGTCAGTTGTAGAGACAAAAGATAATTTTGATTTTAAAGTTGTAGATACAGATCAAAGAACAGAATATAAGTATGAAAAAGACTATGATGGTACAAGAACAGAAAGTAAGACTACAACAAACGGAGTTGTAGAAGGACTTGCTGATAATGTATACGCAAAGAACTTTGAATACACAGAAGCAGATGACAATGGTAATAAAGGCTTAATAATTGGTACAGGCTTTACAATTACAGAGACAGAAAATTCCAATTATAATACTAGATGGTTTGTTACGGATATTTCAACTGGAAAAACCACAAATAGAGGAGATGAACTGGTTTCAACCTTCAAATTAGGAGATGATAAATCAGGTTTGACAAAAGTAAATTACAACGTTAACTTTGTAAATACACCAAAGGTCGGTACTGTGAATATAGCCAAGAAATGGGCTGGTGTGGTTCCGGAAACACTGAAAGATTATGCTTTCCCATTCAAGGTGGAAGTTGACTTGGATGGTCCAGCTGATACATATGGATATTCGACATATGCTTTGGAATATACTGTAGATGGAACAAAATATGAAACCGACGCAAATGGTAACTTTACATTAAAGAGTGGTCAGACAGCTGCTTTTGAAGGTATTCCGACAGGAGCAAAAGTTAAAGTAACAGAAACAAAAACTACTGATGGAAAGTCATGGGTAGTAAGTGGACAAGAATTCAAAGAAAGTGCTGCAGTTACAGATGGTTCTAATGAAACTTTAACGATTACCAATGCCACCATGACTATACCTTCGGATAAAGTGATTTATGTTGAAGCAGGAAAAGATACATTTTATAAACCAGCTAATGTTGAAACAGGCTATACTGTTTCTAACATGTCCGATGGACTGACTTATACAGATAAAGGTTTCAATGGTGCAGAGCCAAACAAATCATATACAGCTAACTATACAGGATTTAACAGCGATGGAGCAATAGTAAATGGTACAATTACTGTATATACATATCAGGCAACCGATAAGGCTTATGTATTTGATTATGGTTTAGAGTCAAACATTGCAGAAACAAATAAAAATAATGATGGCTTATTCCAGGGTGGTACATTCTACAATGAAGAAGCTACAGGTGATATGGCTACAACTGCTAAATTAGGAACAATCACTCCAGCAAAAGAGAATACACAAACTACAATTAGCGGTTCTAATATTGCAATTGATAGCGTTGGAAAAGCAGATAGCCCAGTAACATTCAAGCCAATTGCATTCATGGATAAGGTTGAGAATTACACTTATACAGCAAATATCACAAAAAATGGTAAAACACTTGATCCAAAGGACCCAGAAACTGGCACAACAGTCAATGGTACAATCAAGACAATGCCGGCAAACGTTGTTTACTATGAAGATGACTTCAATGCAGGTTCAGAAACTACTGATGGAACAACAAAGATTGTTTACACTGGAACAGCCAGTAGTAAAGAAGGAACATCACCTGATGTAGATTTAACACAGAGCAATGGACAGACAGAACAGTATGGACATGACGATGCGTATACGACAGGAACGGGTGACAGTAATGGAACATCTAGAAAGATGACAGATGGTGCACAAGCAACATTTACATTTACTGGAACTGGATTTGATGTGATTGCACGTACAACAAGCAAGACAGCAGGTATTACATACATTGTTTCAAAGAAGGTAGGTGACGACTCATGGAAAGCTGTTTCAGTAGGAACGGTTGATACCTACTATGCAAATGGAGATCTCTATCAGATTCCTGTAATCCACAAGGATTTTGAAGAAAAAGCTACTTATAGAGTTAAATTGAGAGCAACTAAGAGCGATGTAGCAAGTGTAATATATCTGGATGGTATCCGGATTTATAACCCATTAGGAAAAGAGGGCAATGAAAACTATATAGATAACGAAGAGGGTGCAACATTTGTAAAGGTTTCGGATCTTGTTCTTGGAAACGGAAAAGTGACGGAAACAGGAAAAATTGACGGAGCGATTACAAACCAGGTTATTGATGGTTCAAAGGCTGCAATCTTAGGATATGATGTGGAAGGAGGTCTGTCTGCACTTGGTTACACGATAGTAGAAGATAATACAAACGGAAGTAACGGCGCTGAAAACAGTGATTCAATTCTTCAGTATTTACAGGCAGGACCGAATAATGAGGTATACTTAGATGATTCAGCAGCTGTTGCATTTGTTGCAAAAGCAGATAGCAACGAAGCCAACAGGACCATTCAGGTTGAAGCAAAACTGGCAGATCTTGGACAGTATAAAGGACAAGATCCTGAACCGAGTAAAGGAATGGAGCTGAGGGTACTTGGGGCAGATGGAACAGAAAATTTAGTAGCTAAGGTTACATCATCTACAGCAATGTATTATTCCATTGATTTAAAAAAGTGTATTGATCTTGGAAATGACCAGTATCTGGTTGTTATTGTTGGAAATTCAGATTACGAACCAGGTGGAACCCATTGTATTTCATTTACAAATATCAAGTATAAAGGCTATGAATTCAGCAGCCCATATGAAAATGATACAGCAAAAGAAAAAATCGATATGTCTGCCTTTGATACTAACAGTACAATGTTTAAAAGAGTAGATTTCCCATCCGTGCGTAAAAACGTATGGAGCAATTACAACTGTTCAGTGACGCTGAAAGATGACGTATTTGGAGGTGCAGCACCGAAATTCAAGCTGTATTATAAGAATATAAAAGGTGTAAAGAAGCCAATATCAGTAACTGCACAGAGAACACAAGATAATCCAAATAAATATGATCTGAGATTCAGAGCACCGAATGCACTTGGAAACTTCGCGGTTGAATTACACTATGTAGTTAACGGAGAAGAATCAGCAGATTATATAGCAACAACGATGACAGTTACAAGATAAGGAGGCAATAAAATGAAAAAACCATACAATAAACCGATGATTATGGTGGAAGTATTCAGCTTATCTGAAAACATTGCATCATGTACTCCGGGGCTTATGAATAATTTGCATATAACAGAAGCTATATTGAAAGAAATGGGACTTTTTACCGAAAATGATAAATGTCATGACCCGGTTACAGATGGTAAAACGATTCCATGGGATAATGATCAGTTTCTTTGTTACCATACTTCAGTAAAAGGAAGTGTGATTTTCTCATCATAAAAAAATAAAAATAGTGGGAGCATAATTTGCTCTCGCTATTTTTTGATTAAGGAGATTTATGTATCAATACATTTTTAATATTGCACAATTAAATATAGTCATACATACACCCGTATCTATTAACTTTCAATCTTGCATGGAACCTTTTCGGATGGAATCAGAAAAAGTAGAGCCGATACATGTTGTATATCAGATTATGAATTTATGGGAGGATTATGAGAATGATTCAGAGTGTAATAAAAAAGATTTTGCCGTAAAAAAGATAAACGATAAATTTGTTCGTATTTATCCTGCAAAAGTAGCAAACAGCATGAAGAAAATTTTGATATATTCAGAAGAAAAGAATAAAATGATAATACAATATCCAATGCAGAAAGACGTATTCTTATTTGAACATTTCAATATTTGGAATTATATGGCTTTTGAAAATCCATTATTATATTATCAGGCGTTTCTCCTCCATTCATCCTTCATATCCTGGCAAAATAACGGTATCCTGTTCACAGCACCATCCGGAACAGGCAAATCCACTCAGGCTGACCTATGGAAGAAGTACGAGGATGCAGATATCTATAATGGAGACCGAACGATTATAAGGAAAATAGATGGCAAATATTACGGTTTTGGCTCGCCTTACGCCGGTTCATCTGGCATATATCGAAATGAGTCGGCACCAATTAAGGCGATTGTTGTAATAGAGCAGGGACCGGATAACGTAATTCGCAGATTACATGGGCGAGAAGCGTTTCTTCCGTTGTTCCGTGAAACATTGATGAATACATGGAATAAAGAGTATATGGAAAAGATGACAGATCTTTTGATGGATGCAGCGTACCAGATTCCCGTTTACCATCTCTCCTGTCGCCCGGATCAGGACGCAGTAAATACGGTGAAAAACGAAATTTTGCAAGAGTTATAAACAATAAAATACCCCTAAAAAGAGAATTATCATACATAGATAGTTCTCTTTTTTCTGCAAAATATGTGAAAACACACAAAATAGTGAGGGTGGAGTGCACTCTCACTATTCTAGGTTTAAGGAGATTTTGAGGGATAGGTTGTAATTTATTGGAAGATAGTTTATAGTAGAAGATAAAAAGATGAGAAAAATGGAGGGCACGATGAAACAGAAAAAGAAATTAGGGATTATAATTGCTGTTGCAGTAGCTATAATAGTGGTGGGAGTTGTAATACTTTTTGCATTAAAGGCAAATAAGAGTTCTTCACAGAAAGAAACAAAAGAAACCAACGAATATGAAATTGTTAAACCTGGAAAGGATACCCTGGATGTTAGTAAGATTCAGGGATATTCAGCCAAAGTAGGTGTAGAAGACAAGAAGGAAGAAGACACAAAAGAAAAAGATGACTCTGACAAAAAAGATGATTCTAAGGATACGGAAAAAGCAGAGCAAATCGTTCTTTCCGATTCGAACCTCACGGTTGAGTCCATCGGTGCTTATTCCGGTTCTTTTATAGAAGATGGAAGTGACGAGGCGACAAAGAACGTAACAGCGATGCTGATTACGAACAATTCTGACCAGATGCTTCAGGTTGCGCTGATTGATTTTCAGGTAAATAGCAATGAGACGGCGAGTTTTAAGGTGACGAATCTTCCGGCAGGAACTTCTACGCTGGTACTTGAGAGCAATAAGCGGGAGTTTTCAGATAAAGATACTTATACATATGGCAATGCGGCTACGGGATATATGGATCAGCCGACGCTCGAAGAGGATAAGGTAGAGTTAAAGACTGAGAATGGAAAGATTACACTGAAGAATAAGACGGATAAAGAGCTTAAGAGAGTTTATGTTTATTATAAGTACGTACAGATTGGCGGCGCTTATTTTGGCGGAATTACTTACCGTACACCATTTGAAAATGTGGGCGCAGGCAAGGAAGCAGAGGCAGTTGCGGCACATTTTAATCCGGACAGCAGTCAGATTATGGGAGTACAGATACTTGATAATTAAAAGAGATTGGGGAATAAGTTCATGAAGAAACAACAAGCACCAGTGCAGGCGCAGCTTAGAAAATATCTGTATCAGAAGGCGGCACACAATAAAGTGCCGCTTTCCGGTACATTTGAACTGACACCGAGATGCAATATGAATTGCAGGATGTGTTACATTCGAATGAGTGAAGCAGAGATGAGGGCGAGGGGAAGAGAGTATACAGCAGAAGAATGGATTGAGATGGGAAAAGCCTGTGCAAAAGAGGGAATGCTCTTCTTGCTGCTGACTGGCGGGGAACCATTTCTTAGAAAAGATTTTAGACAGATTTATACAGAGTTAAAGAAGCTGGGGTTACTCATCTCGATTAATACGAATGCGACATTGATTGATGAGGAGACCGTGGAGTGGTTAAAGAAGGATCCGCCGATGAAGGTGAATGTGACACTTTATGGTGGTGGAAATGAGACTTATAAAAAGCTGTGTGGACATCCGACCGGATATGATGCAGCTACGAAGGCGATTGATCTGATGCATGATGCGGGCATTTTTGTGAATATCAATGCGAGCTTTACGAAGTACAATCTGGATGATATGGAGGATATCTTTGCATTTGGTAAGAGCAGGGAGATTCAGGTGAATGCGGCTACTTATATGTTCCCGCCGGTACGTAGTGCGAAGAACGGCGTGACGGATGATGAGGTGCGTTTTACAGCAGAAGAGGCTGGAAAGGCGAGGGCGAAGGCGGATATGTACCGCCTGTCTAAGGAGGAGCTTGCGATTCGGTTAAAGGCACTCCATGAGGGAAGAGATGACTTTATGGGCGGTGAGGAAGAGTGTGAGCGTACTCCGGATGAGAAGATGGGATGTATGGCGGGACGGTCGTCGTTCTGGATGACATGGGACGGACGAATGACGCCTTGCGGCATGATGAATGAGCCGGTAGCCAGACCATTTGAGATTGGCTTTTCGGATGCATGGAAGTCAATCTATCAGGCGACGGATGAGATTTTGCTGCCATCTGAATGCAAGAACTGCAAGAAGCGTTTTGCGTGTATGATGTGCGGGGCGCTTACGATTGCGGAAGGTGGCGGATGCAGTTATAAGAAGCCGGAGTATTTGTGCCGGCAGACAGAGGTGTTCCTAGAAGAGATGGAGAAAGAATACCAGAAACGGGAAACAGGGGTATGATGACGAATACACAAAAAGAGCTGTTACAGGCACTTCGGTGCTTTATGCAGGGGGATGAGGAATACCATCTTCCGGAAAGGTTTTCACAGCTAAAGGAGCTGTGTGACCTTGCTGCGATGCATAAGATTTTAGCAATTATATATGAGATGATCCGGAGGGATTCGGTGCTCCTTTTAGAGGAGAATGCGCCACTTGCTGCGAGGTGGAAGAAGAGTGCGATTGCGGAAGTGATGCTGCAGGTGCAAAGGACGGCTGGTTTTCTGGAGCTGTATCAGAAGCTTCAGAAGGAAGGGGTACATCCGCTGGTTGTGAAGGGGCTGATTTGCCGGTCTTTTTATGAAAAGCCGGACTTTCGGATATCAGCGGATGAAGATCTGCTGCTTAGGAAGGAAGAGTTTGAGACCTTTGACTGCATTTTGTTAGAGGAAGGATATAAGAGGCAGGAGCTGGATCCTAAGGATCTGCCGTATGAGATTCCATATCTGAATCCGAGAAATCAGGTATATATAGAGCTTCACTTTTCGTTGTTTGCAGAAGGCGAGGGTGCATATGGTCATCTGAATCAGGAATTTGCAGGGGCATTTGACCGATGCATTTGTGAGCAGATTGAGGGAGTGGATATTAAGACACTTTCGCCGACGGACCATATGTTTTATCTGATCTGTCATAGTTTTAAGCATTTTTTACATAGTGGATTTGGGATCAGACAGGTCTGTGATATGGTGATGATGGCAAAGCATTACACGACGCGGATTGACTGGAGAGAAATTCAGGATAAGCTTGCACAGCTTCGAATGGATACATTTTTCAGTGCTCTGGCAAAGATTGGCAGAGAGTATCTGGGATGCTCCTGGGAGAAAACCGGATATGTGGATTATACGCAGGAGAGTGTGGACTGTATGCCGCTTCTTGTGGATCTGCTGGAAGGCGGTGTGTATGGCGGGAGCACGATGGCGAGAAGGCACAGCGCGAATATGACGCTGGAAGCTGCTAGGAGAGGCAAAAAGGCGACGGCGTCGTCGGTTTGGTCATCGTTGTTTCCGGGTGTTTCTTATATGAAGGGGCATTATGTGTGGCTCTGTAAGTATCCGTGGCTGCTTCCGGCAGCATGGGTGATGCGGCTGTTTGGATATGCGGCAGACAGGAAGCATACAGAGGATCAGAGTAGTTTAGAGATTGGAAATAAACGTGTGGAACTTCTTCGGAAGTATCATGTGATAGATTAGGGGACAGATATATGAAGGTGATAGATACAAGAGAATATGTGTCGGTTCTGAAGCAATTGACGGACGATGGACGGGAAGTCAGCATGCGGATTGCGGGAAATAGTATGGCGCCATTTCTGATTCATGAGCGTGATACGATCTTCTTTCGGAAGCCGGAGGCAAAACTGAAGAAGGGCGATATGGTGTTCTTTAAAAGAAGAAACGGACAGTATATCATGCACAGGATTCACCATGTGAAGCCGGATGGGTATTATATCGTGGGTGATGCGCAGTGTATGATTGAGGGACCGGTCGCAGGGGAACAGATATTTGCGGTTGTGACGAAAGTCATAAGAAAGGGAAAGACGATACAGCCGGGGGACTTCTGGTGGGAGTTCTTTCGTCATGTGTGGCTGCATATGATTCCACTTCGAAGACCGGTGATGGCTCTTTATACGAAGCTTCTTTTTAGAGGAGGCAGATCATGAGAGAGAAGAAGACACATTTTGAATCGGTCAGAATATTAAAGAAACGATGGAAAGATGGTACATTTTCGGAGATTTTAGAGGACTGGAGATGGATTCTTGGGTATAGCGCAAGGTATAAGGGAGCGATTCTGTTTTATGTTGTGCTGGGAATCTTAAGTACGTCGTTTGGACTTGCGAGCAGTGTGGCGAGTAAGTATCTGATCGATATCATTACGGGTTATCAGACGAGTAAGCTTGCAGTGCTGTTTCTTGTGATGGTTGGCGGACAGGTGTTCAGTCTGTTGTTTGAGAGCCTGATCAACCGGGTTTCCACGAAGCTTAGTATTGATATTAACAATGATATTCAGGCGGATATTTTTGATAAGATTATTGATGCGGACTGGATGGAGATCAGTAAGTATAGCAATGGAGACATTCTGAATCGTTTTAATGGCGATATTCGTACGATCAGCAGCAATGCCATCAGCTGGCTTCCGACGATTATCATTGCACTTTATAAGCTGGTGGCGACATTTATGGTCATCCTGCATTATGACTGGGTGATGGCTCTGATTGCGCTTGGCAGTGCGCCGTTTCTTCTTCTGCTGTCACGAACGGTGCTGAAGAAGCAGAGGGACTTTAGCCAGAAGGTGCTCGAGACGAGCAGTAAGCTGATGGGATTTGAGGTCGAGACGTTTTATAACTTTGATACGATCAAATCTTTTGGTATTGCGCCGCATTATAGTAAGAAGATGAGATGGTGGCAGAAGCGGTTTCGGGATGACAGCCTGAAGTATAATTATTTTACGATTAAGACGAATGTAGTTCTGCAGGGAATTGGAATGGTCGTGCAGTTTATTGCATTTGGATATTGTCTGTTCCGGTTGTGGACGCATGATATTACATATGGTACGATGACATTGTTTCTGCAGCAGAGAAGCAATCTGTCGGCGGCATTTAATAATCTGGTGACGATTGTTCCGACATTTTTAAACAGTTCGGTATCGGCGCACCGTATTCGTGAGCTTGTGGAGCTTCCAAAGGAAGTACATATTACAGAGAGTTCGGTGCTTGATGCGTATGCGGCAGATGGATTTTCCATTTCTTTGCGGGATGTGGATTTTTCTTATGTGAAGGAAGAGCGTGTGATCACAGATTCTTCGTTTGAGGCAAAGCCGGGTGAGATTGTTGCACTGGTGGGTCCTTCCGGAGAGGGTAAGACAACATTAATCCGTATGTTTCTGGGGCTGATTCATCCGCAGAGCGGGCAGGCAGTGATGTCTGCGGCAGGCGGCATGGAAGTGGTACTAAATGCAGAGACGAGACACCTGTTTGCATATGTTCCGCAGGGCAATACGATTCTGTCGGGAACCATCGCAGAGAATCTGCGGATGGTAAAGGAAGATGCGACAGAGGAAGAGATGATAGAAGCATTGGAGATTGCGTGTGCGTGGGACTTTGTGAAGAAGCGTCCGGACACGATAAATAGCAATGTGGGCGAGCGTGGCCGTGGACTGTCGGAAGGGCAGGCACAGAGGCTGTCGATTGCAAGGGCACTCTTAAGAGATGCGCCGGTGCTGCTGTTGGATGAGGCTACTTCCGCACTGGATGTGGAGACGGAGCGCAGGGTGCTTCGCAATATTATGACACAGAAACCAAACAAAACATGTATTGTTACAACGCACAGACCAAGTGTGTTAAATATGTGCAGACGGGTATACCGTGTGATGGATACCAGGGTGACAGAGCTTTCGGAAGAGGAAGCTGCAAAAATGGCAATGGATTTTTAAGGTAGAGAGTGGTAAAATGATTGATATACATACGCATATCCTGCCGGGGATGGATGATGGAGCAGTAGATATTTTAGATACGATAGAGATGGCAAGGCTGGCTGCTATGAGCGGGGTAACAGAAATTGTGGCAACACCGCATTTTAATATTCCGGGACTGTATGATAATGCATTTGGAGAGCATTATGTGAATACGTTTAATCAGGCCGCAAGGGCGATTAAGGAAGAGAAGATTCCAATCAGGCTTTTTCCGGGGATGGAGGCATTTTCTACAGAGGATCTGCCACGGCAGATGGCAGATGGAAAGGTAATGACGATCAATCAGAGCCATTATATTCTGATGGAGTTTGCATTTGATGAGGATCCGGACTTTGCAACGAGGCTTCTTGGTAAGGTAAGGGAAGTTGGTGCAAAGCCTGTGATTGCGCATGCGGAGCGTTATTATTTTGTGCAGGATGATCCGCAGATTGTATATCAGTGGAGGAAGAAGGGATATGCCATTCAGGTCAATAAGGGAAGTTTTCTTGGACGGTTTGGTGAGTCGGCAATGGAGACATCATACCGCCTGCTTCGTCACCATCTGGTATCGGTTGTGGCAAGTGATGCACACAGCGCGGTGGAGCGGACGCCTTTTTTGATGGATGCGTATGAAGCACTTAGTGAATGTTGTTCAAAGCGGCATCTGGATGTGCTGTTTCGAGACAATCCCGGCAGAATCTGTCAGGATAAGCCGGTACTTGAATTGGAGCCGCTTCCATTTTTACCATATTATTATGATTAAAGGAGTAAACATGATTAGATTGAGAAGAGCCATATGTCTGATATTTGTGTTGGCATGTGCGGTATTCGTTGTATTTTTTATAAAGGTGAAGATGGTGGAAGACCATGTGCCTCCGGTGATTACCTGTAGTGAGGATGAGCTTGTACTCAGTGTCAATGATGATCAGGAAGAGGCACTGATGAAGGGAATTAAGGCTACGGATAACAGGGATGGTGATTTGACGAAGGAAGTTCGTATTTCTTCCATCTCTCATTTTATTTCAGGTAATGAACGCACCGTCACTTATGTCGTTTTTGATAAATCGAACCAGATGGGAACGTTAAAAAGAACGGTGAAATATAGTGATTATACGCCACCACGGATTAAGATGCTTCATGCACCAAGATGTAGCGCGGCAGAAGCGGCGAATACAGACTTTGTATCTTATCTGAGTGCAACAGACTGTCTCGATGGAGACCTGACCAGTCAGGTGAAGCTTTCAATGAATGACAGCCTGTATAATCCGCAGCCGGGAGATTATCCGGTTACGGCACAGGTAAGCAACAGTGCGGGAGATGTCTGTTCGGTATCGTTTGAGATTACGATTACGGATAATGAGGACGAAAGTATAAAGCAATATCCGGCATTATCGGAGTATATTGTTTATACAACTGTTGGAAATATGATAGATCCGATGGGTTATGTGGTCGGACTGGAACAGAATGGGCAGATTACAGAGTGTAATGAAGATGCCGGTGTCATGGGGGCGATTAGTGTGAATTCGGAGGTGAATTACGAAGTGCCTGGAGTATATCCGGTAGAATTTTCGTATACCGGAGATGGAACTTTGACGGCTGTGACAAAGATGTTTGTAGTTGTGGAGGGAAATGAAGATGGAAAATAATCGGGAGAATGCATCCGCACAGACGGAGACAAAATTTGAACCGGTTTCATTGGTTTGTGATATTTTTAGAAACTGGTGGGTCATCCTGCTGGGAGCGCTGGCCGGTGCAATGCTTTTTTATGTGGCAAGCAGCATGAAATATGTTCCGAATTATCGTACACAGGCAACATTTGTTATCACATCCAGAGCGAATGCCAATGCATACAATAATCTTTCTTCTGCCAATTCGATGGCAGAAACATTCCAGAAGATTCTGGAAAGTACGATTATGAAGAAGACAATCTGTGAAAAATTGGATATGGATAAGCTTGATGCGGATATCAGTGCCAATGTTGTAAATGGAACGAATATACTGACCCTTTCTGTTACTGCACATTCGCCAAAGGATTCGATTGATATTATCAAAACGGTGATGGACAACTACACCAGCATTTCTTATTATACAGTTGGAACGACAGTGCTTGATGTTTTGGAAGATCCGAAGATTCCGTATGCACCGGTCAATCCACCACAGAACGGTGAGATGGCAAAGAAGGGATTCTTCCTGGGAATGGCTGTCTGCATACTGTTATTTGCTATCTGGTCTTATATGCATAATACGGTGAAGCAGGAAAGAGAAGTAGAGAAAAAGCTCGATGCCAGAAGTCTTGGAGCGATTAGTTATGAATGGAAGTATAAGACGATAAAGGAATGGATCAAGCACCGGAAGAAGGCAGTTCTGGTGGATAATCCTCTGGCAAGCTTCCGGTTCGTGGAAAGCTTTAAGATGCTTGCGGCCAGGGTGGAATACCATATGTCAAAGATCAACGGTAAGATCCTGGTAGTTACGAGTGTCTGTGAGAATGAAGGAAAGTCATCCGTGGCAGGGAATCTTGCAATCACACTTGCGAAAAAAGGCAAGAGAGTCATTTTGATTGATGGCGATATCAGATGCCCTGCACAGTATCTGTTATTGGGAATGAGTCCGAAAAAAGAAAATGAGCTTGGAGAGTTCTTAAATGGCAGAACAGGTGCCAATAACATTTTGTTAAATACGGAGCGTAAGCGGCTTGGATTTATAGGTGGAAAGGTGTCCTATTCTGCTTCTACAGAGATGCTTGGAAACAGACAGCTTCCGGTTCTTATAGAAGCCTGCAGTAAGATTGTGGATTACGTCATTATCGATACCCCACCATCTGGAATGATTGGAGATGCACAGATTTTTGCACAGCATGCAGATGCCGTAATGGTCGTTGCCAGACAGAACGTTACACTTGCAGAAGATATCAACGAGATGATGGATGATTTCCGTGACAATCATACCAAGGTACTTGGAGTTGTTTTAAATGGTGTCATGACGTTTCAGAGTATCGCGGACAGCCCGGTGGGAGATCATTACAGCAGGTACAGCAGATATGGGCGATATGGACGTTATGGGAAATATACGAATAATAAAGAGGTATAGCAGACATGGATGAGATGAGAGAAAAATCTGGGAAGGAGCAACAGGGTGAAATCGAGAAGATTGATCTGATTGAATTCCTTCGTAGTTTCCAATATGGAATCAAGAAAATGTGGTGGCTGGTTTTGGTTCTCGCATTGATTTTTGGACTGAATAGTTATATCAAAGCAAGAAAGAATTATACCCCTGTCTATACGGCATCAGCGACGGTGGCAGTAACGACAATTGATGGAAGTCCGGCTTACCAGAACAATGCGTCTGCACAGCAGATGGCGGATGTTTTCCCATACATACTGACAAGTGGTGTGCTAAAAGATGTGGTAGCAAAGGATATGAAGCTGGACTCTGTTCCAGGATCCATTTCTGTTAAGGCTGAAGAGGGAACGAATATGCTTACGATATCCGTTACCGGTACGAATGCAGAACTTTCCTATAAGACATTAAAGTCAGTCATTAAAAATTATCCGGAAGTGGCACAGTTCGTACTTGGAAATACGACTCTGAAGATCCTGGATGAAACAGGTGTTCCGGATGATACGACAAAGCAGGGAGTCATTTCTTCTTCCTGGAAGAGAGGGGCACTTAAGGGTGCCATTATTGGTCTTGTGATTCTGTCTCTTTATGTACTTACCAGACGTACCGTGAAGACAGGTAAGGAGATTAAGACCCATTTGAATCTGGTTGATCTTGGAACATTGCCGGAAGTACATGTAAAGAAGAGAAATAAAGAAAGTTTTTATAATTCAGTCAATGTATTAAATAAAAGAATTCCGCAGGGATATCTGGAAGCGTTCAGAAAGGTCGGAATTAAGGTAATGAAACAGATGGAGGAAGAGGAGTTTAAGACGCTTTTGGTCACCAGCTCTGTGCCGGAAGAAGGAAAGACGGCATTTTCTGTGAATCTGGCAATCATAGAGGCAAAACTAGGGAAAAATGTCATACTTGTAGATTGTGATATGAGAAGACCATCTGTTGCAAAAGCCATGAATCAGGAAGGAGAATTTCCCGGACTTCAGGCGGTGCTTCAAGGTAAGGTGAAGATCAGTGAAGCAATGACAACGATAGAACTTGAGAAGTGCCCGGGATCTTTGCAGATTCTGTATGGCAAAACGACAGAAGGAAGTTCTTCCGACCTGCTTGAGAGTAAGCAGATGGAGAGACTCATTTCCATTTTAAAGAAGAAAGCAGACCTTGTAATATTTGATACGGCTCCTTCTGAGATGCTTGCAGATGCGCCGGTACTTGCAAGATATCTGGATGCTGCAGTCTATGTGATCCGCTATGATTATGCAAAGATGCGCCAGATTCGTATGGGTGTGGAGAACCTTTCGATGAGTGGAATCCATATGCTGGGTTATGTATTAAACCGCGACCGCTCTACGGGTGGTGGATATGGATATGGTTATGGATACTATGGACGCTATCGTTATGGAAGATATGGAAGATATGGTCGTTATGGCGGATATAGACATTACAGCCGCTATGAAAAACAGCTTGATGAACCGGAAGAAGAGACAGGTGCGGTAAATCAAAAAGAGGTATTTACAGAGACGAAAGAGAACTGATTGCCAAATCATGTGAATAGTGGTACGATATAAAACTAGAGTGAGAAACTATAGAATTTGAGGAAAAGAAACAACCTGAGTATGAGGGGGTTACTTATGAAAAATGTTACAAAACTGTCCGCAAGGCAGAAAAATTATTTAAAAACTAAGAGCATGGTAGATATGATCCTGGGCTCAGTGGGAATGGTTGTGCTGTCGCCGGTATTTCTGGCGATAGCGGCAGCTATTAAGTTGGAAGATGGCTTACGGGCACCGGTATTCTTTTCACAAAAGAGAGTCGGTGTTCATAAGTCATATTTCCAGTTATATAAGTTTCGTTCCATGCGGCTTGACACTCCGCATGACATACCGACGCATCTTTTGGATAACCCGGAGCAGTATATCACAAAGGTGGGTCGTTTCTTGCGTAAATCTTCTTTAGATGAACTGCCTCAGCTCTACAACATTGCAAGAGGCGATATGGCAGTCGTCGGACCAAGACCGGCACTGTGGAATCAGACAGACTTAATTGCAGAGAGAGACAAATATGGTGCAAATGATGTGAAGCCGGGCCTTACCGGCTGGGCGCAGATCAATGGACGTGACGAACTCGAGATAGACGTAAAAGCAAAGCTTGACGGAGAGTACGTAAGAAAAGCAGGACTTGCGATGGACATCCGGTGCGTCTTTGGCACCATTTTTTCTGTACTCCGTGGAAGCGGCATTGTAGAAGGTGGAACAGGAACAATGGAGCGAGAAAAGAAAAATAAAAAAGTAATGATTATCACGAATCATTCTTATATGCTGTGGCAGTTCCGAAGAGAACTCATACAGATGCTGATGGAAGATGCAGAGGTCTATATCAGCACTCCATTTGTCGGCCACGAGAAAGACTTTGCCGATATGGGATGCCATATGATCGAGACTCCGGTTGACCGCCGCGGCATCAATCCGATGACAGATCTGCGTTTATATAAGCAGTACCGTGCCATGTTAAAGAAAGAAAAGCCGGACATGGTCATCACTTATTCGATTAAGCCAAATGTTTATGCCGGTTATGCGTGCAGACGCCTGCACATTCCATATTGCGTAAATGTACAGGGACTTGGCACCGCATTTGAAAAGCCGGGACTTTCCCAGGTCGTAACCATGATGTACCGCACTGCTTTAAAGGGCGCAAAGACCGTATTCTTTGAAAATGAGCGAAATGCAGCACTCTTCCGGGAAAAGAAGATCACTCCGGCAAAGCAGCAGACGATCCTTTCCGGAGCCGGCATCACTCTCGACTTCTATCAGTACGAAGCCTATCCGGAAAATGAAGCATTTCACTTCCTGTATCTGGGCCGAATCATGAAGGAAAAGGGCATGGACGAGCTCTTCTACGCCATTCGCAGGTTACACGAGGAATATGGCGGGAAAGTCGTTCTTGACATTGTCGGATTCTTCGAAGACGAATATAAGGGTGAAGTAGAGAAGTTAGTAGAAGACGGCATCGCAGTCTTTCATGGATTCAAAGAAGACCCGAGACCGTATTATAAAGCAGCAGACTGCATCGTCCTTCCAAGTTATCATGAGGGCATGTCAAATGTCCTGCTAGAAGCAGCATCCACCGGCAGACCGGTTGTTACAAGCAAAATTCCAGGCTGTATGGAAAGCGTGGAAGACGGCACAACCGGATACCTCTGTCAGGTGAAAAATGCACATTCTCTGTACCAGAAGATGAATGAAATCTATCATAAGAGCCGTGCCGACCGAGAAGAAATGGGCAAATGCGCAAGAGATAAGATGGCAAGAGAGTTTGCGAAGGATGAAGTGGTGAAGATGACGGTGGGCAGTGTGTGGAGATAGAGTGAATGACAAATAATTATATTTTAATTCTTGTGTGGATTCTTATATTAGGAGTGTTTTCATGTTTTGTAAATGTAAATAGAAAAGAACTCGTATGTGGGAAAGAAGAAAATAGATGTTACTGGATGTGGGCAATTATTGTGTTTCTACCGCTTATAATTTGGTGTGGATATCGTGGACATGTAGGCGATACAGGCGCTTATATAGAAGGTTTTTCCAATATGCCTGTGAGTTTGGGTGATATTTCAGGTTATCTGACAACCATTTCGAAGGATAAAGGATTTTTCTTCATTTCAGCGGTAATCAAATGTATAATTGGTAATCATGTAGAATTTTATTTTATTATTCTAGCAGCATTACAAGCGGGAGCGCTTATATATGTTTATCGAAAATATTCAAGCAGATATCTGGTTAGTTTCTTTTTGTTTATAGCATCAACAGATTATATTTCCTGGATGTTTAATGGAATTCGTCAATTTCTGGCAGTGACATTAACATTTTTGGGAATAGGACTGATTTTGAAAAAAAAATATGCAGCAATGATTATTCTTATATTAGTTGCATCTACAGTACATCAGTCAGCTCTTCTTTTGATTCCGTTTATATTTATTGCTCAGGGAAAAGCATGGAATAAAAAAACGATTATTTTTATCATAGCAATTATTATTATAATTTCTTTTGTCGGTAATTTTACCAATATATTGGATTCTATGTTAGAAGAAACACAATATAAAAATGTTGTTTCGGATTGGCAGGAAAGTCAGGATGATGGTACTAATATTTTTAGAGTATTGGTATATGCGGTGCCATCGATTTTATCCTTAGTTGGACTACGGTATATTAAAGAAGCGGATAATCCACTCATTAACTTGTGTACGAATATGTCAATTGTAGCTGTTGGATTTTATGTTATTTCCATGTTCACAAGTGGAATTTTTATAGGAAGATTACCAATTTATTTTTCCTTGTATAGTTACATATTACTGCCTTGGGAAATAGAGCATATGTTAGATGAAAAATCGTATAAAATTGTTTATGCATTAATGATTATTTTTTATCTGTTATTTTATTTGTACAGCACATCATTGATGGGAATGATATAAGAGGGAGGAACCATGAAACCAATCAGAGTACTTCATGTTGTAACATATATGGGGCGTGGCGGATTAGAAACAATGCTTATGAATTACTACCGTCATATAGATCGAAAAAAGATACAGTTCGACTTTCTGGTCCATCGATATTTTGAAGCGGATTATGATGTGGAAATAGAATCTATGGGAGGAAGAATTTATCATGTTTCGAGATTGATTCCGTGGAGCAGAAGTTATAGAGAGAAACTGCAAGTATTTTTTAAATCGCATCCAGAATATGAAATCGTGCATGTACACCAGGACTGTTTGAGTTCAGTTGCCTTAAAAGTGGCGAAGGAGTGCGGAGTTCCGGTACGAATTGCGCACAGCCACAACAGCAATCAGGATAAGAATCTCAAATATCTTATAAAAAGGTATTATATGAGAAAAATTCCAAATTATGCAACGCATCTCTTTGCATGCGGAAAAGATGCTGGAGACTGGATGTTTGGAAAGAATAGCTATCAGATTCTACATAATGCAATTGATACAAAAATTTATCAATATGACTATCAGAAGAGAAAAGAAAGTCGTACAAAACTTGGTATAGGGGAAGAGCTTTTAATCGGACATGTTGGAAGGTTTCGATTGCAAAAAAACCATGTGTTTTTGATTGATATATTTGCAGAAATAGTGAAACAACAACCAGACTCAAAACTTTTACTTGTGGGTGACGGAGATGAAAAAGAAAAGATTCAAGAAAAAATAGAGCAACTACAACTGCAGAAAAATGTTTTGTTGTTGGGTGCTCGATCGGACGTAAATGAACTGATGCAGGCAATGGATGTATTTGTTTTTCCTTCCTTATATGAAGGCCTTCCACTTACCATGATAGAAGCACAGGCGGCTGGACTACCATGTGTGATTTCAGATTCGATTCCCAGGGAATGTGTAATTACAAAAGGACTTGTATCTTATAAAGGGCTAAATGAAGGAGCCAAGGAGTGGGCAGCACATATTTTGACAAGGGCAAAAGAGAAGAGAGTAACGCATGATGAAGAGATGAAACAGTCAGGATATGATGTCAATGAAGAAGTGAAAAGATTGGAGGCATTTTATCTTGAGCAGTGAGAGGAGAACTATGGCTATACTTACAGTTTTTACCCCAGCGTATAATAGAGCACATACACTATCACGCACTTATCAGAGTTTAAAAGAACAAAATTGTAAAGATTTTGTCTGGTTAATTGTAGATGATGGATCGACAGATAATACAGCAGAGATAGTAAAAAAATGGCAGGACGAAGAGAGTGGATTTGACATTCAGTATGTATATAAAGAGAATGGAGGTATGCATACTGCGCACAATACAGCATATGAAAACATTCATACTGAGTTAAATGTTTGTATTGATTCAGATGATATGATGGCGAAAGATGGAGTTGAGAAAATCCTTACTGCATGGGAAAATGTAAGAAACAAAGGGTATGCTGGATTGATTGCACTTGATGCTGATTTTGAAGGAAACATAATAGGAAAAAGATTTCCAGAGGCCATGAAAGAAACAACTCTTGGCGGGTATTACGCAAGTGGTGGAAAAGGTGATAAAAAATTAATTTATCGTACAGATGTTATAAAGTCTGTACCAGCGTATCCGGTATTTAAAGGAGAAAAATATACAGGATTATCATACAAGTATATAGTCGTTGACCAGCAATATAAACTATTTGTATTAAATGAGGTGGTGTGTAATGTCGAGTATCAGGAAGATGGCTCATCTAATACAATGTACTTGCAGTATTTAAAAAATCCAAATGGATTTGCTTTTATGAGAAGGGTGAATCTGATGTACCCAACGAGTAAGAAACGTCTTTTGATGGAATGTATACATTATTGTTCGAGCAGCCAAATTGCTCATAATCGGAATTACATAAAAGAATCTCCGCGTAAAGCACTTACAATATTATGCACGCCGCTTGGATGGTGCTTGACCGCATACATTAGAAGAAAAGCAAGAATGGAAAGATAAAGATGATGTCTGTTATAAAAAAAATGATGATTTCAGTTTTGAGTGGAATAAGTAAAATATACTTAAAACATAGAAATAGAATATTTGCAATACCAAATCAAACTGAATGTGATGCTTTTTTAGACAATATATGGAAGCCATCTAAAGTATATAGTGAGCATACATTTGATCATGATGTGGAAGTGGATAGTTTGATAGATTTAAGTGTAATTATTCCACTGTATAATGC
>ENA-OYXA01000266-OYXA01000266.1-human-gut-metagenome-genome-assembly--contig:-NODE-266-length-22478-cov-10.857825_pt1 | contig 22478 bp, 20 predicted proteins | sample MGYA00244212_ERZ653411 | MGnify/ENA primary metagenome ERZ653411 (study PRJEB26926, sample SAMN06165066) | human gut metagenome | biome: ENVO:00009003; feature: ENVO:2100002; material: ENVO:00002003...
AATCGTAGTAGGTGTCCCAGAAGAACCAGATGGGCAGCAGATTGACCCCGTTGTACAGCAGGCTCGCCACCGTCCAGGCGGCAGTCAGCCGTTTCGGCTTTTGGCAGGAGCCTTCCTTCCAGAGAATCGCCTCGCAGAGGATCCCCACAAGAACATAATAAGGAAGCAAGAACCAGTTGCCCATCAGCAGGAAAATCACACCGAGGATCGTCATATAGACCAGCGTCACAAAACGCTTGCCGATCCGGCTGACCATGAGCATATAGACCGGCGCGCAGAGGAACATGGTGATCCCAACCGACAGCACCATGCTTACAAAGTCGTTGGCCATGCAGACCATGTTGATAACGAGCTGGATGATGATCAGCACCGCGGAGAGCAATACCGTTGTAATAGCATCCTTAACCGTCCACTTTTTCTTTTCGTCCATAAATCCATTCCTCCGTTTTCTGTTAATTTATACTACTGTTAAGAATCCGAGCATCCACGCAGATATAATTTGCAATGCAAATAAAACAATCGTAAGTACCGATGCTCTATTTTTCCTCTTTACAACATAGCTGAATCCCGTGAAAATCCCGCAGATGGCCGCTGCAATTCCTATACCTGCTACTATGTTCAGCTCCGTCGAAATAATTGTGTAAAGGGAAAACCAATGGAGCATTCCGGCAATCCCCGCCGCACCAAGAATGAGTCCACATATGGGAAGTATAATCCTTTGCCATTGAAACAAGCTGCGTTTGCAAACAATCTTTGCGCCCAATACGATCAAAGTGGCAAGCCACAGGATCGTCAGCAGGATATAACTTCCCAATAACAGAAAGCTGCCGGCAAAGCCGTTTAGAGATCCCGCGGGAATATAGTCATGAGCCAGTCGGAACGTCATGCTCGTCACCCTACCGTCCAATACAGAGAAAGCAAGGCTTCTTTCCTCCGGTATCGCCTCGGCACAGTAGAACTGATATTCTCCCACAGGCTCGTACAGTAAATCCTTATCGGCAAGAGGCATTTTCAGCCGGAGATTTTCTTCTCCCTCTTTTGAGATTTGGATTATTTGCATTCGCGCTTGTATCTTGCCTACATATGACCATGCGGATCGTGCCGGAAGATAGTCGCCAAATAGCATAGAGAAGTCCCGTGACCCTACTTCCTGCTTCAGCGGTCGCGCATCCTGCTCGATGACCGCCTCCATGATGGCGGAGCAGTAATCCGTTTCCATCACATTGGTCAGGATCAGGATCGCACGTTCAGTTTCCGGTTCCACCCAAAACTGCGTCTTGAAACCATAGGTCCCACCCTCATGCCCGAGTATTCCGGGATGATTCGCATACTGCCAGAAGCCATGAGAAAGTCCTGCGTTTGCCCCATAGGAACACCATGTCTCTTTAAACAACCGCTCCTTTGTTTCCGGGCTTTTGAAGAGCTGTGTCTCCTCTCCTGGTGCCTTTGCCAGCCACTCGGCAAACAGAAGCAGGTCTGCGGCTGTGCCATTCATGGCTCCTGCAGGATACATGCGGAGGTGCATCTCATCCTCCCGCCGAAATCCTTTTCCGTTATAAGAATAACCCTTCGCCTTGTGATCAAGGAGTCCGTCCACATCCATCCAAAAGGGACCGACAGAGGTATGCGTCATACCCAGAGGCAAAAGAATATGTTCTTTGATATAATCCTTATAGCTTTGGCCGCTGGCTTCCTCCACGATCAACGCTGCAAGTGCCGCGCCGTAATTGGAATAGGCGCTGACGGTTCCCGGCGGATAGACCTGCTTGGGCTGGTGCGCAGATAGTACTTCTTTGAAGGGGATTTCCTCACTCGCGCTGTAATAGCGCAAATCCAGCAATTCTTCCTCAAATCCTGCCGTATGGTTCATCAGGTGAAGTAAAGTAACCGGCTCAGCGAATCGCAGATTTTTCAAAAAGCCGTCCGGCAGATAGGTGCGGATATCCGTTTCCAGATCGATTTTACTATCCTCAACAAGCTGCATCACGCTGACCCACACAAAGGTCTTTGATATGGAACCCCATTCAAAAACCGTGGTCTCCGGATCCATGGCCGTATTGTTCTCTAAATCAGCAAAGCCATACCCCTTCGCAAATACCGTATTGTCATGCTCCGAAATTACGACACACGCGCCCGGAACCGTTTTGCCAATATTTTTTTCGGAAACAGCGTTTACGCTTGCCTCATATGCGTCCGGTGCACCGGATGCATATGCAGAAGGAGCGAGGAACGCAATTATAATCAGCGCCGCAAGAAAGCATTGGAGGGTCTTGTAACTCATCAGTCTTTTCATAGGGCCATTACTCTATTGTCAGTCTGAAATCACAGCAGTCTCCCCCTTGACCGAGCGTCTTTGTCCGTCCCCATTTGAGCTTTGGATGCATATGTCCGTAGGCCTCGTCATCCGCGCGGCAAAAGCCGGCCACAATCTCCGGGCAGCTGTATTTCACACAGGTGTCCTGATAGGGGCAGGCCAGCATGTCGAAGCACATTTCCTCTTGCTCCGTTCGTATCCAATTAGCCCGAAAACCGCAGTCCTCTCCAAAGGAGCTTTTTGTCATTTTGGCAAAGAACTTTGGAACCAGCTTATACAGACCCGGTATTCTCATTGCCCCTCGGATTTTTGAACCAACGCCTGCTGCGCGCTTTTCATAATATCTATTCAAAAAAGCCGCCGCTTCCTCGCGGGAGATTCCGTTGCCCGTCATGGCGTCAAAGGCGGCGATGGCAGGATAGATGCGTTTCCGCGTATGCATATACATCTTTTTCGGCTCGTCGGCGTTTTCATCTACGATTTCCGCATAACGTCTCCATGCATCTTCTATGATCGCGCCTGTCTTTTCCGCGCCATATTGTTTTTCCATTGCAGATACCGCTCCGGTCAAGTATCTTTTGTCTAACCTTCTATCCATGTGCTTTCCCGCCTTTCAGCGTCCAGCCGATTGCCTGGCTGCGCATTCCCACAAAGCGCCTGTACAGGCCGTCTTCGCGCATCAGCTCCTTATGGTTTCCGCGTTGAACGATCCTGCCGTTCTCCAGCACGATGATTTGATCTGCCGTGCGCACGGTGGACAGACGGTGGGCAATCATCAGGATCGTTTTGCCTTTTGTCAGCTCCCGGATGGCCTTTTGCAGCTCCTGCTCGTTTTCGGGATCCACGCTGGCTGTGGCTTCATCCAAAATGACGATGGGTGCGTCCTTCAGAATTGCCCTTGCAATGGAGATTCGCTGCTTTTCTCCGCCGGAGAGGCTGGAGCCTCCTTCGCCGATCTTTGTCTGATAACCGTCGGGCAGCGTCATGATAAAGTCATGGCAGCAGGCTTTCTTGGCGACCGCTATGATTTCATCCTCGCTCGCGTCCGGCCTGCCAAACCGGATATTGTTCTCGACGGTGTCCTCAAAGAGATACACATTCTGAAATACGATGGCGAAATTCTTTAAAAGGCTGCCGCTGGTATATTCCCGCACATCCCGGTCGCCGAGCGTGATCTGTCCTTCCTTCACATCCCAGAAACGGGCAATCAGCCCGACCAACGTGGTTTTTCCGGCGCCGGAGGGACCAACAATGGCGCAGGAGCTTCCCTGGGGTACGTTTAAGCTGATTTGATGTAATACCTCCTTTTCCCCATATCCAAAGGACATATTCTTCACTTCAATATCGAAATTTTCCGGCACAAGATCAGCCCCGTTTTCGTCCAGGGATGGAATGTCCATGATGTTATCCAGCCGATCCAGGGAAGCCTCCACTGCGCGGGCAATGGAGGACATACTGCCCGCCACCTCCACGGCGGCATAGATCATGAAGCTGGACACAAGAAGCAGCAGGCACTTCTCCGGCGTGATGCTTCCTCCTGCCAGAAGATAGGGTGCAAAAACCAGAATAGCCGCCCGTGCGAGCTTGAATACCGTCTGATAGAGCGCTGTCATTTTTGAAAACGCCTTTTCAAGCACGATATTTGCCTCTTTGCTTTCCTCAATTGCGGCGTCAACTGCTTTTCCGGTGCGTTCCGCCAGCCCAAACGCCTTGACTACGCCCATACCCTGCACATATTCCAAAACGGCAGTGACCAGACCAGCCTGGGCGGCCTGACGGCGGGGCGCGTATTTCCTGCCGACCTTGCCGATAAGCGAATATACAATGAGCGCCACGGCAAGCCCGGCCAAAGAGATCAGCCCGATCCGCCACTCATAGATCATAAGCCAAACGCCAATCACGATGGCGTGGATAAACCCGCCCGCCACATTTTCCATAATGGTAACGGACATCTGCTCTAGATCGCCAAGGGTGGTCGTCACCGCCGCAGTGATATCCCCGAGCCTGTTTTCATTGAAATAGCCCATAGGCGCCCTTTTCAGGCGTTCGCCGATCTCTATGCGTTTTTCCGACCCGAACGCGAAGCTGCCAAGAGTTCTGGCATTGGCAGAAAGATTGACAAATACAATTCGCCCTACAATGGAAACAATCATGATGCCAAGCGAAATCCAGATCGTGCTTTCAGGCATAACATCGCCGGAAAGCTGCTTCAGGATTCCTGTGAGCACCGTTAGAATGGCCATGATTGGGATCATCTCAAAGAATGAGCTGACAAGGTATGCAAGGAAAGAGCGGATAAGACGCTTCTTCTGTAAGCCCGAGAACAACAAAAGTCTTTGAAACAACCTTATCATCACGCCACCTCCTCTGCGGTATCCTTGCCCTGCATATGGGCTTTCCATAATTCCTTGTATAGATTGCTTGTTTCAAGAAGCTCCTCATGGGTTCCTTCCGCAGCGATATTTCCTTTATCCACGACAAGGATCTTATCTGCTTTTGTAATGGTAGACAGCCGATGCGCAATGACGATCAAAGTTTTTCCTGCTACAAGCCCTGCGATAGATGCTTGAATAACAGCCTCATTTTCAGGATCGGTAAATGCCGTGGCTTCATCCAGCACCACGATCGGACTATTCTTTAGGATTGCCCTTGCAATGGCGATTCGCTGCCTTTCTCCGCCGGAGAGGTGGCTTCCTGCATCGCCCGCCAGCGTATCATAACCCTCCGGCAGAGCGGCGATGAAATCGTGACAGCTCGCTTTTTTTGCCGCTGCCTCGATCTCTGCGTCTGTGGCCTCCGGTTTTCCGATACGAATGTTTTCCCGGATAGACAGGTGGAACAGGAAGTTATCCTGTGATACATATGAGACAAGCTCCATTATCTGAGGAAGAGGGATGTTCCGTACGTCCACGCCGCCAATACGGACGCCGCCGCTCTCCGCCTCCCAGAAGGAGGCGATGAGCCGTGCAATGGTAGATTTACCGGAGCCGGAGGGACCCACAATGGCCGTCATACCGTTTTTTGCGCAGTCAAAGGAAATTCCATGCAAAACCTCCGTCTCTTTGTATCGGAAGGTAACCTGATCAAAGGACACGTCGGCGTCCGCAAGGACAGCTCTCTCGGTCGGCCGCACAAGCTCCGGCTCATCCAGAAGATTCCCTGCCTCTTTTACGGTGGAATCCACCATGGCCAGGCTGTCGGTGTACTGCAATGCCTGAATCAGTGGCTTTACGAGCCCAAGGGCGAGAATGATGCAGGTAATCAGCGTACCCGCCTCGACTCTTCCGTTTATAAAGAGCCAGCTTCCCAGGGGCAGCACGCCCACGAGCGTTGCCGTCAGGATGGAAAGCCCCATCACATAGTAGCCGTTGGTCTGCTTGAACCATGTCGCTTTGGCTGCCTCGTTTTCCGCCACGGCTTCGGCGTATTTTTTATATGAGCGTTCACCCTGATTGAACGTCTTCACCACTTCGATGCCGCCGATGTATTCCACCGTTGCGGCATCCATGTTTTTCCCTGCGGCAAGTACTCTGGCATATCTCTTCTCGTAATCCTTCATCATTCCCATATAGCAGAAGGCGCCCACCGGAATCGTCACAAGAGAGATCAGCGCGAGTCTCCAATCAAGGCTAAAGAGGTATACGAGCATTAGAATTGGGATCAGGATGTTGGCAGTGAGCTCCGGTACCATGTGCGCCAGCGGAAGCTCCAGCTTTTCCACGGTGTCCACGATGATCGTTTTGAATTTCCCGGACGGCGTATCAAGGATCGTTCCCATGGGGACACGGGAGAGCTTCTCTGTTATCGCCATACGGATATTCCGCAGAATGATAAAGGCAGACTCATGGCTTTTCATTGTAGAAAAAGTTCCGAACCACACCTGCCCGAGATAGCCCGCAAAAGCAATCAATGCCAGAAACGCCAACTTGCTGAAAGCATAGTCTTCGTGGCAGATCATAATGATCCCGCGGGACACCGCAATGTAGGGGATCATGCCGCAAAGTGCCCCCAAAACCGCAAGTACAACGGAGCCGATCAGTTTCCCTTTGCACGGCTTCGCAAAATCCATCAGAATCGTCATCGCCGAGTTTTCTTTTCCCGTCATCATTCCTCACCTCGCAAAAGTCTTACAATCTTTTCTTTCTGCCCACCGGAAAGATCCTTCACGATTTCTCCGTCCCGGATGAACAGTATTCTTGTGCAAATCCGCATCATAAACTCAATATCATGTGTGATGATCAAAAGTACCTTGCCTTGCGCCGCAAGGCTTCGTGTCAAGGCGCCAACCTCTTCCATGCTTTTCAGATCCAGTCCGCTGGTAGGTTCATCGAACACCAGCAGCTCCTTGCCGCAGATATCGCTCACCACAACCGCAAGGCGCTGCATCTGCCCGCCGGAAAGAGACAAGGGATGCCGTTCCTTATACGCCAGCAGATTCACCTTTTCTAATGCGCAGTCAATCTCGTCTTTGTTCGGAGCTTTTATGCCAAGCGCGCATTCCGCCGACACGCTGTCGGTAAAGAGCTGGTGCCCCACATCCTGCATGACCATGTATGCCTTTTTCCGCCTCAACCGTCGGCTCATCGGTTTTCCAGCCCACAAAACAGTGCCGGCGCTGTTCTTTTGCAATCCGCAGAGCATTCTGGCGAGGGTCGATTTCCCAGCGCCGTTGACGCCCGCAATGGCGATGATTTCTCCGCGGCTTGCCTGAAAAGAGAGATTATTCAATACACTCCGACCGCCGAGACGGACGCTGATTTTCTGAACGGAAAGCAATCCATCGGCAGCGATTGTTTTCACACCGCCCGATTCGGATACCGACAGATCTCTGACACGCAGTCCCATTCTGCGAATATCCGTTTCAGGCAGCGCCTTGAACGCTGCAGCCTCCATGTCCGATGCAATCCGGCCATCCTGCATATAAACGACGCGATCCACAATGTCCATCAGATACCAGATGCGGTGCTCTGCGATCAGAATGGTCTTTCCTGATATTTTCGCCCGTTGGATCAAATCAGCCAATTCTCCGATGGCCTTCATGTCGAGATTCGATGATGGCTCGTCAAACACAAGGACATCGGGAGCCGAAGCATACACGCTGGAAAACGCAATCTTCTGCTTCTCGCCGCCGGACAGTTCAAAGATATTTCGACCCCGGAGCTCGCTAAGATGCAACTCCTCCGTAAGTTCATCTAATCGGGAGCGCAGAGCCTCTCGCGGAATGCCCTGATTTTCAAGCCCAAACACGATCTCGCTGTCCGTATCCGTATTGAAAAACTGCGTTCGAGGATTCTGAAAAACCGTCCCTACCGCATCCGATAGCGCAGCAATCTCTGTCTCCCGGGTATCCATACCGTTTACGTTCACCTGCCCCGAAAGATTGCCGTGGAAGAAATGGGGAATCAGTCCGTTTGCGAGCCGTGTAACTGTTGTTTTTCCACATCCGGATGGTCCGCAAAGCAGCACGCATTCGCCGGACCGAACAATAAGGTTCAAATCAAGGACTCCGCCGTTCCCGCTTTCAGCGTATGTAAAAGAGACATTTTGAAACGATATCATAATCAAAACACCCCTTTCATGCCCGCGTATACCATGCCGGCAACGACCGCCGCGTAAGCAATTACCACCAGCAAATCAGCAAACGAAAACGCGATTTCCTCTATACAGCTTCTTTCACCTGTGTGTTCAATGCCTCTTGTAATCGCTGCCTGCGTAATCTCGTCCGAAATTCTGGAAGCAGAAACAAGCAGGGGAACATAGACATGCTCCATCGTCTGTATAGGATGGCTAATCAGCCCAGCCGCGGACGCTGATATCCCTCGCAGCGCCATGGCATCTTGTATGGAGGCCCACTCTTCTCTCATGGTCGGGAAATAACGGAGCGTAACGGCAAAAGCGATCGTGAGTCCTTTCGACAATCGGAGCTTTGTGATCGCCGCAAGAAATTTACTTACGCTTGTCGTTGCAATCAGAAAGCTGCCCAGCATAAAACAGGGAAGAAGCTTGCGGATATACACTGCAAACATATAGACGATTCCGCCGAAAGTCACGGGCAGCCCCGGTACGATAAAAAGCTGGATCAGCAGAAGCGCGAGAAAAAATGCTGCGTATTTCAGCATTCTTTTCAGATTGCCGGAAGTGCTCAGAAGTACAAGTGGAATCCCCACAAGCACACACTCCACCGCGATGCTTTTATTCATAAAAACGGAAACGCTTGTGACCGCGAGAATCAGAAGTTTCGTCCGTGGGTCGAGTCTCATTTATACGACCCCTGCTTTTTCAAAGTGTTTTTTCATAAGCTTCTTTCCAATCAGTCCGCCGATGATCGCGCAGACGATCGTCCCGATAATCATTGCGGGGATCGCCCACCAGGTAGCCCCGATCGAATGAATCACTCCTTCAAAGGAGGCGAAGTCGCCTTTATTCTTCATAAAAGCATCAAACTGTGCGGGCATGACAACCATTGGAATATATGCCCCCATCGGCGCAAGCGCCATGACGCAGTAGGCAAGCAGGTTTTTCTTAAAGGATCTGAAATCAGCAGAAGCGCAGATAAAATCCGCGATCAAGCCGAAAACCAGGAAGAATACGGACATCATCCAGAACATTCCCGTAATAAACAGCAAAATCGCCGCGATTACACCGAGAATGGAGAGAGCTCCCTTCTTCGGTATTTTTGCCACATAGAGCATGAAAACTGTCCCCGTAAAGAGCGCCACGATCATTGGCATAAACGGGAAAGTGACCGGCGTCATCTGCGCAACCCCGCCAATCACAAACGCCACCACAGCATAGATGAGCGAAAAGATGCCCACCGATATAAAGTCCCTTGTTTCCAGCTTCTTCGCATCTGTTTTAAGCATAATAAATGACCTCCAATTTTATATTATTCAGTTAGAGTACACTAACTCACGTGCAAAAAATTAAAGTGATTGCATGATTGTGTATTATTCCAGCCGGAGCAAGCCTTCCCAGCCAGAGTTGAAGAACTTTGCAAGCTCCTCAATATACCGCATAGCTTCTTCTTTGGGCATATCATGGGCAATTGTCTCACATACCGCAGTAAAATAGGCGCTGGTAATCATGTGGTGAAGCTGCTTTGTCATTTTCCCGGAGAGCTTTCCTCTTTTGCGGAGAAGTGCGTAGTATTCCTCTGAGCACTCTACCTCCAGTTCCACAAGCTCCTCCAAAAAATTTGCATAGCGCGTACCTTCCGCCCGGCAGAGGATCAGCTTGAAGGCATCAAAATGGGCGTACATATATTCCACAAAGACGCGCAAATACTCAGTGGACAGCTTCAGGCTGTCCTTCGTCTTTTCCTTGGAGACAAGATCGAAATGGGCGGTCTGTGCGGCTTTGAACTGCTCCAGCAGTCCCTTTGCTGCCTCGCCCACAAGATCTTCAAAAAGCGCGGCCTTATCCGGGTAATAGCCGTAAAAGGCGCCTTTCGTGAAGCCCGCCTCTGCGACGATTTTATTCAGAGATGCGTCCTTGAAGCCTTTTTCCAGGAATTCTTTTTTCCCAACTTCGAGGATCTTCATTTGAGTCTCTGTACGTTCCATTGATGCCTCCCGATATACCGGTAGTATATACTGCTGGTATATTATAACCGAGCAGATTGAGTTTGTCAATAGGATATGCCTTTTCCGGTTGCCGTGCTTTTCTTCTTCGTGGGGCTGAAGTGCAATCGAGCAGTACTCTCGGCTGATTTAACATATAACAGAGCAGCACCAAATCGGGGCCGCTTTGCCTTTGGATACAGGAATATATAGAAGATTTCCATACGCTTTTGTTTTTTCGCTGTACTTTGAGACGAAACCTGTGATATACTTTTGATTACTGAGGGAGTTTGTTTCGGTACTATTGCACAAAAATATTTAGGGAGGTGATGCGAATGATCACGGTCGCGGATGTCATGAAACTGCCATCCATGTATGGCGCAACTATTCTCGCAGGTCATGCCGGAATATCAAACCCAGTTGAATCAGTTACTGTTCTGGAGTATGGACAGATCACCAGTACGCTGGACGAATTGTTCTCTCAAACCGAATTTCAAGGAAACGCGTTGATTATTTCTTCATTTGCCACGATAGCAGACGATGTTGATGCGCAGTGCGAAAACATCCGTAGATATCACGCGATAGGGAGCGTTGGGTTTATCCTTTTTTACATCGGGTTGATCCTTCCAAGCGTGGATGATCGGGTTATTGCCTGCTGCAATGAACTTGATTTAGTATTGATTACCATGCCCGGGGATATAAGGACTCATAAATATAGTGACGTGATTGGTGACATATATCACGCGATTTTCAAGGATCAACAGGCAGGTTCAAATTATGTAAGTACACTTATTCGCCGGTTTTCTAATCTTCCTGCAGAGCAGCGCAACACAGGCACATTACTTCGTATGCTCAGCAACCACTTGCAGGCATCAATTATTCTAACAGATTACAAAAAATCAATCAGCAATATCGCGTGCTGGCCGCAATCGCTATCGGAGCTATTAAGCAAGGAACTAAAAAAACAACTGCAAAAAATGCAGGGTGAACAAGCGGTCAAGATCTCTTATGATGATGGTGCAAATTATTTGCAACACTGCCCAACACTTTTGGAGGGCAAAGAAGGTTTCGATTTATATACTTTTAAGTACAATGAATTACTATCAAGAGAAGATCTGTGGCAGGCGAGTGAATTTGTCCAGCTATATAGCCATATTTGGAATAAGGATCTGGGAAAACTTGTAACATCAGAGCTGGTTCGAGCCATCATTGACGATGACCCCTTGAAAATGAGGCGATTAGCAGACTTGTTCCAAATTAATGTTGCGGAGCTGAATCAAATGTGGGTGTTTGCTTCTGTTGATTCTTCAGAGCCGGATTTGAAATTGCTGAGGAAATGCACAGAGTACTTTTCCGGAATATACAAAACGGTTTTGGTCGGTTTCTATGAATCCAATATGGTGATTTTTGCCCACGCTCCCCAAACGGCAGGTGAACGAGATTCTATCGTGCAAGATTTCATTAACGAGTCGGCGGATTCTTATAGTAACTACGTAGTGGTTTGCTGTGATTGCCTCAATACGACCAATGATGCCCATAACGCATACTTTGATGTCATGCAGTACGCTTCTTTTGCCAGAAGCATCTACCCGCAAAAGCGCGTCTTACGTCCATCGGATGTTTCCTTTGCCCAAATATGCGCAAAGGAAAGTGCTTGCAGGGAAACTCAGATTCGCTATCTAAAAATCATAGAAGACATTGAAACAACGCCTGAGTTGCTGACAACCTTGACCGCATATTTGCTAGACTATGAGAGCAGCATGGCAAATACCGCAAAAGCACTTTGCTGCCACATCAATACGATAAAATATCGATTAAATGCTATCCGCGACAACACAGGCTATTCCCCGTCTAAACCAGCAGACGCATATCCACTACTGATTGCTGTTGCAATCAATCGCATGAGAGATTCTGAAAATGAATAATAAAGAAAAGAGCGGCGGGTTTGTCCAAATGGACAAACCCGCCGCTCTTTTCTTTTGCCCTTATGATAAATACAATCGTACGCAACTGGACTTATAATAGTTATTAAGCTGTAGTGCATATTGCACCCAGAAATAATTTACAGGGAAAAGGAGATTTTCAAAATGAGAAAGCTTTATGAACAGGACATTATTGAGATTCTGTATGGTGCGACCCTGCTGGGCGCAGGAGGCGGCGGTTCCTTGAAGCAGGGCCTGGATATGATCCAGGGTCTGAAGGATGACGGTGAGCAGATCGAGCTGGATCTGCTGGATGTCAGGGAGATGAGAGATGACGCATACGCCGTCATGGTGGCGGGCTTGGGCTCTCCCGTGGCAATGCTCGATCCCGATATGCCCCGCTTTGGCCCCGATGCCGTGTTTGCCTACCGCGCATTCCAGAAGGCATTTGCCGCCGAGGGCAAGAAGCTGGAGTACCTCTATTCCGGCGAGATGGGCGGTTTTAACACTTTCACCCCCATGTTGGTGGCGATCCTGTCCGATAAGGATCCTGCCAAGCGCATCAAGTTCGTGGATGCCGATGGCAACGGCCGCGCTGTTCCCGAACTGAACACCACCATTAACGCGTTCTATGATCATCCCCCCAAGCCCATGGGCATGGGCAGCCTCTACGGTGATGAGATCATCGTCTATCCCACCACCGACCATTCCGGTGAGCAGATCGCCCGTCAGATGTGCATGCTTTACAATATGCGTATCGGCTTTGCCACATGGGGCATGAACAAGGAAGAAATCACCAACATTCTGGACGTGGGCTGCGTTACCAAGGCTCAGAAGATCGGTAAAGCGATCCTGACCGCCAAGGAGACCGGCAGTGATGTTATGGATGAACTGAAGAAGGCCTTTGAGGTTCGCGAGTTCTGCCGCGGCACCATCGAGAAGCTGGATCTGCGCGCTGAAGGTGGTTTCGACTTTGGCACCACGGTGATCAAGGGCGACGATGGTCATACCTACTACATCGACTTCAAGAACGAGAACCTCATCCTGCGTGATGAGAAGGGCGATACCATCATGACCGCTCCCGAAGGCATCGGCATGATCGATCTAAACAACTGCTTCCCCCTGACCAACGCCGATACAAAGGAAGGTATGCGTGTGTTGGTGACCATGACCCCCGCACATCCCAACTGGTGGGATGAGGATCACAAGGCCTATACCTGCTGGCTGCCTGAGCTGAAGAAGGTCGGCATGAAGGGCGACCAAGTTCGTTACTAAGCTGCCATTCTTCGGGGAGGTGTCCATTCTCTCGGCACCTCCCCTCTCTACCCCGCAAACTATTAAAATGAAAGAAGGGAATACATAATGGACGAGAAGAAAACCTCCCTGGTGGAAAAAATCACCTTGACAAGCGTTCCTGCCGACCAACGCAAATCATGGCCCAGCATCGCCTTTATTTGGGCAGGCTCTGTGATCTGCATTCCGGCGCTGCTGGTAGGCAGCCTGATCTCCGCCGGTATGAACTTCAAACAGTCGGCGCTGTGCATGGTCATCGGCTATGTGCTGGTGGTCTTCTATATGTGTCTGATGGGCATTCAAAGCTCCGATCTTGGTCTGCCCGCCACTGTGGCAATCTCAAGAGCCTACGGCAAACGCGGCTCGTCGTTCCTCGTCTCGCTGGTCATCGCCGTGTGCATGATCGGCTGGTTCGCGGCGCAGACCAGCCTGTGTGCCAGCTCCTTCTGCAACATTATGAGCGTCTACTTCCATGTAAACTTCCCCCTATGGCTGTCTGTCATCATCTGGGGCTGCCTAATGTTCATCACCTCCGTCTACGGCGTGAAGCTCATTGAGTTCCTGAATAAGGTATCCGTCCCTGCGCTGTTTGTTATGCTGATCTGGGGCGTGATTTCCTGCCTGATGAAGGGCGCCGCCGCCACGGTGTCGGCGTATGAGCCGCCGGCATTCCTCGGCTGGACCTACGGGATCACCCTCGCAGTGGCTGGCTTTGCCTCCGGCGCTATCTGCTGCGGCGACTACACCCGCTACTGCAAAAGCCGCAAAGAGACGATCCTTTCCAGCGTGGTGGGTGTACTGCCCGCCGGTATCGGTGCGCTGCTGATCGGCGCGTTTCTGTCCCTCGCCGCCGGCAGCTATGATCTGTCCGTGGTGTTCTCCAGCTTTGGTCTGCCCATCGTGGGTATGCTGGTACTGATTCTGGCCACATGGACCACCAACACCGGCAACGCCTATAACTCCGGCATTGCCATCTGCAATATGTTCTCCCTGAAGGACAACATGCGCTCATGGATGACGCTGCTGGCGGGCGTGATCGGTACACTCCTGAGCCTGCTTGGCTTCGCGGATGCCTTCAATAACTTCCTGAACATCATCGCAGCGCTGGTCCCGGCGGTGGCGGGCGTGGCCATCGCGGACTACTGGATCATGGGCAAGGGACGTCCCGACCTGTGGGAGCCGTTTGACGGTGTGAACTGGATCGGTGTGGTGGCGTGGCTTGCCGGCGCTGCCGTTGGCAAGTGGGGTACGTTCTTTGTTCCCACGCTGATGGGCATTGTGGTGGCAATAGTTGTTTACTGCCTTGGCGCGCTGTTCATCAAGAGTGAGAAGATCAACCCTATTTATGTAATGAAGCTTAAACTTGCACAGTCTTCTAGAGAGGAGTGAATTGCAATGAGTGTCAAGATCCTGAACCTGCTTCCCGTCACGGGGGATGTGTTTACACCGGAAATGTTCAAGTATATGCGCAAATATTTGGAGCCTGATACGGAAGTACAGACGTATCAGATCACTTCCGGGCCTCCCTCTATCGAATGTGAGTATGATGAGGCTTTGGCTGCGCCGGATGTTCTGAGGTTGGCCAAACAGGGAGAGGAAGACGGCTTCCATGCAATCTTTATCAACTGCTTTGGCGATCCTGCGGTAAAGGCAGCACGTGAGTATGTGGACATTCCTGTTTTTGGCGGCTTTGAGCCAGCAACACATATTGCACTGGGACTTGCCGATAGTATTTCCATCGTGACGGTGTTGCCGAATGTGGTACCCAATGTGGAAGGGAATGTATCTAAGGCCCGGTTGAATGGCCGCATTGTCAGCATCCGCAATGTAAACATCCCAGTAGAGGAACTGCAAGATCATGAAAAGCTCTGTAAGGCACTGGCCGAACAGTCTCTTCTTGCTATCCGCGAGGATGGCGCACAGGCGATCGTTATGGGCTGCACAGGTATTGTAGATGTGGCCGAACGCATCAAGCATGATCTGTTGGCTAAGGGCTACGATGTTCCCGTCCTGGAGGCAGCGCAGTCTGCTTTAAAGCTGTGTGAGGTATACGCCAAAATGGGGTTGCGGCAGAGCCGTTTGACGTACATGACCCCACCGGAACGAAAGTAACAGGAGGAAAAAAACATGAGTGTGCTTGCTAATTACGAGCCGAAAAGCGTGTTCTCATATTTTGAGAAGCTCTGCACTATTCCCCGCGGATCAGGCAACACAGACGGCATAGCATCCTACCTGATCAGTTTTGCTAAAGAGCGCGGACTGGAGAGCTACCGGGATGCGGCAAATAATGTGATTATCCGCAAGCCCGCCAGTGCAGGGTACGAAAACGCTGATACGATTATTCTGCAGGGCCATCACGATATGGTCTGCGAGAAGAACGAAGGCGTGGACTTCGACTTCCTCACCGACGGTATCCAGATTTATGTGGACGGCGATGACATCCGCGCCAAGGGTACAACACTGGGCGGCGACAACGGTATTGCTGTGGCAATGATCCTTGCGATCCTGAGCGATGACTCTTTGGCACATCCTCCTATTGAAGCCCTTATCACTGCCGACGAGGAAATCGGAATGCTTGGCGCGTTTGCTCTTGACTGCACCAAGCTGACCGGTCACAAGCTGATCAATCTGGACTCTGAGTATGAGGGTGTACTGATGTGCAGTTGCGCTGGTGGTGTGAATGTGCGCGGCAAGCTGCCTGTCTCCTTTAAGGAGGCTACGGGAACTGCTGTGACCGTTCAGATCAAGGGCCTTACCAGCGGTCACTCCGGCGTTGAGATCGACAAGTGCCGTGCCAATGCCAATGTACTTATGGGCCGTCTGCTGGCTGAGTTGAGCGAGAGCACCTGCTACAAGCTGGTCGCTCTGGAGGGTGGCGCCCGTGAAACGGCTATTGCCCCTATTGCTTCCTGCGTGATACTGGCTGATGATGCCGCTGCAGTGGTACAGAAGGTCTTGGAGCTAGGTGCCGTGTTCGCCAAGGAATATGCTACCACCGAGCCCAATATGGTCGTTGATGCCGCTGCTGGTGATACCAGAACAGTATCTGCATTGACCTGTGCCGACACGAAAAAGGTTGCCAAAATGCTGGTGGCTCTGCCCGACAGCGTACAGGAAATGAGCGTGGACATGCCTGGCCTCGTCCAGACTTCCACCAACCTTGGTCTGATGAAGCTGACTGATAGTGACATGACCTTCTCCACCACGACCCGCAGTTCCATGACTACCCAGAAAGAATGGATCGTCCGCAAGGTGCGCACCATTGTGGAACTGGCCGGCGGAGAAGTGACAGTGGACGGCAACTATCCCGGCTGGGCTTACAACCCCCATTCCGTGGTGAAGGATACCGTACTGGTATGCTATAAGGAACTGTTCGGCAAGGAAGCCACCGTGGATGCTGTACACGCCGGCATCGAATGCGGCCTGTTCTCTGACAGTATCCCGAATCTGGACTGTGTATCCATCGGCCCCGACATGGGTGATGTTCATACTCCTAATGAGCACCTGAGCATTGCCTCCACAGAGCGTACCTATCGACTGCTCTGTGCTGTTTTGGCAAAGAGCAAGTAATTACTCTCTAACTTGCATCGTTCATTTCCAGGGGTCCTGCCCTGTTCTTGCTACCTCTAACTTCGGGGCAGGCCCCTCTCTTTACGCGATTATATCTGCGATGCTGTCCGCCAAGTGTTTTATAACACCGACCGGGGTATCCTCTAAATTCACGCCGCAATGCGGCATCAATCATGGAGGTCAGTATCATGAATAACAAGTACACATTACCCGTTCCTGCGCCCCATCATTTTTCTTTTGCTGTCCGCGACATCCCCGATGTGACGGTAGAACAGCGTGAACGTGTGCTGAAAGCACTGCACTACAATGAGTTTGCTTTCCCCGCTGGCATGCTGACGGTGGACATACTCTCCGACTCCGGTACCACTGCCATGACCAACCACCAATGGGCAGCTCTCTTTATGGGCGATGAAGCCTATGGCCGCAATACCGGCTATTATGTGCTGCTGGATACATTTCGCGACATCTTTGAGCGCGGCGGCGAGAAGAACTGGAAGAAGATTCTGGATCTGGTCCGTACCGACTGCCGCGATGTGGAGAAGATGATAGAAGAAGTCTATCTCCGTGAGTATGAGGGTGGTCTCTTTAATGGTGGTGCTGCCCAGATGGAGCGCCCCAATACTTTCATCATTCAGCAAGGCCGTGCTGCCGAATCTGTGCTGATGGAAATCGTGAAGAAGATTCTCGCCGAGCGTTATCCCGGTAAGATCTTCACCATCCCCTCCAACGGTCACTTTGACACCACTGAGGGCAACATCAAGCAAATGGGCTCTATCCCTCGCAATCTGTACAATAAGCAACTGTTGTATGAGGTTCCCGAGGACGGCCGCTATGAGAAAAATCCCTTTAAGGGCAATATGGACTTGGATAAACTCCAGGAGCTCATTGATGCTGTTGGTGTAGATAATGTCCCGCTGATTTTCTCCTGTATCACAAACAACCCCGTCTGTGGTCAGGCCGTGTCCATGGCCAACCTGCGTGCAGTCAGCGAGATCGCGCATAAGAACAACATCCCCTACATTCTGGATGCTGCCCGCTGGGCTGAGAACGCGTATTTCATCAAGAAGTTCGAAGATGGATATGCCGACAAATCCATCGCCGAGATCGCTACCGAGATGTTCTCCTACTGCGACGGCTTCTGCATGTCCGCCAAAAAGGACGGCCACGCCAACATGGGCGGTATGCTGGCCTTCCGCGACAAGGGCCTATTCTGGAAGAACTTCTCCGACTTCAATGAAGACGGGACCACGAAGATGGACGTGGGCGTTCGCCTGAAGGTCAAGCAGATCTCCTGCTATGGCAACGACTCCTATGGCGGCATGTCCGGCCGTGACATTATGGCGCTGGCTGTTGGTATGTACGAAAGCTGCGACTTCAACTACATGGAAGAGCGCGTGGCACAGTGCAACTATCTGGCTGAGGGCTTCTACGATGCCGGCGTCAAAGGCGTGGTGCTGCCCGCTGGCGGCCATGCCGTCTATATCAATATGGATGAGTTCTTCGATGGCAAGCGCGGTCACGACACCTTTGCCGGTCAGGGCTTCTCTGTCGAGCTGATCCGCCGCTACGGTATCCGCACCTCCGAGCTGGGTGACTACTCCATGGAGTACGACCTCAAGACGCCCGAGCAACAGGCAGAGGTAGCCAACGTGGTACGTTTCGCCATCGACCGCAGCCGTCTGACCAAGGAGCATCTGGACTATGTCATTGCTGCTGTAAAGGCACTCTATGAGGATCGTGAGAGTATCCCCAATATGCGTATTGTTTGGGGCACGAACCTGCCTATGCGTCACTTCCACGCATTTTTAGAGCCCTATCCCAACACCTGATGTTGTGTGTGGAGATAAAGCTTTTTTGTAGCGGCAACGAGCATCCGATTTCTTCCCTCATCCGCCGTACACTGGTGGAGGTAAATGCTACAGACTGCCCTTCTCATGAGATCGCGTATCTCTATGGCAAATATGAACCTGATACGATTGCAGAAATCGCAAAAGCGGGTCATACCTATGTGCTTTGGCATGATGGTAAGATTATCGGTTGCGGCTCGGTAGTTCCTGATGAGAATACGCCAGAGATCGTTGCCGCGTTCTTGCTTCCAGAGTATATAGGGCGGGGGTACGGACGGAAGCTTTTTGAAGTGTTGGAAAGTGATGAACTATGCACAATTGCAGGTCGCGTATGGCTCACATCTTCTGTGACCGCCACGCCATTCTATGAAAAGATGGGCTATACTTACCGCTTCGGCTATCGAAACAGAGGCGGTGAGGACAACCTAATCGAGATGGAAAAGAATTTGTGATTAGAATAGCCATTTTTTCTCTCCCTACGGAATTGGGCACCTTTCTACGTTGCTTGCGTAGGTAGGTGCTCATTTTTTTCGAAAAAATATAAAAATATCAATAACAGGAGCGTATCTGATTCTGAACCGAAACATCAAGCGCGGAAACCGGCCCATCGCAGACAATGAGTGCTGGGTCGAGGGCGATGGCGCGGGCAATACCTATCCTCTGGCGTTGCCCGCCGGAGAACTTGTGGAGGTAGCGGAAGAGGAACTCCTCCGGGATACCGACGTCGCGCAGAAGCGAGGGCACGCGTTCGGTCATTTCCTCCCTTGTGTGGCAGAGCTTGTGCGTTTTCAGCGGTCCGCCACAATGTCGCGCACGGTCATGCGCGGATTAAGGGAGGCGTAGGGATCCTGAAATATGAGCTGCATACGACGACGGTATGGGCCGAAGTCATTCTCACTAAGCGCGGTGATATTAGTTCCGCCGAACGTATCTCTCCAGACGTCGCCTTTATGAGCCGGATAAGCGCTCGTCCAAGTGTCGATTTGCCGCAGCTGGACTCACCCACGAGGGCAAGAGTTTCACCCTTGAATATCTCAAGTGACACGTCGGAAACGGCGTGTACTTTTTTTCTGTTTTTCAGAGTGAACTCCTTTGCCAGCCCCTTGGCCTCAAGCAGAATTTCGCTCATAGATGCACCTCCGGTATGCTGATACAGCGCACAAGATGACCGGGAGATACCGCTTTTAGCTCTGGCACGGCATCGCAGCAGCTCGGACGCCTGCACATCCCGCAAATCCCGCCGCAGTCCGGCGGGGCGGTATAGGTAAAGGAGCGCCTGCCCCAGCAGAAAGCGGAGCGGCAGCAGGCACGGCCCCTTGGGCGACAGCCGCCGGTTCAGCTGCCGGATGTCGGTGAGCGGCGCCTCGCGGTTCTCGCAGGGGCAGGGAAACAAGCTCCCCGTCTTGATGCCCGCGAGTGTCGGCGCGCCTTGACGGATCAGTATTTCTTCAGACATTTGCTCTCGCCTCCTTTGAATGTTAATTGGTTAGCATGCTCTAACCAATTAACCCTTGAGAAGCCGCCCGAAGGCAGCTCTTGAGAGAGGATCACCGCCTGCCACCGCGCCCCAATGCCATGGTTCTCAGCCAAGCAAGCCTCAGTTGCAGACCGGCATTACTGATGTCATCGCCGCCTTACTTTCTTCCCAGCAGCAATGTCGAGCCGTGAAGCATCAGGCGTTTGGCCTCCTTCGGTGTCATGAAGCTGCCGTCGGTCGTGTCGATCAGCTCTACACGCTCATAGCCCATATCCCTGAGCTTTTGGACAAACGCCTGCATATCGCCGTATCTGCGAGGCGACATCAGGTCATGGATGGCAAACGTTCCGCCCTTTTTCAGCACCCGCAGTGTTTCCAGCAGAAGTGCCTGCTTGTCTGCCCCTGTGATATTATGATAGACATAGTTGCTGGTCACCGCGTCAAAGCTCTCGTCGGGGAAATCCAGCTTCACGGCGTTCCCACGCCGGAACGAAGCGTTTTTCACGCCCTCCGCAGCAGCGTTTTTTTCGCACAGCGGCAGGCTGAAGGAGGCGTACTCCTTGCCCCAGCGGTCGATACCGACCATTTTTCCCTGCGGATTGCGCTTTGCGCAGGCAATGGTAAGCGCACCGCTGCCGCAGCCGATATCCAGTCCCACGCCGCCCTCCGGCAGCGTGATATGCTCCGCCGTGCCGTCAATGATCTGCTTTGAGAGCTTGCGCTCGCCGTCATAGGAAAAGCTCCGATAGGCATACACGCACCACTGGGTGTACTTTGCACAGACGACAAAGGCGACTCCGAATACCACGCCCAGTACGATGCGCAGCTTTCCGCTCACACAGACGCCGAATACGCCGAAAACCAGCAGCAGCGCAAGGGACAGCACCGTTCCTGCGATGAGCGAAACCAGCATTCCCTTGGGAATCCAGTTTTTGTAATCAGGCTTCATTCTTGGGACTCCTTTCTTTTCTAACGGTCTTCATGCAAAAATCCCAGCGGTCGTCGCCACGTCCCGGCGTTTTCATTCGATGCCAAGTGAGCCTCGGATGCAGACCGGCATTGCTGCGGCACCTCCGCGCCTATCCCAGCGCCACATCCAGCGTCATCATGACGCTAAAGCCAGCGGCAAAGAAAACCGTGCCGATGTTGGAGTGCTTTCCCTGTGACATTTCGGGAATCAGCTCCTCCACTACCACATAGAGCATGGCGCCCGCTGCAAAGCTCAGCAGATACGGCAGCGCCGGGATCACAAGCTGCGCCGCGAGAAGCGTCAGCACCGCGCCGATGGGCTCGACAACGCCGGAAAGCACACCGCCGAGAAACGCTCGGCCCTTGCGTTCCCCCTCCGCCCGCAGCGGCATGGAGATGATCGCACCCTCGGGAAAATTCTGAATGGCAATGCCGAGGGACAGCGCCAGTGCGCTTGCCGCAGTAATCTGCGTATTTCCCGAAAGGAAGCCTGCATACACCACGCCGACTGCCATTCCCTCCGGGATATTATGTAAGGTAACAGCCAGCACCATCATGGTGCTGCGGCCCAGCCTGCTTTTCGGGCCCTCCGCCTGATTGCTTCCCACATGAAGATGGGGAATCAGCCGGTCAAGCAGGAGCAAAAACAGCACGCCGACCCAAAAGCCGATAAAGGCGGGGAGAAAAGACAGCTTGCCCATGCCCTCCGACTGCTCAATGGCGGGGATCAGCAAGCTCCAGATGGACGCTGCCACCATCAGATGGATACGACCCTGTTTGCATATCTGCGGGAGAATCCGCCACAAGGACACAGTTTGGAATATGCTGATTGCAGGCTCTCCCTGCTGTCAGCTCAAAAAGGCAAGTGTTCCGTCAGCGGCGAGTTGTTTCTGAATCCGGACAATATCGTGTGTCACATGAAAGTTCCAAAGGAGCAAGGTGGTCACGAGCGATACAGCAATCTGGTGCTGCTCCACAGGCGGTATCTTCCTTTGCTGACCGACCAAGACACTGCCGCTCTCAAGAGCATGTGCAAGCAACTGACTGTAACAAAAAAACAACTGACCAAAATCAACAGCCTGCGTACTGCTGCAAAACTGGTAGCAATCTAAAAAAAAGCCTTCTATTGGTGATTGATTAAATGCCTGATAACACAATCGATGGAACGCCGGATGCGGTGAAAGTCGCATGTCCGGTGTGGAGTGGGGGAAAATCCAGCGATTACTTCAAAGGATTACCTATCACTATAAGCCGAGCGCCTTTTATACTGCGCCCTCATTGGCTACATCTGGTATGAGGCGGAGCCGGAGGAGAAAAACTTCATCACCCTGCTGGAGCTCATCAACGCCTGCGAGGCCAGAGAGGACGACGAGACCTATAAAAGCCCCGTGGATATCCTCTTTGACGAGCTGGCGCAGGCGCAGCCGGAGCACTTCGCCGTCAAGCAATATGTCAAGTTCAAAATGGCGGCCGGTGTTGTATGCTCTAAAAGACTTCTTAATCAAGCGGTTGGGAAGTCTCTTAGAA